>Ga0131853_10025060_pt1 | contig 10751 bp, 4 predicted proteins | sample TergutLab28metaG_FD_92764 | JGI IMG/M metagenome (GOLD analysis project Ga0131853, IMG submission 92764) | Labiotermes labralis P1 segment gut microbial communities from Petit-Saut dam, French Guiana - Lab288 P1 (version 2) (version 2) | ecosystem: Host-associated > Arthropoda: Insects >... | reverse complement strand
GTAAATCGCTGAGTGGTTTTAAGCTATAATTTTAGCAAGGAACAATGTATGCTCCCTGAGGATGATCGTATGATCTAAACATGTAGGAGCGTTTTAAGTGTTTTAATGTGAATTTTAGATCATTAATTGAATATATGTGCATTTGTTGGTTTATTAATTAAACATTTTGTTATAGTTTACACAGTGGATCTTACTGATATTCTGTTTGCGCATTGTACCCTATGAGGCTTATTTATTTGCAAGAACATCCATTTCACTCACGGGGTACTGGAAAACAATTTTTTTACTTTGACACAACACGCGTTCATTGCACTTTAATATAATAATACGCAATCTTGCTTTTATCTAGTTTCGGTTTGTACAACTCCAACTTTGTAAACTTGAGATCCAAGGTATTTGGACCAGTATAATTTTTATGGGTTTTATTTAAATTGTCTTTCTTCTTGTATAATTTTAATTGCCTGATAATGGTTTTTTTAAAAGCCGGAATATAGTGTGAGCAGTAAAAACCGATAAAAATTAAGTTGTTATTGACGGTTAGAGCTTCCTTGATGCCATCTCAGAATTGTCAAGCATCTAGAAAATTAACCTCTTGATACAGTGTAAGGAATCTTAAGGCCCTATCTTAGGCATGATTTCCTTTTACGTGTTTCTAGCGCGATATGCAAAATAAACTCAAATTCTGACGACTGTTTTGCCCTGTACCCTAAGTATTTCTGCTTAGCCTGTACACTAGTGAAACAGTATGAAATGAACTGTCCTTTCAATCCTATCCCACTAGCTACAAGCGAAGTTCTTGTAACAGAGACATGGCCTCCTCACCCATTCTGCTGCCGAAGATCGTAAGAAAACTTCTGAAGATTTAACAGGAAGAGAACTCTTCCCATTGGCTGGATGGAAGAACTATTATGGAAAGAGAATCAATAAAAAGTCTCGCAAACTCTTGCCATAACAGCAGGTCTGATCATCTAGCTGACGAGGTAACCGACCTATAGTCAAACATCTACGGACTTGCAGGATGGTCGTACACTAAAAGAGGGCATAAACGCAGCCACTTTTCGGTTATACATTACTACTTACTTCTTTAGGTTTAAAGGAAGGAACCTGCCTTGTAGGGGTGTGTAGTACGCACGGAAGGGTTCAGAAACATACACAACACATCGGTCCGGAAATCTGTACGGTCGTTCTACTTGGATGACCTCTGACATGCTCATACGATGAGTCACTGAATAATATCGAGTAAATATGACAAATAAATCATTATTGTTGCACCGTGCATATCGTCGAGTTATTTAATTAGTATACCAACTGATGCACATATATAAAAGTTTTACATTAAAACACTAAAATTGCTCCGACATGTTTCGATCCTAAGATCATCCTCAGACAGCTATACTTTCCTTGCTAAAGTCATAATTAAAAAGTTACTGAGCAATTTTAGTGTTTTATTGTGAAACTTTTATATATGTGCATCAGTTGGTATACTAATTAAATAAAAATATGACAAATAAAATCCCATAACACATATTTCCTTACTAATTTCAAGTTGGGTAAACGTGAATCAAAATTTACAAGGATAGAGATTTGATGTTTACCTACTTAATAAAGTAAACAATTGGTATTTGTCGCATAGTATATACCTGTTAATTTCCGAACAAATTTGGTTAGGTAAGGTACAAATTTTGCAAACTAAACAGAAAGCAATCCACTTATCTTAATGTAATTCATTTGAATAAATTTAACCTTGTAGTGAGACGTCGTCAGCGTCAGCAAATAAACGTCTAAAATTTTACGAAGCATAAAGCCGCACAAAGAACACATACGGGAGGCGTTTAGCATAGTAAGTCTTGGAGGTCAAATTTCAATATTTATCTGTTCTTCTCGTGACTTCATTATTGACTGTACTCATATTTACAAATTTAGAGTTTATAAATTAAATTTGCATACAGAATTATTAATTTTGTTGTAAATTACTGATCTTAAATATTGATTGCCTTCATTGAAAACATTATGACATTTAAATTATCTATTTTAAAAATTGCGGAAATTTGAAGCCCAGCTTAACACTTGCTACGAGATTACATTTTTTAGGCCAGTCTTGTCAGCATCATGTGTAATATATTATTTTAAGCCAGATTTTGTCAAAATTTGACAAAGAATAAGACGAGGGATTATTGTGGCTGATGGAACCAAGAGTACTATAACAAATGTATCCAACTGTCAAAATCGTTTCGTTTACACTACCAAAATCTCATGTTGTAGTTGTTTTTGTTGTTGACGTCGTCCTTGTTTTGTGTCAGTATTGGCATTGTCTCATAAAATCCTACCGATCGCAATATGGTCCTAGGGTTGACTCAGCCTCTAACAGAAATGAGTACCAGGATTTCCTGCAAATGCTCCTGGGGTAAAGGCGGCAGGTGCGTAAGGCTGACAACCTTACCACCATCCTGTGCCGTTGTCATTAAATCTGGGAACACAAAATTTCCCGGAACCCTCTGAGCCACTCCAGGTCTGTAACGGGACTGCTTTACCTTTACTGGTATTGTCACAGTTAAGTTCACATCCATCGGAGTGAAGAAACGGCTCTCCTTGTTGTGTGCCTGATCCTACCATTCACAATACTTACACACGCGTGAAGCTCGAGATAAATGTCAGTCGCTGTTAAAACAAATTGGCATATACACTCCGTCGCTCTTTCGGAAAAAGATACGGCAGGAAATTGTTATTTTACACTCTCTGATTTCATTTCATCTTCATCATTGGTCATTCATATGGAAGTAAAATTAGTCCAAATTTGCAAAAGTGTCACATTGACATTTTTAACAACAGAAAACGACCTCAACAATTACATCTGCAAATTATAGGCTAGGCTGTTCCGCATTACACATTTCTCATAAACTGAACATGCACCGTCACGTAGAAAAATAGGAGGGAAATGTGTTAGTTTTAAGAGTGACCGTAGAAGTTAAACGCACCTTCCAACTTTAAGTCAAAACTTTCATATTATACAAACAAGATTTTTCACATAAAAAGTACATACAGATCTAACAATACAGGCCCCTTTTCGACATGTTTCAGCAGGCGATGGCCATCTTAATTTTCCACGTGTGTAGTAAATTAAGGTTACACAATTTTTTTTATGTTTTGTTGACCGTGCATCTCTATATGATCTTGTAAATAAAACCAACTTGGTGCACAGTTTATTCTTCTGTCTGGTATGCAGGGTGCAGATGCACAGCGCATACCAGAGTGTCAGCTATACAGAGTAACAAGTACCAAATGTCGAACAAACACAGTTGTTCCTCCTGATGATGGGCCTAAAGACGCCCGAAACATGTAGAGTTTGACGAAATATATATGGAATAAATTGTGCCCCGAGTTCGTTTTATTTACAAGATTAAAATTACACAAATAATGTACCAAATGTTAACAGGACTCAGTTACCCACAAAACTATTAAAATGTAGAATTTTAATCACACATGCAATAAGCTGATGTATTTTACAGGCATAAAGAGCGGCGATGACCATGCCATATTTTATTAGTATGTGTGTAACTGGCTACATTAGGTTTTAAACATTTGTGTTGTTCCATGCGAATTGCGGTTGACTGCCGAAACATGTAGGAGAGGGGACAGTACTGTTTATGAACTGAGTAGGTGCAAACTGTTGGCGTTATAATAAGAAACACATCTTATTGCACGGAATGTACTCAGAAATATTATGATCAAAATTAGGGTATCCGGATACAGGCTTCAGCCTGCATCCGGACACCACACCAACCCAGCCAAACCACAACGTAACACCAACACGCATCGAACCAGAGCAATAAAACCCATGAAATAACTCAACAAATAAGTCTCAAGCTCCTGAGGATGATATATTAAGCTTTAGGTTTCTGTGACCGTGCATCGTGAGCATTCGAAACATGCTGAGCATTATATAATGAAATAAAAAAGCAAGTGACATCAAGTTGGTCTCTCTTTATTCAACTAGACAAAATATGTATGACGATGTAAACTATTTGACTTTTTAGAACATGAAATGTGTAAGATCTAAATTCACACGGGAAATATACATTGTGCTTTCTGACTTACGATTTGGTGCCAATCTAGTCTCAATGTGTTCGTAGTTCCATGATGATTATGAATGTCGGCACGAATTTGGTATCTTATTCAATGTGAAGGCCGTCGCTCTAAAACATTTTATCCCCGATCATTTGTGTGCTGACCGAGATTCTAACTGGGATAGTCCCAAATGTCAGAGAAATTACAGCCTGGCTTGACTTGCTTAGAGATATGGTTCAGAAACACCAAGAAAATCTTTAAAATCTGATACCATTCCTTGGACAGATTAACGTGCAAATGTTGACGTCAGATTTATCCGTATCACGGCATCATTGGCCTGTTCACATAGAAGGGAAGGACAAAATAATGGAAACAATTGTAAAGATGAACATTTCTTTATTAAAACGGAGTTTGGCCACCATTTGCCTGTAATAAAGCTTGTATCTTTCTTGGAAAAGACTCATATAAATTCTGAATAGTCTGTAGTGGGATGCTGCACCACCCTTCATGGAGAACATCTGGTTGCGTGATAGATGATGCAGCAGGGAATGTGCTTCTCACGCTGCTCTCTAAAACTGTACATAGTGGTTCGATGTTATTTAAGTCTGGCCATTGTGCTGACCAGGGAAGATGTTGAAGTGCACATAAATAATAATATTTATTTACTGCAATTGGGTTGTTACCCGGTGGCAGTGGTTATTTTACATGTATAAAAATATGAATTTGGTTACTACTAAATTTAAGTTGGGAGGGCTACATGAGAAGCATGTAGCTTGTAAAACCAAGACTGGACACTTCTGGCTGGCCGTATGGGCGAAATATCTTGAAAAACTGCATCATTATTTGGAAACAATATCTGGACAATAGGTTGCACCTGGTTACGTAAAATGTCCACGTAGTCAATGGCAGTAATTTGATCATTCAGAGTAATTACAGGGCCAGCAGAGGACGATGATATTGCTGCCCAGATCATCACAGATACACCTCCATGTTTCACAGTTGAAACCAGCCATTCAGGATTACAGGCTTTCTTGGGCGTTCTCCAAGCACAGACCTGACCTTACCTTGAGGATAGCGCGAAGGACAACTCATTTGACCACGTTACACAATTCCAGTCTTCAGACGTCCAGGTTCTACGATCACCACAACATCTTCGTCTTTAGCATTGTTGTCAGTAATCAGAGGTTTAGTAATTGCAGCTCTGCCATGGGTTTTGGATTTGTGAAGCATTCGTCGGACTGTTTTTGTGGAAACAAGGTCTTCACGATGAATATTGAGCCCATCTGTCACATTTGCTTAAGTAGTTCTATGACGTTTTAAAGCTAGCGAAATAACACGAAATGTCAGGCAGCAAGGCCGAGTGACAGCAATATTCATTGCATCTCATTTCACTTAACGACTTGTTCGCGAGCTCAAAGGTCACACAGATCCGCCTTCCTTTTCTACACAAATTTAGTGTATGAAATAAACGGAAACTAACTAATTTCAACTAGAGTCCCACGCAGCCATTTCCCTGAAATAACTGGGGAAACTAAGGAAAGCCTCTATCTACATAGCTGTCCTGCAGACTGGGAACTGAACCCGCGAATTCGAAATTGCGGAACACTTATACAAATCGCTCAATAGTAACATCTAGGTTTTGGAACCGTAGGGTGAAATACCACATAAAAGATGCTTCTTCAAGCCCGGATAGTTGCACAGAAACAACTGTGCTTAAGAGAGGCGGCTTCTGTCATCCGAATGGGTTTCTGCTTGCTCTTGAATACATTATTCAGCAGGGCTGATCTATTCTTAGCCCAAAGCTTGCATACAAAACACTGCGCACAGCCTTTCAGTGGCTCACCAATTATTAACACATTTGGAACGGAGTCTCTTTCATGATCAAGTACAAGCAGTGCATTTCTGTTCAAAATGCTTCACGTGCAATTGGACCCAAACAACATACACATATTCGGCCAAAACCGTGAAATATGCAGCTAGAAGTACCTGCCTCTCCGTAAAGCAAGCTACTCTACCGCTTGTGCTGACCGTAAAGTGGGGAAGCCGGTAAGCAGCGTAAGGGGAGAATGCAGAGAGGCCATACAAGCAATAACCCGAATTGTTTACTTCGACATTTGTAGGGTCTCTGGGTCAAGGACATATTTCATGCAGGATCATAGCATAAATATTGTGTGAAATTCGAAATATCTTACAGGGTTTGTAAGCACGCGCTCACACCGACGCAAAAAATTGATGGATTTTTAATTTAAGCTCTTAGCTCAAAGAGAAGAAGACATCGAAACAATCTTTAGAGATGTTATAAACAGATTAACAAGAAAATCCTACGTATAAGGGTAAATGAGTTATTACAGGAAGACCTGAACCTCCCATAACATGGCTCGTTTTGAGATTAGGGGGATGTAATAAATTAAATACGTTTTGACGTTTCGCTGACCGTTCATCTCAGTATAATCTCAGTAATTGACCAACTTAATGCACAAATCCTTGTTTCATAATACGTTTATTACATTCCTCTACATGTTTCGAGCACTATGTGCTCGAAACATGTAGAGGAATATAATACACTTAATATGAAACAAGAATTTGTGCAGCAAGTTAGTCAATTACTAAAATTAAATACGAGTTATTGTTCAGTAGGAAATTGTTTCTTTCCTCCTTTGCGATTCAATTAGAATATAAGAGCAGAGAAGTACTGATATTGCCTGTTTTGTTGGCACGTATGTGTGACGATATAACGTCTTATTGTAAAGGTATAACGTAAGGAACATGAATTTGGAATAAGCTGCTCACGAACATGTTTATACCAAAGATAAAGTCAGACACGGCAATAAGACTTTAATTTAAAGACCTAATGCTGTTTGACTGGTAAAGTTTAGAAAAAAAAAGTTTTAAAGAACTTAACGGAGATGCTAAGTGCAGAAGCAAACAAACAAACAAACAAACAGCTTACCTCCGTTTCCAGGAATCCAACATTTTCTTCTCTGAACTCTACACACAACAGCCATCGTCACAGAACTGGTTCGGATTTGTAACGGGTTTTCAAAACTGCCTAAGAATATCCCGGCAATACGTAATAGTATATGAAATGAAGTCTACGAATTCCCAACGAAGGACGAAGCAGACAGCACTTGTAGGCAGGAACACACACATACACACATACACAACATGCGACTGATTTCAAGTGGCACCTTGTTCGATGCTGACATCACACCGAAAGGTAAAATGTGGTCACATGTTCCTGGGATTCGACTTGCAAAACGCAACAGGAGGTGACTACGATCACGTAACGCCATTGCTCAATGACTTACTAGGCGACGCACGAACTCCATGCAGCACAGTCTTTCCTAAGAATCTATCAAACATTTCGCGGCACTTTATGTAACTTGACTGTTCGTTACCGTCTTCCCAAGAACCCGCCAAATGCTCTGCCGTAAATTACAGGCACCCGGTCTAAGCGCTCCAGTGATATTCAAGATCCATTTTAACACAACTATTCCACCTACTCTTAGATGATCCTCCACGTTTTCTCTTTCCTTTAGCTTTCAAAATTCAATATCCTACATTTATTTCTCTTCTATCGCTTCGGTACAACACGTTCTCGTCAACCCCATCTTCCTTCGCCCTCATAAATACTTTGGGAGTACTAATCATTTTTCAGTGTTCTGCAAACTATCACTTCCACTTAGGTCCAGATATCTCCCTCAACACCCTGTTCTCGAACACATTAAGTTTATGTTTTTCCTTTAACGCAAGAGACAGTTTCATACCCACATAACATAACACCAAAATCACGTTTTGTGCATTTTCATCTTCATAACGAACTAAACCAAATTAACTCAACGTAGAAGTTTCACTCTCGGAAGACGTTCAAGAAATTCCTCGCCTGTTCGGAAGAAGAAACTTGATTACACATTAGCTTCATTAACAAAACTCCTTCAACAAGCCAGCCAGGAGGTAAATCCAAATCTTACGAAGGGTTGAACACTGCAGGCGCAGGGTGGGGAATAATGAGGCGAAAGGAACTTTGTGTTAATTTGGATCACTGGTAAATAAATTGGGGAAAACTACCATCTTTTTTCAGTACTAAGTCGGACTCTAAGCATAAAAATCCGCTTGGCTTCTTTGAAAAAGTGTATGTATTTCCTTGGTACTAATAACTATTTCATACACTGTGTTTACATTTATTCATTTTTAGTTGAACTAGCGACGTTCTCACTCAGAAGTTCAGACTATAAGCATCATAACATAAGATGCTGGTGATTAATGAACTGGAGAAGATATGGAAGGAAGCGACAGTAGCCTGATCTTAGATACTGTCCCGAAACTTATCTGGAGGAACTCAGTGACCTCCCGGAAACTTCCCTAATATAGCTGATATTCCAGCCGGAACAACAAACACGATAAAGGAGCTTCACGCAATCCTTTGTTAATAATCAGACTTCATACTGCCGAATATACAAGCAGGCAGACCAGAACCACGAGTCCAGTACACTAAAAAACTTTTCAGTTGATTCTATACAAACTGAACGAGATTTGATTTTGTCTTCTGAAAGATCTGAATGTAATGAACCGAGGTGTTCAGAACAAGTACTTAAAACCGTCGCGAAAACTCTTCAGAGGTATGCTACCTGTGTTTTCAAACTTCCCCTGTCACGTTTCACAGATGTATAGGCAGACAGCGCAACTCGAACGAGCTAACGTCCTAGTCGTCAGAGCATGTAAATTGGATTATAATCTACTGTAATCCGACTACAGCTGATGTCCGCAGGCAAAAATGCAAACCACTCCACATGGCACTGGAACATGATTCGTAATACACCAGACTGCTGTACTGTGTCTTTGGAATAACGTGAGAATTGGGGCCCAGTTTACCCATTGAGTTTTATAGTACACAGTTCTGTTTATGTAATCATCAAATACAAACCCCACCTATTATAAAATCACTACAGCTATTCCGACATGCTTCGATTTCATAGAATCATTTAAAGGACTGCACGTATACCAAGCATAGTGAGATTCAGACCTACATTTCTATATGTAGAACATGCGAATATTTGAAACTGAATCAATGGGTTCGAAATCTGTCGGACTGCTTGTAGAATTAGGATTATACACGAAGTTTAATTTATATTTCGGTGGTCACTTGTGCAATTATTCGGTGACACAAATTATGCTTTCGAAAATACAAAACGCAAGGAAAAATGGCTTTTTATGTTCCATGTTTCGTGTATTGACCAGATACATAAAACTTTTAAAAATACCAAAAAAATACACTCAAGGACATTATTTCACCTTTTAAAAAATCTTAAATAAAAACTGTTTCGACATAATATCGAAACCAAACGATCATTTAAAATAAAAATAATATTTGTTTACAAGTGGCTTAGATTTCATTTTGCGGTAGCGCTACAATTTCTTATCCCCTTTCAAATCTCCAATGTCCGCATCGGCGCACCGTTCGGACCTTTAACTGTTCACATACCGCCGGCTTCCGTGCACCGTTACTGTTCACATGCCGCCGGCTTCAGTGCACCGTTACTGTTCACATGCCGCCGGCTTCGGTGCACCGTTACTGTTCATATGCACCGTTACTGTTCACATGCACCGTTCTGTTCACATGCACCGTGCGGTCATAAACACAGTCAAGGCCGCAGAAATTAAAAGTCCCTCCTTCTTGACCAGCAGTTAAACTATTACGTAAAACTCAACGTCATTGAAGGGTCAATAAAATTGGTGATCCAGCAAAGAAGCCTATTTTGGAGAACGGATTAAAAATTGGGGACTTTGCTGTAAAGGAGACTTTCGAGTTCAAAGTTCATTTACCCAAACCTACAAAGGAATTGTGCGACAGGAAAACGGCAGCGTGATCTGTTTCAAGTTAATTTTCCGTCTCCAATTTTTTAAATTGTTTCTAATTACTCCATGACTACATCATTTATGTTATCAGATACGAGCTTAATCGTTTTTCCATAAATAATCAGATTACAATGAGAAATCCAGTACTAACTATATGGGTTTCAAAATTAATATTTACTGATAAACTATCTAAACTCTCGAACGGTTTAAATAGGTTCATTTATCAGTGAGATGAGTTTGGACGGTTTATTATGTGGAAGAGCCCGTAAATATTTACAGCTACCATAAACGTAAGCTCTAGTTCTGAGCTGTAACTACAGCGCTAGTTAATTAGGGATTCCAAATGCAGTAAGCGTCCATGAACACAAATACTTAATTCTAAAACTAAACATTTAAAGAGGACGAAAAAATGTGGCATTATATTTCCGTCCAATGCTCCCCGACATCCCAAAGGGCATTTTATTTTTTGAAGGTTTCCAGGTTTCATCCGCTTGCCTTCTGATATTGATAGTATTAGGACGAAGATGATTAGGGACAATAGTTTGACGGCACTGACAGGGAAGACCGAGCTACGAGCACGTGGAGTAAAACTGTACGAACGTTCCTTTGCCACCTGCGAAGCTGCGAATATGGAGCTTCGAGGTAAGAGGCCTGAGTCTATGCACTTAAGCCATGTCAAGGCCTTTATAAGACGAAAATCACCCATATTTATATTTAACTGAGGCATTGCGCTACAAGACGGGGGGGGGGGGGTTCGCGGTTTTGGTTCCCTTTAGCGTTACTGGATTTTTTTTTTGATTTTTTTTTCCGGTTAGACCTTTGCCCCGGGG
>Ga0131853_10025059_pt1 | contig 10751 bp, 7 predicted proteins | sample TergutLab28metaG_FD_92764 | JGI IMG/M metagenome (GOLD analysis project Ga0131853, IMG submission 92764) | Labiotermes labralis P1 segment gut microbial communities from Petit-Saut dam, French Guiana - Lab288 P1 (version 2) (version 2) | ecosystem: Host-associated > Arthropoda: Insects >... | reverse complement strand
GTGTTCGAGCTTGACTACATGCCCAAGGCCTGGAACTATGGACACGCGCGGGGACAGGATTTCCTTCGCCGACCGCATCCTTCCGCCCGGCGAGGGCGCCGAGGGCCTTGCGCCCGGGGAAGCGGCCGGCGCCCGCCTTTGCGCGGGCGAGCGCTACGAGCTTGCGGCCATAGACAAAACGCGCAGGAAGCTGACCCTTGCCCTTCGCAAGGCGGCCTCCCCTTTCGGCCAGGTCGAGATCCAAAAAACCTACTCGCTGAAAAAGGACTCGCTTTGCGTAAGCTACTCGCTTTCGAGCTCGGCGCCGGAAAAAGCCGAATTTCGCTTCGCGCCGGAGATCGACCTTTCGCTTCCCGGCCGCGGCGAGGCCTGCGCGAGGTTTTACGCGTGCAGGCAGGACGAGGCGGACGAGGCCCTGCGCGAAGGGATCGCGCCGGCGGGAAAATCGGGCGCCTCGGGGACGCTGCGCGGCCTTAGCGGCCTTAAGATCCACGACATAAGGAACGAGGCGCAGATCGCGCTTTTGGCAAGCCGGCCTTTTTCCGCCCGCGTCGCGCAGATAATTTCCGGGGAGGATCTTTTCCAGGCCTTCTGCCTGATGCCGGCTTTCGACGTTTCGCTGGAGGCGGGAAAGACCTGGGAAGTGGATTTCACGCTGAAATTCTCGCATTAGTGTTCCGGAATATTCAAATGACGGTATGCAGGTTGAGGTAATTCCTTGCCCGGCAAGGAATTACCGAACGTTGCGATTTTGCAAGCCGAATATTCCGGAACACTAGCGTTCCGGCGCCAAGGCGCTTGCGCAATTCTCGTTTCGTGCTACACTATTCCTCATGGATCTGCACAAAATCGACAAAAACGTCATCTTCAGGCACCGCGCTCCGCGGAAGGCCGGAAAATTTTGAAAGGAGCAATGCATGAAAACAGTCATTGAGCTATTGCACAGAGGGGCCGCCGAGCATGGGGACATGGCGTATCTTGGGGGCAAGGTCGGATACGAGTGGAAAACCTGTAGCTTCAAGGAAACGGACAGGCTTTCCGCGATCTTCGCCTCGGCGCTGATCTCGCTGGGCTTCAAGGACAGGGACAACATCGCGATACTTTCGGAAGGCCGCCCGCAATGGGTGATCTGCGAGTACGGCGTTCTCAAGGCGGACTGCGTCTCGGTGCCGCTTTCCACCAAGCTGACCGAGGGCGAGATAATCTTCCGCCTGGATCACTCCGAATCGAAGGCGCTGTTGGTGTCTGAAAACAATTACCAAAAAGCCGTCGACGCTCTGAAGGAAACGAGCGTCGCTCCCAAGGTGATCGTGATCTCGCCGCGCACTCCCGCCCTTGCAGACATCATGGCGAAAAACCCCCTTCCGGGAGGCGCGCAGCCGCTTTTTTACGACGACCTGATGGACGACGCCGAGAGAGCCTTCGGCGCGCATGAGGCGCGCATAGCGGAAATCGAAAAAAACCTTGGCGCCGACGACGTCGTGACGATCAGCTACACGTCGGGGACTTCCGGCAACCCTAGGGGCATCATGCTTACCCACCGTAACTACCTTCACAACACCGAAAACGCGCTGAAGACCGTCACGATAAAAAAAGGCTGGACGAGCCTTATCATGCTGCCCCTGGATCACGCCTTCGCGCACACGGTGGGGCTTTACATTTTCCTCCGCAGGGGCCTGACGATGTACTTCGTCGACTCGCAGGGCGGCGCCATGGCGACGCTTCGGAACCTTCCCATAAACCTCAAGGAGCTGAAGCCGGACTTTTTGATCATAGTCCCCGCGCTGGCCGGGAATTTCATGAAAAAAATGTCGCACGGCGTTTCCGAGAAAGGCGGCCTCGTCCAAAAGCTTTTCGAGGCCGGGGTAAAGGCCGGCGCGAGGCGCATAGGCGACGGCTTCAACAAGCCGCCGCTGGGAACGCGCCTGGCGAATTTCCTGCCCTGGGCCCTGGCCAACGCGATAATCTTTCCGAAGCTGCGCGCCGTTTTCGGCGGAAGAATGCTGTTCGCCATAGGCGGCGGCGCGATGATGGAGACGAAGCAGCAGGAATTTTTCGCCGCGATAGGCGCGCCGATCTATCCGGGATACGGGCTTACCGAGAACGCGCCCATCGTCTGCTCCAATTCCCACGAAAGGCACAAATACGGCACGGCCGGCGCGATCATCGCCGACACGGAAGTGCGGATCATGAAGGACGCCGCTACCGAGTGCGCAAGGGGCGAGCAGGGCGAGATAGTGGTTCGCGGCGGCTCGGTGATGAAAGGCTACTACAAAAACCCCCAGGCCACGGCCGAGGCCATCGTCGACGGCTGGCTCTGGACCGGCGACCTTGGCAATATCGACTCGGACGGCTTTCTTTCGGTAAGCGGAAGGGCCAAGGCGCTTTTGATCGCCCCGGACGGGGAAAAGTTCAGCCCCGAGGTGATCGAGGAGGCGATCTGCAGCACGTCGAAGTTCGTGAACCAGATCATGGTCTACAACGACCACTGCAAATTCACCTGCGCCGTGATGACCGTGAACGTGCCGGAACTGAAGGCTGCGGTGCAGGCCCTGGGGCTTTTGCTTTCCTTCGACGACGACTTGGACAAAATCATCGCGCTGTTGCGGGAGGACGTCTTCGCCTACGCGAAAAAGCCCGAATACGCGGCGAACATCCCAAGCCAATGGAGGCCGGCGTCCTTCGCCGTGGTTCCGGGCGTTTTCGACGAGAACAACGGCTTTTTGAACGCCACGCTCAAAATGGTGCGCCACAAAGTGCGCGAGGCGTTCCAGCCGCGCATAGACGAGCTGTACCAGGGAGGCTCGGCGGATCCCATGCTTCCCGGCAACAGGAAGGCCCTGCGGGAAATTTTGAGGGGCTAGTGTTCTGGAATATTCAAATGACGGTATGCAGGTTGAGGTAATTCTTGCCTGGCAAGGAATTACCGAACGTTGCGATTTTGCAAACCGAATATTCCGGAACACTAGGGAAGCACTGATTAAACCCAATGGGGGTTTAATCAGTGCTACTTACCCGCTTCTGCGCAGCGCTAGCGAGCAGAAGTAAAAAGGAACCGCTGAATTCCCTTTTTAATCAGCGGTTCCCTAGGCTCTTCGCGCGCCGCTTGACGAAGACTCGCGCGGCGCGCTATGCTAAGCCTGCCAGGAGAGATGCGAGAGCGGTTGAATCGGGCGGTCTCGAAAACCGTTGAACCCTCGCGGGTTCCGGGGGTTCGAATCCCCCTCTCTCCGAAACGGCGCGCGAAAGCCGCGGAGGCTATCGCGCGGCCTGGAGAGATGTCCGAGTGGTCGAAGGTGCAGCATTGGAAGTGCTGTGTGCCCGCAAGGGCACCGAGGGTTCGAATCCCTCTCTCTCCGTTTGTTTTTGCCAGGGATGCGGGCGTTATCCCGCTGAAGCGTCCTCTCCAATTCGCGCGGTCCGCATTCGTTTTAAAAGGGGAGAACCATGACCTTAGGCTATGTCGTAATCGTTTTGTTGGGCTTTGCGCTGGCGCAAATTCTGCAAATCATATTGCTGATCGTCTTGTTGGCGAAAGGCCGGCGGGGCGGCAACGAGGAAGTCCTTCGCAAGCTGGGCGACTACGATCGAAGGCTTGAAAAGAGCGAGGCCGGCCTGCGCGAGGAATTCGCGCGCAGCCGCGACGAGTCCGGCAGGGGCGCCCGCGAGGCGCGCGAGGAGCTTTCGGCTAGCCTGGCCTCTTTCGCCGGCCTTATCGACAATAAAATGCGCGCTATACAGGAATTCCTGGATTCGGGCCTTAAATACAACCGCGAGGAGCTGGGAAGATCCGCCAAGGAAAGCCGCGAGGAGCTTGTCGCCTCGCTGAAATCCTTCGAGGAAAAGTCCTCGGCCAAAACCGAGGCGCTCACCCGGGACATGCGCGAAAGCCTGGAACGAAACCGCGTTTCCGTGGAAAGAAAGCTGGCGGAGATCCAGGACGGCAACGAAAAAAAACTGGAAAAAATGCGGGAAACCGTGGACGAAAAGCTGCAAAAAACGCTGGAGGCGCGCCTGGGCGAATCCTTCAAGCTGGTAAGCGAGCGCCTGGAGCTCGTGCAAAAAGGCCTGGGGGAAATGCAGAACCTTGCCTCCGACGTGGGCGACCTGAAAAAAGTTATGTCGAACGTTAAAACAAAGGGCGTTCTTGGCGAATACCAGCTTGGCGCGATCCTCGAGCAGATGCTCAGCCCAAGCCAGTATGAAAAAAACGTTAAGACAAAGCCGTCGAGCAACGGCCACGTCGAGTTCGCCATTAAAATTCCCAGCCGGGAGGATTCAAGCAAAACCGTCTGGCTGCCCATAGACGCGAAGCTGCCCACAAGCGGCTACGAGACGCTCGTGGACGCCTACGACAAGGGGGACAAGGACGCGATCGACTCGGCGCGCAGGGCCTTCGCCCGAACGGTAAAAGGCTTCGCAAAGGATATTAGGGAAAAATACATCGACTCGCCTAACACAACGGACTTTGGAATTATGTTTTTGCCCTTCGAAGGCGCCTACGCCGAGGTCGTGCGCGACCCCGAGCTTTTCGAGGGCATACAGCGCGAGCATCAGATTATCGTTACCGGCCCCTCCACTATCGCCGCGCTTTTGAACGCCCTGCAAATAGGCTTCAGAAGCCTTGCCGTGGAAAAAGGCACGGGACTTATTCTAAGCACCTTAAGCGCCGTCAAAAAGGAATTCGGCAGCTTCGAGGCGATTTTGGTAAAGGTAAAGGATCAGATCGACCGAGCAAGCTCGACCCTGGACGAAACGGTGGGCAAGCGCGCCAAGGCGATAAACCGTGCGCTTAAGAAGGTCGAGACGACGGCCGACGTTTCCCCCGGCCGGCAATTGCTCGCCGAGTCCGCCCTGGATTTCGACGACGCGGAATAAGCGCGCCTAGCGTTCCAGCGGAACGCCGGCTTTGTCCTTGAAGGCAAGCTTCATCAAAAGCGGGGTTACCAGCACGGTGGCAAGCACCACCACGATGATGCTTGGGAACAAAAGCGAGCTTATGTAGCCGGCGGCTATGCCCTTTGCGGCGACGATAAAGGAAACCTCGCCGCGCGCCACCATTCCGGTCCCCACTTGCAGGCTTTCCCTGTTGGTAAACTTGCTCAGCTTCGCGCCAAGGCCGCAGCCGATAATTTTTGAAAGTATCGCCACAACCACAAGCAAGGCGGTAAAGATCACGAGGCTTCCGGTCATTCCCGCGAAGGAAGTGTGAAGCCCTATATTGACGAGAAAGATGGGAGTGAAAAAAACGTAGGACAGCTTGCTCGTCCTTGATTCCAGGAACTGCTCGCATCTGGTGCTGCAAAAGGCGATGCCGGCTATGTAGGCGCCGGTAATGTCGGCCAGCCCGAAAAATTCCGCGAGGTAGGCCATCAAAAAGCAATACGCCACGGCGAAAACCGAAAGCCGCCTTGCCGCGCCGAATCGGTCGTACATGTAATTGAACAGCTTGTAAACCAAAAGCCCCACCCCAAGCGCAAGCGCGAAGAACGCCACGATCTTTACAAGCACGAGCGCGAGCGCCGCGTAGGAAAAGGCCGCGCCGCCCATGCCCATAACGATGGCAAGCAGGACAATGACAAAGATATCGTCAAAAAGGGACGCGCCGAGAAGCACGGTTCCTGTTTTCGTCTTGAGCTTTCCCATCTCGGTAAGGGCCTCGATGGTGATGCTCGTGGACATGGACGCGATCACGATGCCCACGAAAAAGCTTTCGAAGGTCGGCCTTCCAAAGAGGAGCGCGATTCCAAAGCCGCCGCCCAGCGCGACGATCACCCCAAGCGCGGAGATAAGCGCCGAGGCTTTAAGCGAGCTGCGAAGCTGCCTGTAGTCGGTTTCCATGCCGGCGCAAAAAAGCAGAAGCACCACGCCGATTTCCGCAAGCACGGAAATCGTCTCGCTTGGCTGAATGATGCCGAAAACCGCGGGACCCAAAAGAACGCCGGCAACGAGCGCGCCTATCACCTGCGGCAGGTGAATTTTCGTAACAAAAATCGCCAGGATTTTCGTCGAAAGGAGAATCAGCGCTATGACCAAAAAAATGTGGGCGTCAATCATACTGTCCCTTGAGTCCGCTTACTGCGCTCTCTTCGTTATGCGCGCGCCCAGCGCCGAAAGCCTGTTCTCCAGGTTTTCATAGCCGCGCTCGATCTGGTACACGTTTCGGATCACGCTTCTTCCCTCGGCGCAGAGGGCCGCGATAAGCATGGCCATTCCGGCGCGGATGTCCGGGCTGGTCAGCTCCGAGCCGTGCAGTTTCGCCGGGCCGCTGACCACGGCGCGATGCGGATCGCAAAGCACGATGCGCGCGCCCATTCCGATCAGCTTGTCCACAAAGAACATGCGCGACTCGTACATTTTTTCGTGTATCAAAACCGTTCCCTTGACCTGCGTCGCGGCAACGGTGATTATGCTCGTCAAGTCCGGCGGAAAGCCCGGCCAGGGCGCGTCGTCGATTTTGGGAATCATGCCGCCCAGATCGTAGTTCACTTCCATGGCCTGGCCTTTCGGCACGCGAAGGACAAGCCCTTCGTGCTCCCAACAGATGCCCAGCTTTCCGAAGGCGATTTTAGCCGGGCGCATGTCCTGCTCGCGGACGCCCTCGATAAAAAGCTCGCCGTTCGTGACGGCGGCGAGCCCGATGAAAGAGCCGACTTCCATAAAGTCGGCTCCAATGGTAAAGTCGCAGCCGGAAAGTTTTTCCACGCCGTCGATCGTAAGAATGTTCGAGCCTATGCCCGCTATCCTCGCGCCCATCGAAACGAGCATGTTGCAGAGATCCTGAACGTGCGGCTCGCTCGCCGCGTTGGAAAGAACGGTTCTTCCCTGCGCAAGACAGGCGGCCATGATCGCGTTTTCCGTTCCGGTAACCGAGGCCTCGTCAAGAAAAATGTCGGCGCCTTTAAGCGGCCGCCCGGTCAGGGTAAAGGCGTCGTTGACCTCGACGCTCGCGCCAAGCTCGGAGAAGGCGAGAAAGTGCGTGTCCAGCCGGCGCCGGCCGATCACGTCGCCGCCGGGCGGGGGCAGGATCACCTTGCCAAGGCGGGCAAGGAGCGGGCCGGCGAAAAGAATCGACGCGCGGATTTTTTTCGCGAGATCGGCCGGCAAGGTGGAGGAATCGACCTTTTCCATGCGCAGGCTGAAAACGTTCGGCTCGAGCCTTTCGACGCTCCCTCCGAGCGCGCGGAGGATCTCGAACATCATCTGCGCGTCCTCGATCTCGGGGACGTTCCGCAGAACGACCGGCCGATCGGTCAGAAGCGCCGCCGCGATGCAGGGAAGCGCGGCGTTCTTGTTGCCGCTCGCCTTGATTCTTCCGGAAACCGGCTGGCCGCCGTCAATAATATACTCGCTCATAAAATTAATTTACAAGCAATAGCGAAATCTGTCAATGATCCGGCGCGATGGTCCCGCCGCCTATCACCAGGTCGCCGTCGTAAAGGACCACCGCCTGCCCCGGCGCGATGGCGCGCTGGGGGGAATCGAATTCCACGCGCAGCTCGCGCTCGGCGGTTTGCCAGACCGTCGCCGCCTGCTCCTTCTGCTGATAGCGCGTCCGCGCCTGAACGCGCGTCGGGCCGTCGAGCCGCGCGCAGGCGATAAGGTTCGCGTCCCTGGCGACCAGGCTTTTGCGGTACAGGCCAGATTCCGGCGCCAGAACCACGGCGTTGCGTTCGGGCGACTTTTCCGCCACGTACAGGGGCGCGGCGGCGCTTACCCCAAGCCCGCGCCTTTGGCCTATCGTGTAGCGGATGATCCCCCTGTGCCGGCCCAAAACGGCGCCGGCCGGATCGACTATGTCCCCCGGCGCGCATTTTTCGCCGACATAGGCCTCGATGAAGGCGCCGTAGTCGCCCTCCGGCACGAAGCAGATGTCCTGGCTTTCGGCCTTGTCCCCGGTCGCGAGGTTTTGGGCCCGGGCTATCTCGCGCGCCTCCCGCTTCGTGAATTCGCCCAGGGGAAAGCGCGCGCGGGAAAGCTCCTGTTGGCGAAGGCCGTAAAGGACGTAGCTTTGATCTTTTTGGGGGTCGCGCGCCTTGCGCAACAGATGCCTGCCGCTGGCAGGATCGAGCGCGACCCGCGCGTAATGCCCGGTTGCCAGAAGGTCGAAATCGTCGAAATCATGAGCGAGCAGGGCCCGCGACAGAAGGCCAAAGTTAAATTTTACGCCGAGATTGCAAAAGACGCAGGGGTTGGGCGTTTCGCCGCGCAAATAGGCCCGCGCGAAAGGCTCGACGACGCGAAGCTCGAACTCGCGGGAAAAGTCCAGCGCGTAATGCGCGATGCCCAGGCGCTCGGCGACGGCCCGCGCGTCGCTCAGGTCCCGCGCCGCGCCGCGCGGCCTTCCCAGCCTGTCGTCCAGGCCCGAGCGCAGGTCGAGCGTGAAGCCGGCGCAGTCGTGCCCCTGCTCGAGCATAAGAGCCGCGGCGACGGAGCTGTCCACTCCGCCGGACATGGCGACGAGGGCCTTGCGACGCACTCTAGCCGCGCAGGCCCGCGACGGCGGCGCTGACCCGGGCCTCGCTTTCGCGCATCGCCTGGAGGGTTTTTTCGATAAGCGCGTCCAGCTCCCAGCCGAGCATCCCGGCGCCCTTTTCGATCACCTCGCGCGAGCAGCCGGCTGCGAAGGCCGGGGTTTTGTATTTCTTTTTGACGGACTTGATTTCCATGTCCATGACGCTTTTCGAGGGCCGCATTAGCGCCGCCGCCCAGATAAGGCCGGTAAGCTCGTCCGAGGCGTAAAGGATTTTTTCCATTATATGCTCCGGCTTTACGTCCACCGCCGTAAGGCCGTAGCCGTGCGAGCAGACGGCGCGGACAAGATCCTCGCTCGCGCCGGCGGCGGCAAGCAGTTCCCGCGCCTTGACGCAATGCTCGTCCGGAAAGCGCTCGAAGTCGATGTCGTGCAAAAGCCCGACCGCGCCCCAAAAATCCTCGTCCGCCTCGAAGCCCTGCTCCCTGGCGAACCAGCGCATGGCGGCCTCGACCGTCAGCGCGTGCTGCAAGTGGAAAACCTCGTCATTGTACTGTCTGAGCAAATCCCAAGCCTGCTCGCGGCTGATATTGGCGTTCATGAGGACATTGTAGAGAAAAAGGGGTTAAAAGTCGAGGTTGGGCCGCGCGGCCTTTTGACCTAAGGCCTTTGATCGGTGGCCCCCTCCGCAGGGCCGCGCGCGGGACCTCGGGCATGTGGTGCCATGCGTGGAGTTTTGCTTCGCAAAACTCCGAGGCCAAAGCGCCAAAGGCGCTTTGGCCCGCCCTCGACGCCCGCGCGCGGCCCGGCGGAGGGCATACGCGATGGGCTTTTTGCAAGAAAGGCCGCTCTTCTATAGGAAAAAGCTCCGTTCAAGGCGCCCCTGCGCCTTGAACGGAGCTTTTAGGTTGGCGGGGCTTTGATCCCTAAGCAACCATGCGTGGAGTTTAGACGCGGGCTTTGGCCCGCGTCTAAACTCCGAGGCCACAGCGTCGCGCGAAGCGCGGCGCTGTGGCCCCTTACCCGTCGCCCAGGAAATCGAGCCTGCGCAAAAACATGCGAAGAACCGTGTCGCGATCCACGACGATGCGGGCCTGCGCTCCTATGCCTGCGCGAAGCTCGGCGGCGCCGCCCGGCGAATCGATCCAGGGCCGCTCGAGGGCGGCCTCGGCCACGAAGACCGGAAGGCCGCCCGGCCCGAGGCTGAAGTCCGCCGGGATCAGGTCTATCTCCGCCTCGAGCGTTCCGTAGCGCGAGGGCGGCAGGCCGGGGAAGCGAAGCACGGCCTTCTGCCCGGCGCGCACCCGCGCGACGTGAGCCGGCTCTATGTACAGATCCGCTCGCAGGCCGGCCTCCGGCACTATCGCCAGAAGCTCCTCGCCGGGCGCCACCGCGTCGCCGGGGTTAAGCCGGCGAAGCTCGCTCAGCCGGCCGGAAATGGGCGCGCGAATGGAGGCCCCGGCGATCCCCCGCTCCAGATCCGAGACGCGCCGTTCCAGGCTTTCCCTTTGCGCCGTCATGGCCCGCAGCGCGTCGGCCGTCTCCACGGCCATTGCGTCGAGCCACAGCGCAAGCGCTACCTGCGCGCGCGAAAGCTCCCGCTCCATTTCCTCCAGGCGTGCGCGCACGGACACAAGCTCAGGCTGCCGCCTCTCGTTTTCCAGCCTTACGCGCAGGTCCTCGACGATCATCTCCCTGTGCAGCCTTTCAAGCAGGAACTGCCGCGAGCGAAGGAAGGCCTCCCCGTCGCCCTCGGGCGCGGCGTTCGCGCCCAGGCGTATCGTCTCCAAAAGCGCCTCGCGCGCGGCGATGCCGGCGGAGATTCTCGCCATGAGCGCGAGCGAGTTTTCAAGCTCCAGCTCGTCCGCCGCGACGTCCAGGCGCAAAAGCAGCGCGCCCTGCTCCACGTAGTCGCCGTGCGCGTAGCGGATCTCGACCGCCTGCCCGCCGGAAAGGCTGCGCGCTATCGATATCGTCCGCGCCGGGCGCAGAAGGGCCTGCGCGCGGACCACGTCGTCCATCCGCGCGACGCTCGCCCAGGAGACGGCGGCGATAATAATCGATAAAATGATTAGGACAATGTTCCTTCCGGCGCGCGAGGGCCGCGTCATGAAAAACTGATAGCCAAGGTGAAAGTCCTCCATGTCGGAAAAGTTGATAGGTTTCCTGTCCATCAGGCCGCCGCCTCGTCCCAAAGCCTTTTATAAAGGCCGCCGCGCGCCAGAAGCTCCTCGTGATCGCCGCTTTCGACTATGCCGCCTGAGTCCATAACGAAAAT
>Ga0131853_10025058_pt1 | contig 10751 bp, 7 predicted proteins | sample TergutLab28metaG_FD_92764 | JGI IMG/M metagenome (GOLD analysis project Ga0131853, IMG submission 92764) | Labiotermes labralis P1 segment gut microbial communities from Petit-Saut dam, French Guiana - Lab288 P1 (version 2) (version 2) | ecosystem: Host-associated > Arthropoda: Insects >... | reverse complement strand
TGGGTGAATATTTCCTTATGCATGAAGCTAGGTTTGACTGTTCTTCGAAGGAAGTAACATTCTTAAATGATTTGAATAATCAGTAATTACAAGTTAGGCCACGTCAATAGAGCGTAATATTTCTAGCGCTTTCACCCTGTTATTGTCCATAAATTTTGAATTCGAGACTATTTATAGAACAAGAAAGGCAATGCACGTGTAACGTGACATTGAGGCACGTTCGTGCAACCATTGTTTCAGTGGAAAAGCAATGAGTGTTACATTCTGTGTGTGTGTGTGTAGCTTTAGTTATACATTATTCAATGCGCATGCGCCATATTGTCGTCTGTGGCCTTCCTTGCTCTGCAGTATTTCTCCACATTATCTCATAAATGGGACGACCTTCGAAAAAAAAAGTTTTTGAGCACAAAATTTGTGTTTTGATTTCCTCTACAACTTTTTTTTTTTCTGAAACATTTCAAATTCCAAAAAGGACTGAGCGAGAAATGATCAAAACTATCTAGTGGTCTTCATATAAAGTAGCCGTTATTCTTGTCCGGTTTTACTAGAACTTGAATTTTCTCGACAGTTTTTAGAAGAATACTCTAATATCAAATTTGATGAAAATCCTTCCAGTTGAAGCCGAGTTGTTCCATGCGGACGGACAGACAAACATGACAAAGCTATTTTGATGTTTTGCTGACCGTGCTTCTCAATATAATCTCAGTAATTAACCAACTTAATGTCCAAATTATTGTTTTATAATAAGTTTATTATATGCCTCTACATGTTTCGAGAATTTTGTGCTCATCATCAGGATGTCAACATTGTATTATACAGCATCTGGTATCATCACACCTATAGGTGGCCTTCCGGTGCGCAGATTGAGAGAGTCCTCTCAACCTGCTCACCGGACGGCCACCTACAGAGTGTGACGATACCAGATGCTGTATAATACAATGTTGACATCCTGATGATGAGCACATAGTGCTCGAAACATGTAGAGGCATATAATAAACTTATTATAAAACAATAATTTGTGCATTAAGTTGGTTAATTACTAAGATGACGAAGCAAATATTCGCTTTTCGCAATTTTGAAAAGGCGCCTATAAAGGCTGGTGGTTCGATTTTTAAGGAGCTCCTGTGTGTACACAACACACACTTGAATATTTCTTTGTATCGTAGTACTGTAACGAAATCATCATCGATGTCTGTTAAACGGGGAGATATTTGTGGTGTAGTAGGATTAATTACACAAAGTACCCAGCTTCAGGCGCAGGTAATTTTTAGCGAGCCTATGCTGATGTCACAAGCTGGGAGAGTGCGCGAAATCGTGCGCGCTTCGATCGGAATTGAAATCAGAGGAGTGGAAGTGGCCAGAATTCTTCTGCCAACACCGCGGCAGTAATCATGCGTCTGAAACACGAGAGCCATAATATTTGTGAGACTCGCGCAGAAGATTATCATGCAGATGACGGGGACTTCGTAGACGTAATCTTGCTATACCTTCCTCGACTGTTATATTTAGATTGTCTAAAGTTTCACCGGCTTCAGTCCCTACCTTATAGAAAACACAGTCTGTCTGATTTACAAAGATCAGTTATGGGGATATAGGTAAGTCTGAATGCGAAGTTTTTAAAATTTTTTTCACATTTTAACCAAAACTTGCGCATGTCGACAAATTTTAATAAAAATGTCAAATAATGAAGATTGAGGGAGATTATTCTGTTTGGAGTCGCGCTGTTCTATGAGGACGGACGAACCGACGAATGGATAGAAATGACCAGGTTAATAGCTACTTTTTACAGCTGCTGTGCCAAAGCGCCTAAATAACCAGTTGTCATGTATGAGTCCCTGGTAACATTAATCGTCAAGGTCGGGGGCATTAACGTCCTCAGTTTGAGTTTAGTGTGAACATGCAGACCTGTTTGTTTTGTTTGAAATTTCTGTATGTCTCTCGCACTGCAAGAATGAAATGTGAGTCAAGTTGGACTCATAAGAAGCTGTAAGACTTGTTCCATTAGTTCTGTATAGAATTTGCCTATACTTTCATTGCATGATTTATTTTGTACCACATTCGAATCACGGAGATGCTTCGTTGGCAGTTTCATTGGTTCTGTGTAGCTGTGTGACTGTAATGATTAATTTGTATTTACGAGGCCCAATTTAGAAAACTGTAAGCATTCCGCTAGCCGCAAGCCAGATGGTGATAATGAAAGTCATGTTTCTTGAACAAAATGTTACATTACGCTTTCAAGCCACAAAAAATTATTGGCATAAATAGGTGAAATGAAGATTGTTTAACATAAATTTGATTTATGAGCAGTGTTGTCCACCAATACAGCACATTATCCCATGAACTGAATTATGTTTTATGTCGTCTAGTTCGAGGATTATTTATTTACGTGTTATCCAAATACTGCATGAACATATTAAAATCTACCGGACTGGAAGTCAGTCCAGTTGAATAATAATCTTTACCATTTCTGCCCGCAGTTTCTTACTACTGTATTAGTATCTCTACTTCATAAGAAGATTTTTGTTAGTGGTATAAATGTTATTTTTACTTAAGTCATACCATAGGTGTGAGTGAGTGACTGAGTGTGTCGCATACAGTTGGCCACTGTGACAAGTTTTTCATTGAAAATATGCCGATCAGAGTTTCAGTAACACCACAATATTGGCAGCAGTCCAGTAGATACAACTAAGGCTGTGTTTGCTCTCAGTTTGCAATAGGAGGTTTGTGAGTGATGTCACACTCGTTTTGAGGTTAGTTGGTCAAGTTTATGCTAGATCTGTTGGAAGACGGTCCTGTATCTAGCCTGTATTTAAATCGTTACAGCAGCAAGAGTGTTCGACCCTTGCCTTTAATTTATTTTGGTTTGTTAACTGCAATATCCAAATATTTGTTGACTCTACAGCGTGACACTTTTTCCAATTTTCATTGCAGTTCTTTAAGTTAAATAAATTTCCTTCATGTATGTGCAGCCTAAGGAATTGCAGCTTCAGCAGAATCAGTTTCTGTACAGATGCATCACTACGTATGTTCTCTCTTATCCAATTTTCTGTTATTGAAGATCGTGATGCGGAAACGCCAGCAGAAATTCAACTACGGGCAGCGTTGCACGCCTGTATCTCTAGACGCCTACAGTCTTGACAGTGTGTCTGTCTGTGGGTCTGTCCGGCGCAAGGGTGGCATCAGGAACTCGAAGCGATCCTACGGAAATGCGGGATTTGAAGATCCAGTGAGTAGCGAGTAATATTTGTGTTTTGTTTATGGCCGTAGATTCATAGATTGTAGAGCCTCACATGAGACGTGCTGTGATTATGTTTAAAGGAAATGGTCATGAAACATATTACATTATTTTTTTAAATTTGTTTCTGTGGTACTGAGGAAAAACATGAACAACCTCAGGATTAACTTAGCTTCTACATTCGGTTGTGACACATAAATTAAATTAATAAACAGAACAGTCCCATCACAACTCAGTTTTTTCCAGATAGTTAATATTTAATGCTACATGTTTAGTCCTGCATGGCCATTTTCAGGTATTACAAATTATTAAAATTTTTTTTAGGAAGGTTAATTTCAACAGAAGGTCAAGTATCTTTGTTTACATGAAAGAAGTATTTTAACAAACATCATCTTGCCAGTGTAATTCAATTTTGTATAGCCTATTTATATTCAGCTAGCAGTTGAAATATATGAAAATGTATGAAATATTAAAATTTTATGTTAGAAAATGGTTAACTACCTTATTACAAGAAATTTTTACATGGAAAGGGATGACAATAAATCCACCTTCATATATACAATCTTTCTACAGGAGCACTGGCTACAGGTTTTCTTATGTAAGATATTCATATACTTTAAATGATGAAATGATTTGTGAGACCAACTTGATGCAACAGTTATGATTCATTAATCAACCATTAGCTCAACATGTTTCGGGCATCATTATGCCCATCTTCAGGAGTGCAAGGCCGCATATAACTGCATATGGTTTTCAGTACTTAATGTACTGGCTGGAGTGTTGGGAAGCCGGGAGACAGGTCATGTGCACTGTGTAGAGGCTGTTACTCCACTGAAGATGGGCATAATGGTGCCCGAAACATGTTGAGCTAATAGCTTATCAATAAATCATAATTGTTGCATCAAGTTGGTCTCACAAATCATTTCACATTAAGGATGCACGGTCACACGAACATCAAACTTTAAATGATGGCTGAATATAGATTTATATTAAAAATTTGAATTACACTGACATGTGTGATTCTGTTTAAAATCCTTCTTTCATGTCAAGAAAGAGACCTCTTTCTGGTACTGACCTTCCCTTGCAATTAACTTCCTTCAAAATGTTTTATGCTTTGTAATGCCAGAAAATGGCCATGCAGAACAAAGCATATAATATTAAATTTTAAATATTAAATATCTGGAAAAATTGAGTTGGGATCGACTATTCTGTTTATTTATTTAACTTCAGGGTAGATAATATATGCTGTTTGAGATTCAAGTCAGTTGTCCTGGAGTGTAATGCACAGATGCTGATTGTACCCTGCAACATAGAAGATATGAATGTGGTAGAGTTTTAGTTAATGAGAAAGAGATGGCGATTTGTATTATGGGACAATTCTTGTGGGAAGAAAAATGATTTGAATTTGACAAACTTCAGATGTGTTCATAAAAGGGAAGTGAGATAATTCTGGAGTAACAAAGTCTGCGAAATGAAAATATGACCTACAATTTTCAGAAGCCAGTTGGCAAAGTAATTTTCTTTAAGTTACAACAGGCAGTGCACATAGTTATTACTGACATTTGGGTAAGTAATAATCACGTCGGGGCTGAGAATTGCGTATTGATTCCATAACTGAATAATTTCAAAGAAGAGATAAGGTTGTGACCTTGATCAATAGTCCACCAACCATTTTCATTAGGATGTGTAGGAATATACTGGAGTTCCAAACCAAAATCAGGCTCATGTTGGTTATGGGCAGGCAAAATGCCTTAGTACTGACTTCCTTCTTGACATCAGAGTCATACTGCAGCCCAAGTTTCTTTCAGGATGGATGTTTTCCCAGACAGTATCAGTCAGGTGGTAGGACCACAACACAGAGGACATTTCATGGTAATTCCGCTAATTTCACACTCTAACAATGTATGGTTTGGGCGTATGTGTACAGACAGAATGTTTCGTAATTAAATTGATGTAACAGACACCTCTGTAGAAAGGTGACAGTAGCTTAGCTGAGCAAGAAATTACCTAAATATCGTGAAACCCAAAATTTTATTTTTGTGCTTCAAAGAACTAGATAAATACAGGACACAAATATATGTGTATCCTATTCAATTTAATTCAATTTATTTTGCATTAATTTGATCCATAGGGGTTGTGACCCATAGGATATAGAACTTGTCAATACAGAAATAAGGTTACAAATATCATACATGATGTAAGATACAATACAGTTAATCTCAAGATGTATCTAAATAGGCAGCATTGTGATTGTAATGTAGCTGCATTGATTTACATTCTTAGTGTTATCTTTGCATCCATATTTGGGTCTTCCAAAAGGCCCCTACCATTAGGTGAAATAGTTTTCAGATATATAAATAAATTAAATAGGCCACTCTCTTTATCCACTACAGCTGGAAAGACAATGTGGCAGCAAAAGGTGAAGACCAGCTTCTCTTTTTCAACTATCTTTCAGTCTGTGAATATTTGATTCAGTTTCAGAGCAGATAGAAAGATTCACAAATTCTATTAACTGATTTCTAGGAATTTTTTTTAATATTTTGCTGACCGTGCATCTCAGTATATTTATCTTAGTAATTAACCAACTTGATGCACAAAATTTTTGTTTTACAATAATTTTATTTCATGCCTCTACATGTTTCGAGCACCATGTGCTCATCATCAGGAGGTTGAGAGAGGAGCACCATGTGCTTATCATCAGGAGGTCAAAATTGTATTATACAGCCTCTGGTATCATCACACCTACAGGTGGCCATCCCGTGCACAGGTTGAGCGAGTCCTCTCTCAACCTGTGCACGGGACGGCCACCCATAGGTGTGATGATACCAGAGGCATACAATACAATTTTGACCTCCTGATGATGAGCACATGGTGCTCGAAACATGTAGAGGAATGAAGTAAACTTATTGTAAAACAAAAATGTTGTGCATCAAGTTGGTTAATTACTAAGGTGAATGATTTCTAGGAGTGTGAGAATTAAGGAAATCGTAAAAATCCGGCAACATACTACGTGGAACTCTCAACATTTTTGCTGAAACTGTCATCCAAGAGATACAAAATTATTTTTCAATAAATTAAGAAATGCATTGGATATGTGAATATTACAATTAGAACTGCTGCTTGTTTTCAGACATCACCTTCACATCCTATGGGTTTCACAGCGCTGGCCAATTTTGTCCTTAGTAGGCAGTCACTGGAGGAGGAGTTTGCTAAGATCCCACAAGTGACAGCTAACGTGGACGACCTCCCTGAAGGTGCAGACACCAAGAACCGCTATGCCAATGTCATACCACTTCCTGAGACACGGGTACCTTTGTCACTGTGTGAGGGCGAGCCTCTCTCAGATTATATAAACGCAAATTTTGTGCATGTAAGTATTGTAGTTGTCATGGAGGACTCTTGTTTAAATCCATTCTTTTCCATTTTAGAGGTGAGCTCTAGCTAGTTTATGACGTGGCTGCTTCTTGTCAACACTTCACTACCTGCCACACGAAGTACAGTGGGTCCTTTTCTTGCCGCCTTGATAGAAGATTGCCTCTATTTTTTGGCTTACTTAAGGACTTTTCAAGTACAGTCAAACTGGGTTATAATAACATAGATGTATACGTTACCTCGTTTATTGCATCAGATAAACTGTGGTACCTATTAATTCCTCACTGTTAATCACAATATTTTATTATTCAGTTAGAGCAACAGTCACATTTAACGACACAGAATTTTCAGTCCCTTTCATAATGTTATAACCAACTTTGACTGTACTTGGGCCATGTATGAACTTTGTAATTATAGGACGATTTATTGGTATTTTAGTAGCTCAGGATATATAGGACTATGTATGTTGAACAATATAAGTATTCCAAAATAACAATCAAAATAACAATACATAGCCATCAAACATAACTGTTTATGATTGAAAATCCAATCACAGCTACATGTTTCAGCTCATTTCAAGCCGTATTCAGGCTGTACAAATTTACATTGGTGTACTCACTATATCCTTAGTGCATTGTCCAAATGGAGATCTCAGTTTTTTGTAATGTTTATTGTGCACATGTCTGATGTTTTAATTAATGTTAATAGGGGCTATATAAAAACAATGCCAGTCCCAGTTACCGCGCGGTCTAAGGCGTGGTTCTGTGGCCTCTCGCTTGCTGGAATTGTGGGTTTGAATCCCGCCGGGGGCATGGATGTGTGTCTGTGTTGAGTGTTGTGTGTTGTCAGGTAGAGGTCTCTGCGATGAGCTGATCACTCGTCCAGAGAAGTCCTACCGACTGTGTCGCATCATTGTGTGTGATCTAGAAACCCCAAGAATGAGGAGGTCATGGCCCGCATTAGGCCGCAACGCCACGGGGGGGGGGGAACAATGTTTTAATTAGGACCAGACAAAGAGGAGTGCCAGTCGGGCAGCTGCCTGGGGCACCAACCTATAAACGGCATTAGGACGTCACTGGAATACTAGGAAGTATTATGCCAGTAAACTCAGGTTTCCACACACGAAAGACTTTCTCTGAAAAGTGTGTGCAGTTTGGTCAGACACCTGAAAAATTTTCACCAGCCGTGCACTAGGCCGCAGAAGTTTAAATAATGTCAATTTGAAGGGGTGCCCAAGTTATTAGCCTGCCTGGGGTACCCACATCTCAGGCTGGCTCCGGATTTAATGCTGCATTTATAAACATAAAACTGGGATCAAAATTTTCACACTATATTACACATTTGATTTGTAAAACTGTCTTTATGTATAATTGTGTGTGGCCTGAAGGTTTCTTGGTATGTGCTGAAATTTGTAGCTGTGATTTTGTTTTTAATAATAAAGTGTTTCTGACTCCTATTTATTGGTACCTTTGCATAGAGAATACAATGGGATGAACTACAGGGTGTTTCAAAAAGATGGACTGAAAGAGCCTGTACCAGTTGTAGGCGGTATGGCTTGAACAGTAAACGGTGCCTCAACACCCGCCAGACAGTTGGTTGCGGTATTCCAAGTTCTCTGCTCCCTCTATGGGTTGACTTGCGTGGGGTATGCTCAAAACTCTCTTGAATTCGTCGCACGTTCTCCTTGGGCTGCCTAGTAGCTATTTTGCTCTCAACTGACGCTACTGCACGGCTTTGCATTAGGCAAGCGCTCTAGCGATGATATTTAAAATTTAGGATCTCCTCTTTCAAATGTTATGTAGACCATTCACATACTGTGTATAGTTCAGGACATATAGATGTACGAAATTGAGTCCCTCTTTTTGAATCACGCTGTATATTGCTAGGGAATAAGGAATTAGAAGAAGCAGTGACTTAATTTTATGTATTATCCTGGCCTTTTGCCTAGAGGAAATGAGGAAAGCAACGAATTGTCAGGATAACTGGTCTTCAGACATGACAGTTGGCTGACCTGCTAGATGTTAGATGTCCTTTTTCACAAAGATATAATGCCAAATTTCAGGGACCCAAGAATGCAAGCAAGTTCTACATAGCATGTCAGGCACCATTAGCATCTACTGTGACAGACTTCTGGCGCATGATCTGGGAACAACAGAGCAAAATCATAATTATGCTTACAGACCTTGTTGAGAATGGAGTGGTAAGTACCATCTATCAAGTTGTTTGCATCATAAATATACGAACATTACGTGTACCTGTATATGACATGAAGACGTAGGGATGATGGTCAGAAGGCTCCATGCAATTCAAAATTCAGCAATAGGTGTACATGAATGGTGACTTTATACCAGCAGCCACTATAGTCCTTGGGGAAGAACCCCATTACCCATTAATTAGGAGCCTTGGTTGGGCCAGAAACAATCTTTTGCTGTTTCCTGGAATGGACCACGATTGTTCGTAGGTTCAGAAACAACAGTTAGAAAAATGATGATAAAGCTGACAATAGTATTGGCAATAATAATAATAATAATAATAATAATAATAATAATGCAATTTTGTGTCCATGCAGACAAATTTGCACTGTCACTTGAAGATTATGCTATGCTCATGGCGCTTAAGCAACATGTGAGACTCAAAATTGACTCCTTGGACATTAACTGATTTACCCCATGAGCAGTGTTCTTCTTGAGAAACCAATAGGTCCTCAGCTGGTCAAGAAATTTATGCATTTCATGGAACCCAAAATTTCATTACCATGGTCACCCAGACCTCCACCTCATGTCATTATCGACAGCCAGCTGGATTGAGTTCATGTCACCCTATCCTATTCATTTCATATCCATTTTAATATTGTATTCCCATCTAGGCCTAGTTCTTCAAAAAGTGTATATACATTTCTCTTCATGTTCATCATGCCATACTCATTTCATGCTCCTTGATTTGATGTCCCAAATAATATTTGGTAAGGAGTACAAATAAAAACATAATCAAAGAAACTAAAATTAAGACTAAAGAACACAACACTAGACAAAAAGTTAACATATGCATCAGAAAGTCGGACACTAACAAAGAGAGATAGAAAGCAATTGAACATTTTTGAAAGGCGTGTATAGTAGAATTTTAGGCCCAGTATATGACAATGAAAATGAAAACTGGAAGATATTAACCAATAAGGAAATTTATGCAAGTGTTAAAAAACCTACTATAATAGAGACAATAAGATTAAATTAGATTACGTTGGTTTGGGCATGTACAGAGAATGGAAGAAAACAGAATTCACAAAAGAGTATTATATATGAATCTGGGAACAACAAGCTTGAGAGGCAGACCAAGAAATAGATGGAAATATGAGGTGGGAGAGGATGGAAGAATAGTTGGTGGAGAAGGGTGGCAGGATAAAGTACAAAACAGAGAAGAATGGAAGAAGCTCCTGAGAATGGCAAGGAATCGTCGCATTCTGCACATACCAATGGAATGACTGAATGAAAAAGGGGTACAAATTGTGAAGATCCTGATTATGTAACTTTTCCGGCTCCCTGTTACTTCATCCTTCTTCAGCTCAAATATCTGCTTTAGTATTTTATCCTTGAACACCTGCAGTCCATATTCATCCATTCATCTCAGCAATCAAATTTTAACACCCATGCAAACAGAAGGCAAAATTATTGTTTTACATATTTTAATTTTTTTGTTTTATAGATAGCAAATGGAAAGACAAAAGTTTCTTCACTGAATTGTAGCTCTCATTTCCCTAATTTACTCTACTTTTAAATTCATTGTGCATTAAATTTTTATTATTTCTGGGGCTACCCTCCCTGATCTTTGAAGTAGAAGATTGAGTAATTTTCAGGGTGATTATCTTTCTAGTACAACTTTTTACTCACACATTTCTGCAATTATTAGTTTTCATAGTACAGGACGTGACGAAACGATGGCTGGGTGCAGTGGTGTACCCAGGAATTTTGTTTGGGGGGGGGGGGGGTTCAAAAAATTCAGTTGGGGAAAGAAGAACAAGGGAAAGGGGATCTGGGGGGGGGGGCCCCCCAGTCAGGGGGTTTGGGGGAAACTGTAATTTGGTACAAGGAATTTCATTTCATATAGTAAAATTTCCTTAATTTTTGGTACTTTAAGACTATTTATGATG
>Ga0131853_10025056_pt1 | contig 10751 bp, 6 predicted proteins | sample TergutLab28metaG_FD_92764 | JGI IMG/M metagenome (GOLD analysis project Ga0131853, IMG submission 92764) | Labiotermes labralis P1 segment gut microbial communities from Petit-Saut dam, French Guiana - Lab288 P1 (version 2) (version 2) | ecosystem: Host-associated > Arthropoda: Insects >... | reverse complement strand
TTGCATCTTCCTCTTTATTGCTAACAGCAAGGAACAAATTATAAATTTAGTTTTGAAATAAGAAAGTCATTTTAGAACCTGTCACTTTAGTCGACAGATCGTTTATTAGGAACAGTTAAATGGTATTATGGTCGTCTGGGTTATGACACCATCTAGTCTGGTGACACCAGTGCTCCAGAGAAGTATACTGCGTTCGCCTTCAGGATCAAAGATGGAAGTAAGTATACACCCCACCATGAGAACTTCAGGTCTTGCAGAGTATTTCAGACTCTCTTGTCTCTGTCATTGGGAATGGATTGTATTTATAAATATAAATATAAATTCAACTTACACATAGAGTGTTGTTGTTCTCAGTTTCACTACTTGATGATGGAGAACCTGGAGGCTGTTCCATTGTTTGGAATCCATTTCTGGCCTGAGAAGTCACCATTCGAAGTCACCATTGTATAACAGAGGTGCTTTTGTGTTATACCAGGTGGACTGTACCATTGTGCATGTGACACATGATGTATGTAATATGTGTAATTTGTGTTTTCTAGGCAAGTGAAGAACTTGAGGACAGAGAGTCTCTGGCACAGATTGCAGCATCTGGTGAAGATTCATCACTAAGCGATGGGGAAACATACATAGGTCAGTCAAATTCTTCATGCTTCCATCTGTTGTGATTCATTTCACTGTGGTGTGTGGTGTTTGTTATGGGCCACCCATCTAGTGGAGACACAACTGGCATTTGGATTCTGTATTTATTACATAATACATTAATAAAAAAATAAGATGACTTTCTTGCAAGGAGTTTCATAATTTGTGTTTTGCACCAGACATTAATAGGGTAAAATTAAGGATATAATGGGTAAGCCATATAGCATTTATGGAAGTGTTGAAAAATTTTGGTCGGTGAATGTAACAGAAGAGACAACACGGAAGCATTTACACTTGACTGGGTTGCTGTATTGAACCCTGTAAAGGGCAAAGTTGATTTGATAAATAAATGTACGTAAATATCTAGTTCGTAGCTCGTAGAAAACACCACATATTTCCATTATGAAATTAATTTAACTAATTAAATCTGGAAAATTTGGCCAATCATTACTTATTCTGAGGACTAATTGAAGCTGTCTGGGAAACAGCTTGTATTGGTTTTTTTTTTTTAAATATTAAACCCATGTGAAGTGAGAGAGAAAACCAACAAGATGCAACAGTTAGATAAAGTGTTGATTATAAACATCTAACTGTTGCATCTTGTTGGTTTTCTCTCTTACTTCACAATTTGCTCACGATGCACGGTCACAGAAACCTAAAGATTAAATCCATGATTACCACTAACGATTAAAGGCGTAAAAGATCAGTACTTAACTAGGACGGAAATTAAGAATGCTGTGCTCTGGGATATGATGCCATGTAATTTGGCAGACAGGTTCCATTGTTTGGGAGGCATGTGCTGCCTCCATCTTTCCCCAGAATGCTAGTGTAAATTTCTGTTGGACCAGTGGCATCCCATAAGACAGTACTGTTCATAGCCATTACTGTGGGAACCTCATATCTCACGAAGCATCTCTATGTCTGCTGTGGACAATTGTGCACATGTCCCTTGCCCTGTTCATTTATTGCAGATCAAACGAGTTGGTCAGGCAGCTGATCACACTGCATGCAATCAGACATTTTATTTCTTTGTTTTGTGTTAAGTATTTACTGCTTTGAAGAGCTGTTCATATAACAGTTGTTGACGAGACTGTGATATACAGATAACACAATGTTAAACAGGCACAGTATGTGGAACTGCATTTTTCATGTCATTATCTCTGTAACCATTCAACTTAGGATACAAGTATGTTTTGTTATATTGAAGTAAATTAACCTCAGGGACATTCTCCCAAAGTGTGGCAGAGTCCTTCTGACACACCTGTATTAGATACCAGTTTGTAGCACAGATGAATACTAAAACTACAGTATTCAGGGTATGACACTGCACAAACTGGTAGATGGTAGTATGCTTTCTTCTGGGCAATGGTAGATGGTTACCATGTTTCATAGAAATATCCTGCTTCCTTCTTCAGGCTTCTTCACTGTAGGAATGCATGTGCTGTGTGTCCTTAACTCTTGTGTACACCTCCAGGGTTAAATTTTTTCAAAATCCATATCTTACTTTTGGAGACAAAACTTGTGGGTGGATGATTGTAACTTCTTGCTCTTTCATGCATCTAACACATAAATTGTGGTATAAGATTCAAATTAGAACTGTTGCTAGTTGTTTGTAGCTGCAACACTGTCTGGAAGAGTAGGATTCTGATCTTTTGGGATGTAACACAGCATCATGTTCCAGAAAATCTTATTCCTTGAGTACAGGCAGGTCTCATTTTTATGCGTTATCTTTTTGCACGATTTTTACACCACTTTTCAGTTTAGCACAATTTGGTACAGATGATACGTGGCCACTCTTGTCTTGTTTTGGAGGTAGCGGAAAGTGACATCACTGTCATGCCATCAGTCACGTGGGTGGGGGGTTGATTATGTTGGTGATATAATCGTGTGACTGAAGTGGTTCCCTCTTCAACAGCATTGACTTTTGTTTCCAAAATGAGTGAGAGAATGTAAATATGCATCACCTAGTGCAGTCCAAGTGAAAAATTGGCAAAAGACAGTCGGTACTGAAGATTAATGAGACATAATAAGCCAACTTGAAAAAGGTTAACGAATCCTTGACATATGTCATAATGTTATGTTTGCTCATAGTAGGGTATGTGCAATTCATGATAATGCTGATAGAATTACAGAAATTGCTAAATCAGGAACTGAAGTGTTTGTGTAGCGAGACTACCACAGTCCTATCAGAATGACCCTTACCAAAAAATATGTATTAGAAATAAATAAATATGTAGTATAGAAATGTATATACACTGTATAAAAATGTATAGATACTGTGTATACAATAGATATATATACTCAACAGGTCTCTAGTCCACTAGTGTTATAGTCATGCACTATATAGGATGAGGCTGTCAATCCTCTAATCCCCAAGAAATATATTGTTTTAATTGGGAATTTTGTGTTGATTTACATGACATTTTTCAGGAACATAACCTTGGCATGAAATGGGACCTGCCTATTATTACTCCACTATCAAAATCCCAAACTCACCCAAAAGCTAGTTCCACATTGATTGCATGAAAAAGTGTAAAGCAAGTTATTGAAGAAGGTGGTACAGTTGGGTATGGTAGAAAGAACGTAATTGGTTCTGGAACCTTGTTCGTTATAGCATCTGTTCCTTCAAGCGTATGTTGAAATATATGTATTTAGGGGTAATCCATTCCAGGCCCACAGCCTAGAGCAAAGTTACCATCCAACACAACCATTTTAACAGGAAAAATGTAATACAAAATCAGAAATATGATAAAAATAAAATAATTAAAAAAAGTCACTGCTGAAGGCACAAATAAGCAGACAACTGAACTAAACTGATAACTGAACCTTAAAATGATAACAAAGATGATGACTGACGCTCTGATCAAAGTGAGAAGGCCCGACATGTCATGCGCACCCGCGTACTACATTGGCCAATAGTATTCCTCCACGTTCATTGTAGCATCCTGATTTTATTGATAAAAACTGCATTGTGGCATTTATTTGTTGTAGTACACCCCACTGTATTTTACTGTCAGAACTTACAAATGCTTTGATTTAAAAGTTGATTTCTGTATTTCAGAGAAATACACACGTGGTGTCAGTGCAGTGGAAAGTATTCTTACTCTGGACCGACTGAGACAGAATGTCGCTGTGAAGGAACTGTTACAGGCTCAGGGGCAGCCTTTGATACGGAAAACAGCCAGTGTGCCAAACTTCTCACAGGTAAGATTTGAGATTCTGCCAGCTGCACAGTGTATATTATTCCCATCTGGCATGTGATAGTATGTGGTTTTGTAGTTACATACTGATATCTCAGAGCAACTTGCATAAGATAGTAGCAACTGCTTCCTCTGTAACACTTCCATCTGTCTACCAAACTGTGTGGTATCACAACCTAGAAGACTTTAATTTCTGTTCACATGGGTAATTAGTCAAGCTCATGGTCAGACATGGCATAAAATTACACACTTTTACCTTGTTTATAATTTTTAATATATAAAATTTCTGTATTAGGGTATGGTTTCTGTATAGAAGTTAATGTGCCCACCTGCTCATTTTCTTTGTCTCAGAAGGATATCTGTTGTGCATAGCTGTCATCTTGTTGCTTTACTTTGTAAACATGAGTTATTGCAGAATTTGTCACCACAAAATATTCCATTGAGTGGCTGTAGTGTTTCATCCATCTCAGAAGTTTACACACCATTTAAAAACATGTGGACACACTCAGTTTCATAGAAGTTGGTTGTTTATTTCAAAATATTATGAAGAGGAACACATGGACAGGGTGTGACATGCAAACGTCACTATCTCAGTTCCATTTCTGGCTGTCTGAAATTTGAGGTTCTCACAGCAGTAAGTCTCCTGGGAGTGATGTTCTCTGCTGGATAGGTGGGTACCGGCATTTTGGAGAAGCCTGCTGCCTTGATCTTCATGGTAGAATATGTTGAGAGGAAGACCAAAGATATGCAACATGTCTGTCCAGAATGTTGATACCAATCTGTCAAATAACAGAGCATCACAAGTGTCTTCTTGTGTGTCTTTTATTCGTGGGTTAAAATGATATAAAACCTTGTTGTTTAATTCATTATTCGGACTTTTTTTCTTTTCTTTTGGTCTCCCCACTTCTTTTCTTTTTCCCCATAATGCGTGAGAAGCCAAGGAGTTTCGATTTGAAATGTTTGTAAGTTGAGCATGGTTTATTCTTGTTACAGATTATGAGGTTCGATTCTTCGCATGATATCGGGGTTGTGCGGTCAGAGAGTGTGACAGATCTTAACTCTGAATTAATGGGTGGATCTGGGATGAGGGAGACAAGGGGTAGAGCCTCAAGTATGTCTGGTTTTGGAAAAGTTTCAAGTGATGGAGATCATATCTCACCATCTGCAAAACCATTTGGTCTTGGTAAGTATGCAGTCAACTTGGTATCTTTTTTTAATTTGTATATCAAGGCACATTACTGGTATATGAATATACTGTCAGTCTTTTTCATAATGGTCTCTCATATACACCTGCTGGAAAACCTTCAAATCATTCTTGGTAACTGTAATGATAAAATATTTTTCTTTTAATTCGGGCTTGTTATATAGTTTGCAGTGTGTAGAAGTTTGAGCCATTCATTTCTCTGTATATAATTCCATATTAAATCTATAATTTTCTCAGCAGTAATATCTAATGTTTTACCTAAAATTTGGATAGAAAGTTGTTTATTTTAAGTCAGAAGATGTACAGTTTATTTATAGTATACTTATTACAAAATTATTACAAAATTTCATTTTACATACCATATTTGTATTTGAGTGTAGCAATGTGAAATGTAGACTTGAAGTAAGAAGTACTCTTGCACTTGTATTCCAAAAGGTATATATGTGATGCCCACGTGAGAGACGTATACATACATATATACATTGTTCTGTAAGTTGGAGTTGAAGTCCAGTGTGATGTATATATGTATCACTTGTTCACTGATACGCTTTGTCACTTACTTTGTATTTGTATGATCATTTATTGGACATGGTATTCATTTTGAACACCCATCATAACCGCACTTCCTTTACTAATGATATTAATATTTGTAATTTTGAAACATTCTGTGTTTTATTGATCTATTTATGCACATGAAACACTGTAATGTTTTTGTTAATATACATGTTAATTTCTCCGTGTTTGGTGCTAAAAATTTATTCTTGAGCATGTACAAAAAGTTGTTTCTTTAAGAATATTATTTTTAATATCTGGAAGTCATCTCTTTGCTGCTGGGTGGTCAAGTGGATGATATGTCAGAATGTCTGTGGACAGAGCACCCTAAATTACAGCTCTTTATTCACTGTACATGAGGCTTCTGTCCTTATGCAGCATAATGAATCATTTGCTTTGTTCCTCCGCCTGTCAGTGGGTCATCCAATATTTCTTTCATTCATCATTAGAAGTCAAATTACATAGCATTTTTTAAAACTTATTTCTCTAATTTAAAATGTTGTTTTTAATTTCACGTATTTGAATTACAATTCATAATTTTGTTGTGACCGTCATGTTGTGATAGTTTTGACCGGAGACAAAAATGGCATTGCAGTCAACAGAAGGTACTGTAAACACATGGTTGTGTGTCCGAAGCATAAATTCTTCAGCTTCTGGTAGTAATACCTTCTTTTATTTCAAGAGTTATGTTGTCTTTTATGAGAAGTTACACTGTGATGGGTGGTGAAAAAATTGACTGTTCATTGGATGACTAGTGATTATTTTCTTTTAGTCGTTTGGGGTGTTCTACATTTTGTATTCGAATTTTGTACTGTTTGTGAGTACTTCCAGCTGAGGGCACTGGTAAATATGCTCTATTGTTCTTACTGTTGCTTTGTTTTGCAGTGTTCAAGAAAATGTTGTGTCTGGGATGAGACATCTAGTTGCATAGTTGCATTGCTTATGGCACTTAATGCGCTTCAGTGATGCTGTGTTGCGTAACAGATATCTTATCCCTCGACATTTTCTTTTCCACCAAAAGAAGACTTGCTCCACTACCCTACTTTTCATGCAGTACATTGTACATTTGAGTCGTTTATTCATACTTCCAACAAATTCCTGTTCTCATTTATTTCTTTCTGTGATGCAGCCTAACTTGCTGGTCATCTGGCCGCTTGCTTTGGTGTTTCCTCTTTCACCTAATTCTTGTTGCTTTTGTTTATATTTTATTGTGTTTACTTGAGCGTTCCAGTTCTTGCTGAAGGTCTGTTGTTAACTTTGGGCTGTGTATTTTTTTCTAGCACTGCTATTATTCATCAGATACACACAAAAATATTTTCTGATACTAGATATTTCTTCACATTATAAATTTGTTATTCATACCTACTGCACTGTTGAACCTTCTGCAGTCCGAATAATCCAGGGTTCCCAGCAGCTCACACATTAGACCTTTCTCAAGTGCATGACTATTGTGCTTGTCATTAGTAGTTGATTTTTAAGTTTATTATCAATGGATTCAAAATTTATTCTACTTAATTTGGTCCTTTCAAAGGTTAAGGCACATATAATCAGATTTGGAAAAGGAACTAAAAATTTCTGCAACTGGTAGATAATAAATTAGTTGCATTTAATGTATGAAATACTTTAGGTGGGTGAATCACAGAAAAGTTGGCTTCCAACATGTACATATTTATCCCATTGAACATTTGCTGTCCGTGCATTGTATTGCTGCAGTGGAGCATGTGTGCTTTCCAGCAGATCAAGCATTGCATTTTTCCAGTACCAGCACCATTATCTCTGTTAAAATATGGCTGCTAGCCCTAAAGGAATAGGAGGTTTGGAATTTCTTATTTGTGACTGTCACCTGTGATTATAAAGTTGTTCATTCTGTGCATTTTGGTCCAGTTTTTCTTTTATTATACCAACAAACATACCACAGGGACACAGTCCACTTGGACTTGGAACTCCATTAGATGCTTGAATGTATAAGGCCACAACTAGAAGAACCTGATTTCCATCTACAACAATTATAATTTTATTGTGTACATAATATTATCTTCTGGACAAGAAGTGTTTGTAACAACATATATTTTAAGCTTAATTTTATGAGATCAAAATGCATATCTATACTACTACGGGTTTTGAAACATTATGAATACCATTTGCAGTTGGTTGTAACATTGGCCGGCTGTACTGTCTGATGATAGTATGTTTTTACCAACATGTGATGGAGTAATGGCTCGACTATTGATGCGTTTTTGATGTGGCACATTTGTTGATATAATAAAGGAAAACTTGTCACCTGTGAGTTAAAACCTGCTGCCAAGCCATCAGCACCAGCAGATTTAAAATTGCCTGTTACCAGACCATAAAGGTCAGATCCTGTTCTCTGTAATATTTTTACGGCAAGTTATGATTGTACATGATAATGTAATAAATAGTAATTACAAATACTTTTTGGTGTAGGAAAGTTATGAATCGTATGACAATTGTTATGAAGAATCAGTCATTAGTAGTTTCTAAGATCATAACTTGTTTCAGAATTGAATATCACAGTAATCCATCTGAACATGGTAATGGATTTTTTGGTCTCTCTCCCCTCCCCCCTCCTACTTTTTATTGTAATGAAAAATGAAGAATGTAATTTCTTGACTGGCTACATTACTGTCATCTTCTCAAGAAGGTCCGTGCTCCATGGAGTCGGTTGGTTTGTTGGTTAGTTAGTTGTAATGTAAACAGTCATTGCAGTCCACGGTCCTGTGTCCTGTGCAAATAATGTGATGACACCTGGCTCGAATAACGGTGCTTACCTTAGAGCTGTGCTATTGCTGCTGAATATATGTCCTCCACCTGCTATTTTTTCTGTATATAAGCTACGATGTTGGCTCCCTTGGCACCACTGTTTGTTGTACATGTCTTCATGTGGGGGATTATATTGGCTGCTCTGAGTAGAGTTAGTAGACACACTGTAATCAGTAAGGACAGAAGACGTTATAAATTACATATTTTGGGGACCCTGGATAATGCTGAAATCATAATAGAACATTAGAAAGTAAAGAAGGTGTAGATTCTAAAGGTAGAAAATAAAAATGTGGCTGCAAATTCTCTTTTATTACTCTGACATTTTTCTTTTGTTTTGTTCTGCAACCTAGGCTCCATTCTCTCAGGTAAAATGGGGCTTGTATTTTCATCTGCTAGATTGTTCCTGTTCGGACTATCCAAAATGGTGTGACATCACTATTGTAAATTTAGTTACAAAAGTGTCTCATGTTGTAGCACCTTTATTATATAAGTGTAATTTGTATTTTTATCGCAATATTCGTTCCACTGATGTATTCCACCCAGACTTCTTCTTCTTCTTATTATTATTATTATATATTTTTTTTCTATCAAAGAAGGAACTAATGTGTACAGTGTATAAATAATATATTTGGATTTCTTGTGATAGGATTTCTCTGTCTGTACGTGTACTGCAGTATGCATTGTGGTAAGTGGAGGCAGGTCAGTACACTCTGTGCATCATCTGCACAGCACACAGGGAGAGCCATATGGCATAGCTGGTTGCCTGTGGCTACTACATCTTTTATAGACTAACATGCTGAAACAAATATTTCTTGTTCTTGTTTTTTTTTTTTTTTGCCTTCCTGTTTGTACACTGCATGTTTTTTTATTAGTAAGCGTAAGTCATAATTCTGACGATCTTCTTTCGTAAAGTGAAAATCTTCTCTTTATTGGAAGAGTCACTGCAAAAATTAATCCATATTTTATAATAGAATGAAAGTGTGTGTAGTAAATTTATTTGAGAGTGTTAATATTACTGATAAGGACCATTGACATAACAACATATCATGCTCCAGTTAACTGAGGAATCAAAGCTCATTATGGTTCTTCCAGTTTATGTGGTTATCAATTTGTAAACTAAGAAATTTTCTATTCACTGCTTCTTCTATATACTTTTATTTGTGACCAATATGTAATGTAGAATGTGATGAATTCTTTGTTAATGAATTTCATTATACTTGTTTAATCTAAATTTGGAACTAAATTGTTAGCAGCAAATCATTTAATAATATGAGAGAGAACTAAATTTGACTCAAAACTGAAATCTTCGAAATTTCTGCTTGAAATTACGACACTAGTATCATCAGCAAATTTCATTGGTTCTGATGCAGCATTTATTGTCAGGGGAAGGTAATTTATATGGATTAACAGAGGCCCTAGAATTGAAGAATAAAAACAAACTAGATGCCACTTATTATTTTATTGTACTTCTTATAGGCTCAACATGTCCGGGCTGCAGGCTTTAGCCTACAGCCCGGACACTACTCCAGCCTAACCACGCCTAACCTCCAACCTACGGCAAACCAAGAACGAAACAACCAATGTGGTATTCAGCATTATAGTCGCGAGCTCCTGATGATGGGCATAGTAGTGCCCGAAACATGTTGAGCCTATAAGAAGTACAATAAAGTAATAAGTGGCATCTAGTTGGTTTTTATTCTTCAGTTATCACAATGATGCACTGTCCAACAAACATCAAGCCCTAGAATTGGTCCTTGGGGAACTCCATGTTTCATTGTCAGAGAAAAAATTTTGAGCTCTCTAAGGTGATTTTACTTCAACTTTACCTCTGTTAGTTAAATAAGACCTGAACCAATCTTCTTATACTCCTCAAATTCCATAGAAATGTAATTTAGCCAACAAATTTTCATGATTCATGCAATCAAAAAGCCTTTGCCAGATCACAGAAAATGCACTGAACTGTGATTGCAACTCTGTTTAGGAGTGAAATTCTGGCCTAATGTGCAAAATCTGTGCCTTAGGGTCCAGTCAGATACACTGTGTATCCCTCACCTGTAACAAAGCCAGAAATTTGTGATTGTATGCTAAGCTGTAGGTGCCCATCTGAAGGCTGCCTACTTCATCATAATGATCATTCTGTAATCAAGGTCACTGTATATTTGAACTTATCTTCAACATTAATTTGGTCTTCATCCCAGCCAGGTGGTGCAGGCATGGATGATAAACACCACATATTGAGACATGAGTTACACAGACATTGCTGGAATCAGAATTTTGTACACTTTTTTTTTTTTTTTTTTTTTTTTGGTTGGTGGAGGGTTTTTTTTTTTTTTTTTTATTTTTTTTTTTTTAGTTTTTTGTTAGTTTTTTAAAAC
>Ga0131853_10025055_pt1 | contig 10752 bp, 5 predicted proteins | sample TergutLab28metaG_FD_92764 | JGI IMG/M metagenome (GOLD analysis project Ga0131853, IMG submission 92764) | Labiotermes labralis P1 segment gut microbial communities from Petit-Saut dam, French Guiana - Lab288 P1 (version 2) (version 2) | ecosystem: Host-associated > Arthropoda: Insects >... | reverse complement strand
ACTTTTCAACCCTCTTGGCAACAGTACGTGTAGCTCTCCTGAGGTCGTCTTGGCGTTCTTGCTTTATGAGGGCAGCACTGTTCATAATGCGAGCGACCAATTCGTCTCTTGTGTTTACTTTTTGTTTTGTAGACTTCGCTTTTCATCCATCGCCACATACAAAAATCTGATCTGTACGCGCCAACTTCAAACAGCTGTATCTTCACACCCATTGAAAATTGGACAAATGTTTACATAAACTTATTTACTCGGAATAGTCCATACCACAACCTCCTAAAATATTTACTATTCCTCCTGAAACACCCTGTACAATTATGGTTATCTTTGGAAACTGCAGCTAGAGTTGAAAATTATTAGAGTTTCACTTCGAAACTTCGCCCTTGATGCCGTAGACATTGAGCTGCTGAACCCCAACAAACTGTGGAAAATATTTGTCACTTGAGTCACTTTTGTTCTGCACAGTGCTTGTGTGTGTGTGTGTGTGTGTAAGAGGCTTGCGGGAGGTAGGCGCAGGTTGGTCTATGTCTCTTATGCATATTAATGATACTGCTGCAGTTCACTTACTGTCAGTGAAAGAACATAACCACCTCGTGAGCAGCGCGACCAACTCGATGTATAATCTATCACACGCGCGCCTTCTCTCTGAATGTGTAGTAGCATCAATCGTTACACCTGGTGTCAGCGAGAGGAATTACACTGACTACACTGATTTGCCATGTGCTGCAACCCACGTCTGCAGGTTTGAGCGCTTTGTCTCAAGCAGGCTTGTGTTTGGCGTTGACAGGGTTGCGGTGTTTACGTAGGGCAGAAAACTCATTAAACCGTGAATATTTTGGCGACGGTAAAACAAAGTACCTGCGTTGGGGGTCTCCCTAGATGTTTCGGGGACCAGGGCGAAGCAGTCTGTACGAGGTATGACTTACATCTCTTCAAGTGACACAGAATCAAAAATTATGATATGTTCCTTTGGTTAAGTAACATTCAGGTGACCAAAATGTGTGTTGTTTAAAGAGGTTATTCTTGCCACTCTTCTGAGATTGGGGCACAGTGCAGGTATTTCAAAATTCATCTCAATTTTACGTTTCTGTTCTTGTTTTTATTATGCTACATTTAGCAGTGTAACATTTTTAGACGCGTTCGCAAAATTGCAGAGAGGGACTGTTAGCTTCGTCGTGTCTGTCCGTCCCTCATTCTTTCGTTCAGCATGGAACAACTCGACTCCTAATGGACGGATTTTTATAAAATTTGATATTTGAAGATTTTTCGAAAATTTGTGGAGAAAATTTAAGTTTCATTACAATCGGAAAAGAATGAAGGGTACTTTACTTGAAAACCAATATATATTTTTATTATATCTCGCTCGTTTCTTCTTAGAATAGGAAATAATTCAGACAAATTTTCATTGTTACACCGTGCATGTTGTCGAGTTACTCAATTATTACACCAACCACTGCACATATAAAAATTTATAAAATTTACGCATTAAAACATTAAAAACGCTCCGACATGTTTCGGTCCTAAGACCATCATCAGGGAGCTATATATTCCTCGCTAAAGTCACACTAGAAATAGTCACAGATTAATTTCGCTGTACAAGTTGGGTGTTGTGTAAGAGTGCGAAGAGTGCCCTGCAGGGCACTCTTCGCACTCTTACACAACACGGCATACTGCCACAACACCCAACTTGTACAGCGAAATTAATCTGTGACTATTTCTAGTGTGACTTTAGCGAGGAATATATAGCTCCCTGATGATGGTCTTAGGACCGAAACATGTCGGAGCGTTTTAATGTTTTAATGTGTAAATTTTATAAATTTTATATATGTGCAGTGGTTGGTTAATTATTGATTAATTTCAGGCAAAATTTGTAGAGAAAATCAAAACATTTATTTTGTGTTCAGTAACTTTTTTTTTCGATAATCGTACCGTTTGTGAGAAAATGTGGGAAAATATTGTAGAGCCGGGCAGGCCACAGATGACAATATGGCGCATGCGCATTGCACGCTGGATACCTAAGGCTACAAACACTCACACAGAGTATGTAATACTCATTGCTTTTGCACTGCAACAATTGTTGCACCAAGTCGCCTCATTGTTACGTTATACGTACATTGCCTGTGCTGTTTATATTTTGGCCGTAAGGTGGCCGTGTGCAGGTACTGGACCTAGTAAAGTCGAAGCTGCAATATTGGGGCGTCGTATCGCCATAACTCCCTCACTACATCTATTTTCTTTTTTCCGAGTTAATTAAATTTAGGCATGTTTCACTTGAATTTTCACTACTCAGATGGATTTTGGACCTCCTCGTATCAGTGGCGCAGGTAAGGCTCCCGGAGACCCGGCGCTGCGGGGCCCCTAAAGTACTTCTTCTTCTTCCACTGTGGGCTTTGGCCTGCCGAACAATGTCCTTCCATTTTTTCCTGTCTGCCACCAACTCTCTCCATCTTCTCACTCCCAGCACTTGAAGATCTCTTTCTACTTCCTCTTTCCATCTTTTCCTGGGTCTTCCCCTTCTTCTCGTCCCTTCCAGTTCTTGAGTAAAGATCTTTTTGGGCATCCTACCCTCCTCTATTCTATCTAGGTGACCTAACCAGCTTATCCTTTGCCTTTTTATCCATTTTACTATATTTTCTACTTTGCTCATCTCTTCTAGTTCTCGATTCGTCTGACTTTTCCATTCCCACCCCTAAAGTAGATTATACTAAAATCTGCATTGGTTTCTTCAGGAATGTGTTCTATTCTTCTCTTAGAAGGAGTATTCTGGGTCCCTGTTATGAGGTCTGGGAGTAACCACGCTGATAATTGGAGTGGGGGGAGGAGCGGTTATCGATCTGCATGGGGAGTCCCGACCGGCAGGTCTAGGTTACTGCGTGTTAGTGTAGCTAATTAACTGCTCAGCTACAAAACTGGCTAACCACGCGTCCATATTTCCAACCTACACACGTAAAATTATTTTGTAACTTTAAAAGAGTTAATTTTCAGCACACTGTTATTTGCAGATTATCTGTTTATTATTTCTGACACAGAAGACAACTTACAAAAGGCATTCTATTTATTATATAACATATCCAAAGAATATAATTTGGAAGTTGCTTCAAAAAAGACGAAAGTATTTGGTTTCGTTGGAACGTATCACCTAAGAACCAAAATTATTAGAAATGATGAAACACTAGAACAAGTTAGCCAATTTACTTATCTAGGTTGCAGTATATCTTACCAATTTTACAATGATGTAGAATTTAAATTAGCAAAATTTTTACTATTAATAGGTACTATTAAGAGAACTATTTTTAAGAAAGTGTAAAAGGAAACTATTTTGAAAATATACGACACACTAGTTTTACTTACATTTTTATATGGGTCAGAAAATTGGACTCTAACAGCCTTACAAAGAAGAAGAACTGAAGCGGCAGAAATGAAGTTACTGAGACCTCTGGCAGGCTACACCCTTTATGACCACAAAACAAACGACTACATACGCCGCGAACTACGGATTACAGGCATAAGATAGATGAATACAGACGGAACTGGCTTTTACACTTGCAAAGAATGTCACAAAACCGAATCCCTTTTAAATCACACTACTATAGACCACAAGGAAGGAGAACAATTGGAAGGCCGAAGAAGCGTTGTCGCGAGCAGCTGTAACTTTGGAGACGGAACGGATCAAAGGGTCCAATCCTTGATGTTTATGATGAAGAAAAGTGGGCAAACCTGACAGTAGGCCAGTTCATCCGTTCGTGAGTCAGAAAGACTCGATAAAAATATTCTTCTTATCAGTTCTTTTATTGATTAATTTGTTTTAGACGTTTAAATAGTTGAACACTTACTCTAACTCGGGCAGTAAATAGAAAGGGATAAGGATCCTACAGAGGCAGCATCTTCCTCATTCTCGCCCTGTTTGCTGTACGCCCAACAAAACTGTCTTGTGTCAGAACACCCTCCTAACCCGCACCTCTTTCTTTTCTTCACATGTGAATGTGTAGAATAATATACAGGTTGTAGTCCTGAAAACACAAAACCTACGAATTTATTATACACTTTTGGAACACAAATAATAAAGGAACTTTCATCATCATCATCATCATAAACATCAAGGTTTGGACCCTTTGATCCGTTCCGTCTCCACAGTTACAACTGCTCTCTCCAACGCTTCTTTGGTCTTCCAATTGTTTTCCTTCCTTGTGGTCTGTAGTAGTATGATTTCAAAGGGATTCGGTTTTGTGGCATTCTTTGTAAGTGTTGAAACCAGTTCCGTCTGTATTCATCCATCCTGTCTAGTATGTCTGTAATCCGTAGTTCGCGGCGTATGTAGTCATTTGTTTTGTGGTCATAAAGGGTGTAGCCTGCCAGAGGTTTCAGTAACTTCATTTCTGCCGCTTCAGTTCTTCGTCTTTGTAAGGCTGTTAGAGTCCAGTTTTCTGACCCATATAAGAATGTAGGTAAAACTAAAGTGTTTTATATTTTCGAAACGTTTAACGTTCTTACTTTCTTAAAATAGTTCTCTTAATAGTACCTATTAGTTGTAAAAATTTTACCAACTTTCATACAACCCTTTTTTAGGATTGAATTCTCAGCCCTTTTTAACTAGGAAAGTGTGTCTGTGTGTGTGTGTATAAATTCTTTATCTCACTCATGCCTGATGATGTTTTTATGAAAAAACCGAACCATGTAGCACGGTTCATAAGTTACTAATGTATTGTGGTTGTGTATATATATATATATATATATATGTGTATATATATATATATATATATATATATATATATATATATATATATGAAAGGTAAAGTGATCCCGTTACAGGCCCGGTGTGGCCCAGAGGGTGGGTAGAATTATAGCTCTACTCTTCCATGACAGCGGCACTAGAAGCGGGTGAGTGGTCAGCAGCACGCCCCGGCCGCACTTTACCCCCGGGGAAGAACGGGTACCCATTTTATAGGAGGCTGGGTGGGTCCCAGGGTCGGTCTGGACAGGCGGAAAATCTCGTCCCCACCAGGATTCGATCCCGGACCGTCCAGCCCGTAGTCAATCGTTATACCGACTGATCTAACTGGCCCACTTATATATATATATATATATATAAAACAGAAAAATAACGGCGATGCACATAAACATTTGCTTCTGTTGCAAAGATGGCGGCAGTGACCGGCGGTCTTTTTGTTATCCGCTTATTCATTTAGTCCAAGGAGATGTTCCAGAAATTAGGACCCAGTGTTTACACCCTCCGACGCACATTAAATTTCACCTGGTCCTGGTATAGGAAGTTCTTCGAGCGGTACAAAGTGCTGGAAGTGGCTAGTTGTTTGGTGAGGAGCGGATGGAGGATGGGAGAAATGTAACCGTCTGTGTATACGGAAACTGTGGGCTGCGTTTTGTGACGCACAGCCGGTTGCTCCTTCCTCGTTTTACCCTCACAGAGAGTGATGCTTCTCCACGACTCCTCTCTGTAACCTGTAGCCCTTAATGATAATCTTTTTTTACCAACTTGATGCACAAATTCTTTATTTTAATACATTTATTACATTCCTCTACATGTTTCGAGCACTATTGTGCTCATCTTCAGGACAATAATTGTGTTAGTAAAGCATCTGGTATCGTCACTCTCTTGAGGTGACTGTTCAGTACACAGGTTATGAGAGGACTCCTCTCGTAAGCTGTCTACTGAACAGTAACCCAAGGGCAGTGACGATACCAGATGCTGTGTTAATACAATTGTCCTCCTGAAGATGAGCATAATAGTGCTCGAAACATGTAGATGAGTATAATAAATGTATTAAAATAAAAAATTTATGCATCAAGTTGGTAAAATAAAGACTATCATTATATTAGGATGCACGGTCAACAAAACGTAAAAATATGTGCTATAGCCCGTAATTTCTGCAACATTTCCTCTGGCAATGTCTTGCCGCCAACCCCCAGTCATCTCATTTCTTAAGTATGGCTAATACTATTTTTTGGACCCTCGCAGCAGGGTCCGAAGTGTCAACGATTTCAATGTGTTGGGAGATGGAAGCTGGGCGCTGTTTCGAAACACTCGTAACGACCAACCAGACTGCATGGCACCCTAACCACCCTAACCACCCTAACCACCTGTCCACAGCACGAGTCTTCATCCCCTTGTAAATCTAAATAAATTCCCTGTAAGAAAATAAAAGTCCTGATAAAATTTCATCGTGTATTCAGTCCAAATTCTAGTGTGAAATATAACACAAACTTTAACACTTTAAATACTAAGCCAGGCCAAGTCAAGCCAGTAAAAGCCAAGCCAGGCCAGACCAAGCCAAGCCAGTAAAAGCCAAGCCAGGCCAGACCAAGCCAAGCCAAGCCAAGCCAGGCCAAGCCAAAATGTTAACTGGGGGCGGAGACTTGCGCGAAGCGCAGGTCGACTTCCCCCGGCCTGTTAGCCATTCCTGCGTTTGACCGCATCCTAGGCTCAGTAACATATACCTAAACTCTAACAGGGGATTATGCTTACCCTAACGATGTTGAAGTCAGGCTGAGGGTCTTGACTGGTCTTGCCAAAGACTAGGGCCTAGTCTTTAAATACTAAGATTAATGTGGATTCCACTTAAAGACCCAGTCCGTACCGCGCAGTGAACACACTCCGTCTCGGTTATAAAAACCAGTTATTTAATGCTGTATAGAGAAATAATCGTTGTGTGTTCTCAGGTCCATACAAAACATATGAATACACTGTGTTGCCCACACAGAATTTTTGTATGTTAAACGTGGTGGTACGAAAAGTAACCATAGGGCTTTGAACGTTTAATGGATCAGCAGGCTGTAATACCGTGTGAAAATTCAATGGCAAATTTATTCCTTCATCCGTTCTGTACCTACGCCTATGTGCAGGGTCTGTACCACTTGCTGTGTGTACACAAGAAACATTTTTTGAACCAGAGCAGGACATTTAATGTCATTATTTCCCCGTCTGTGTTCGAGCACTGGAATGAGTATTGACAATGAGTATTGACAATGAGTATTGACAATGACCAGGCAAATATTTTAAACATTTTCTTTTTTGCATTTTGAAACAGAAAAATTATATATTAATAACTAACAGATTTGTAGATGTGAAACTGCATAAACTTAGTGCTGTTAAATTAGAGCAGTAAGACTTAAATTCCAAAAAAGAGGTTAAATTGCAGCTATACTTAAAGGAATACGATGACCTTCAGTGTTTAGGTCTTACTGTGTGATAACCTTGGAGTGTAACATAGGGCGTGGTTGTTGTTTGCTTAACGCGGACAGAATGTGTGCTTACGTATAAGGTTCTTAACAAACATGAAATAAGGTAGGTTCCAACTGAAATGTGATGGCACACGATTACGCACTGGCGGGGAAGTGAAGGGGAAACTGGCGAATGGAGTGTGTAGCCAGTACTCTTCACACTATCTCGGAACATGGTGTATCCAGCATTACTACCGCTGATGCGCACACCTCAGGTGCAAGTAGTCGACTGAACTGACGCCTCCGCCGATTTAAATGGACTCGTCCGTTTCGCCGAAAGAAGAAATCTGGATTCTGCGCGTGTGCCATCACGTTTCAATTGGCCTCTACCACTAATAACGACGTTAGAACTATTAACTCAGATATCTATACACACAACGCCCGTTTATAACGACACAAAGCTGATCAGTCATTGTCATGACGTTATAACCGAGTTCGACTGCGTTATAAAAGCTGACTTTATAGGCCAAATCTTTGCTCGTTACGCTTTCTTATAGAAAACGTTTGAATGTGCATAAAAACGGTAAAGCAATCCCACTACAGGCATGGAGAGGCCCTGCGGGTTCCAGGGGGTTGAGGCTCCCAGATTTCAAGACAGTCGGCACGTGAAGGTGGTAAGTTGTCAGCCTCGCGTACCAACCACCTTTAACCTTCAGGAAATATTCCTGGTACTCACTTCCGTTAGAGGCTGAGTCAACCCCAGTGCAATAGTGCGGTCAGACGTGTTATGTCAATGAAAAATTCCAATGACACCATCGGGAATCGAACCCGCGACCTTCCGACTTGTGGTCCATTGCCTCAACCAACTGCGCCACCTGGTGCCCCTTTGGACATGTATAAATTTAATTTTTTGAGGCCTGATTGCGAGTATTTTTAGGCAGATTGTGAATTTCATTTTCTACTTTGGCCTATTGTAATCATGCAGTTCGTCATTCCGTAGGCCAGCGCAACAGAAACACCCAGCGGAACCGCCTCTTTAACTGCTATGTTTAACATAAAGCAGCCATTACCAGGCACGGTCTTATAATGATACACAAATTTCTTCTCCGTAAGTTTTTAAGAACACACGAAAGCGAATTTAAAAAAAAAACAGGGAAATAAGAGTTAAAAAACTGGGTAACACGAACAGTGCTGTTTAGTGTGATGACATCAGGCAGGAATCGGTTCGACCACCGCAAAAGGACAGGTGTGTTAAACTACATTTACATTATTTGTTTATTTGTTTTTGGTCAGCCCCCCCCCCCCCAGTGGGTCATGGCCTCCTCATTCACGAGGTTTCTAGATCACACACAACGACACACCACAGTCGGTAGGACTCCTCTGGACGAGTGATCAGTGCGTCGCAGAGACCTCTACCTGACAACACACGACAATCACAACAGACAGACATCCATGCCTCCGGTGGGATTCGAACCCACAATCTCAGCAGTGGAGCGGCCTTAGACCGACGCCTTAGACCGCGCGGACACTGGGACCGGCATATTTGCATCGTACCGTCCCATACAGATAGGAAAATTTAACATTTAATACACCATGCGGAGTTAGGCCACATTGCCGGCATTTTGGTGGAAATACTGCCTCCATGTTCAGGGTCTAATTGTGCAGACCGCAGTCACAGTCACTTTTCAACGGAAGGTCAGTAGTCTGCAGTTAACTTCGAACTCCTTGCATGGTTTAGTGTTTTGAAAGGAAGCAAAGTAAACGTTTCTCAAACACTGGGGCTACTATGTTGGGCCCCTTAAATAGATCTGATTTATTTTATGAACCGTCATTTCAACTCATCTATTACAAAATACGCTCTCTTTCTCAGGTTTTGACAGTAGGAGTGAACAGGCGAATTCTACAGCACTAGCTGGCCCATTTCGATAAGTGTTTCCCGTCCCTTCTTTTCCGGAACAAGTCCAGCCCCCGAAACCTTATGTTTGTTTTTTTGCAGTTTGACAGTTTCGGGGCAGTAGGAGATAAACGAAGACCAAAAGTTACGTACTTGATCCAGGATAGCTCAGTCGGTATAGTGACTCGCTACGGGCTGGACGGTCCGGGGATCGAATCCCGGTAAGAGCGACTTTTCCGCACACATCCAGACCTGCCCTGGGGCCCACGTAACCTTCCAAAAGTTACGTACTTAGTCCGGGATAACTCAGTCGGTATAGCGACTCGCTACGGGCTGGAAGGTCCGGGGATCGAATCCCGGTAAGAGCGACATTTTCCGCACACATCCAGACCGTCCCTGGGGCCCACGTAGCCTTCCATTAAATGTATACTGGGTCATTACTAGGGATAAAACGGCCGGAGAGTGGTTTTAACTACCCACCTCCATCTAGACCAAAGGTTAAAGAAAGAGTAGAACTATACCTCTATTCCCCCTCTGTGTTTTCATGGCAGATTATAAGTAGAACTTTACCTTTACCAAATATAAAGCAATTTTTAACAAATTTCCTAGTTTGTTATACCGTAAATAAATACGTTTTTAGGTTCTGGTTATTATTATAATTTTCCAGTCTCACTAATAATTTTACAGTACAGTGCAGGGTAGACTACCTACCTCCCGAAACGTCATTCGTTTGTCGTTCCTTGGGCCGCCAGTAACCTCAGGCAAAGTAATCAGCAGGCTATAACCCAGCGACTCAACACCGCATATTACTGCTCTCTGTGACCTGCTCATGTTCCGATGCCGGTCCAATATTCCGCATGCCGTCATTAATGAGACCACGCAAAGGAGTCCTACTGAAGGCACGACACGGCACTTTAAGCTTCCCCCTTCCTACCTACCGTCGTATTCCCCTCGATGTCAACCAGTGGGTTATCACTACCAACAGATCGGATTCGATTCAGTGGAATATGTTGAGGGGGGGGGGGACATTTCAGGGAGACGAGGTTGTGGTCTTACAGCGAAACTTCTTTCTAAGGTCATAGGCCTCATCTGCATGCCTCGTCGTTCTCAATTCGTCAGAATCTGTGAAGCCTGCGGATCCTTCACCAGCTAGATGGAGGCTATTCTTAGATCAGTAAGAGGTGTTTAATTATGCGTCGGTGAATTAAAAAATTAACAGATCTAAATTGGGAAAACACGTTAAGGTCAAAATTGTCTCTGTGTTTGTGCTGGGTTTTGGTCTTGGTATAATCAGAAGACGCGAGAGTTCAGGCTTCCGTGTCGGTGTAGTTAACGCCCTTAGGGTTCTGCCATTTTGTGCTGCGTCGGTTGAGACTTGGTTACGGACGTTTCGGGGCAACCTGCAGGTCCCAACTTAGGAGTCCAGTTCTCCGCTTAACGTCACAGAACTGCGAAGGCCTCGGTGTGATCTGAAGTAAAGTGTGTGTGTGTGTGTGTGGTGTGTGTGGTGTGTGTGTGTGGGTGGGTGGGTGGTGTGTGTGTGTGGTGTGTGTGGTGTGGGGGGGGTGTGGGGTGTGGGTGGTGGGTGGGTGGGGGGGTGGGGGGGGTGTGTGTGTGGGTGGTGTGTGTGTGTGTGTGGTGTGTGTGTGTGTGTGTGTGTGGTGTGTGTGTGTGTGTGTGTGTGT
>Ga0131853_10025054_pt1 | contig 10752 bp, 9 predicted proteins | sample TergutLab28metaG_FD_92764 | JGI IMG/M metagenome (GOLD analysis project Ga0131853, IMG submission 92764) | Labiotermes labralis P1 segment gut microbial communities from Petit-Saut dam, French Guiana - Lab288 P1 (version 2) (version 2) | ecosystem: Host-associated > Arthropoda: Insects >... | reverse complement strand
CGGACACAGTTTGCAACATTGCTTACATATATTTCTAATCGGTTTCATGTGGATATGTTGCATTATGCGCAAACAGTTAACCAAACAGCGCAAAAGTGGGATTTAATTGTTAATTTACTGCTAAGGATGTATTACTCAAAAGACTGGTTGACAAGTAGGAAAAATATTGCAAAAAAAGTTAAAGAAGCGGCAGATTATGAAGAAAATATAGCGGAGAGTTTATTATTTAGCTTAATTTCAACAAAGTAATAAACCCCTTTAACGATTGAAATCCTGTTTGTATAGGCGAATAATTTTATTTTAAAAATAAGCGAGGTAGATAATATGAATAATAATTCAGAAAAGCTTAGCTACAAAGATATAGAAAATAAATTCAGAGAATTGATGGTGGAGTATGCAATTGTTACTACTTCTCCCGAAGAAATAAATTTGGACAATAAGATAGAAGATACATTTGTAAATTCTATTTTTTTTATTAAAATAGTGGTTGCCTTGGAGACAGAGTTTCAATTTGAATTTGAAGATGAGGACCTTAATACAGATAGCTATACTACGCTACGTGATATTATCAAATATGTTGACAAGAAAATAAATTAGCTAACTAACCCTTGACATTCCTTGTAAATATCAGAAAGCGTCAGTTGACTGTAATTTTTACACATGAGTTTTCTCCTCTCTGATTATGGTTTTGTCATGACTCAATTATATATCATTGAGGAGAAAACCTCTATATATTTATGTAAAGAAAAAGCCTGTCTTTGCGAGGTTATTTAGACTTTTGCAATCGGCTGCCAAGTTAATTATACAAGGAGAGCAAAATGATAAAAAAAATTTTACTAATGGCAGTAAATAATGATCGAGTCAATGGTGCATGGGAAGAAATAGGAATTTGCTATATTGCTTCTTATTTGAGAAAAAAAGGATATGAAGTAAAATTGATACAAAAACAAGAAAAAGAAATTGATTTTGATATCATCAGAGAATTTAAGCCGGATGTAGTAGGATTTGATATATATGAAGTTTCTGTTGCTTCTTCTTTTCGTGTTGCAAAAAAGATAAGGGAGCTGTTTCCGGAAGTCATACTCGCTGCTGGAGGACCATATCCAACTTACTGCCATGAAGAATTACTAATGAAAGAGCCTCTCTTTCATTACTGCATACGAGGAGAAGGTGAATATGTATTTTGGGAACTTCTCGAAACACTGAATCATAATAAATGCCTAAAAGAAGTAAAAGGAATAACCTACATACAGAACCAAAACGCCATTGTTAATAGACCCCAAGAATTAATCGGAGCGCTTAGCACTTTACCTTTGCCAGCCAGAGATATTCTTAGGGACAATAATCTTAAGGTTGCGATGATATCAACATCAAGAGGATGTTATGCTGCCTGCAGTTTTTGCTCCAATCAACTATTCTGGAAAAAATGGCGTGGAAGAGATGCTGTTAGTATTGTAGATGAAATACAGGAAATCGCTGAGAAATATGATATTTTCTCGTTTAATTTTACAGATGCGAGTTTTGAAGATCCATCTATTGATAATTATAGCAGACTTCGTTCTATTGCGAATGAATTAATCGGTAGACAATTAGATATTGCATTTCATGCAGATTTCAGGGCGGAATTCCAAAGAAATGCAGATGATGAATTAATCAGTTTATTGTTTAAAGCTGGGTTGAGAGGGGTTTACATTGGAATTGAAGCTTTTAATGATGAAGATTTAAGAGTTTATACAAAGATTGCTACGGTTGAAGATAACTGTAAAGTAATTGAAATGTTCCGTAAACATAATATTAGCACTTCGTGCGGGATCATTAATTTCAACCCTTATAGCACATTTGACCGTTTACATGAGAATATTAAATATATGAAGCAATATGGAATAGCTGGAAATATAGAAAAAATTACAAATAGATATCGAATGTACAAAGAAACAAAGTTATATGAACGTATGCAAAAAGATGGTTTGTTGAATGCTGGAGAAGTATTCAGTGAAGTAGGATATAATTTTTTAGATGAAAACATAGGTGAATTGGCAGATTATGTAACTGAATATATCGAAGGAATTAACGAGAAATTCAATTTCCCTTTTGTGGTCATCAATAATTTCAGTGAGAATTATATCAGCGTTGTTAGGCATTTTTATATCAAGGCCCAGAAGTATGGTAATGAAAAATCCAGTAATGTCATTATGGATTTTATAAATGCATCCGAAGCTTTAAAACAGGTAATTAATGATGCGAATGCAAATTGGTTTTATAACTTACTGAAATTAGCGGAAAGTGGATGGAATAAAGGAACAGCAAGAGAAATATCAGAAAAAATGCTAGCTCCCGAATTTATAAATGATTTAGCTAATCAGTATAAAAATTTGTCAAAAAAACTATATATCGGCTTAATCCGATCAGATAAACGCTTTGTAGATATAATTGACGGATTCTAATTTTGAAGGTGCTAGCCCAAGAAGCGAGTCGTCAGGAAGTTTTGGGTGTAGTACGGGTGAGTTTGAGCTTAGAGAAGACCATTTTGCGAAAGGAGACGATGGCAAATGAACAGCGATGATAACGCCCGGCTTTGGGACTTGTGCAATAAAATACTAAATGCCGTCCGAGCTGCGAAAGGGATTCCGCTTGTCCCGGCGGTGGATAATCCGTACAGAGGGTCGAATTTGGTATGAGTATATATGCATATTACATAAACACTGTATTTATCGTTACATGCTGGATTGGCGCGGTGGCATTTGCAGTACGGGCAGTTCGCGCAAAGGATGAGAGCACTTGGCAGCGGTATATGATAATGGCGTTTTTGGTTTTCTTGATTTCGCGGATGTAGGGAACTTCATAATGAAGGGGTATAAGCGTGGCACAAAAACGAGACATAAAGCTAGATGTCTCCGGAACACTGGCCGAATGCGCCGGAATAACCATCCAAAAAGATGGAAACAGCCTCGTTGAAATAAAGTTGGTGCGTATTTCAATAGATAAGCAGCATCATTATTGAAGGAAGATGGTGTAAAAATGAATGAAAATTGGAAAAATCGGATTACATTATTTTTGTTTGGACAAGCAATATCTCTGTTGGGCTCAAGCATAGTAACCTACGCAATTACTTTTTTTATAATATTGAATTCTGAATCTGGCATAATGCTTACAATGGTGGTTATATGTGCATTCTTGCCAACACTCTTACTGTCTCCATTTGGCGGCGTATGGGCCGATCGTTTTGATCGTAAAAAATTGATTATTGGGGCAGATGCATTTATTGCCTTGGTAACTGTATATATGTTTGTCATGTTCTATACAGGTACAGAGTCCTTATTCTTACTTTGTGTCTTAATAACCTGCAGAGCATTTGGGGCGGGGATTCATACACCATGTGTGAACGCGGTGATCCCTCAGATTGTACCAAAAGATAAGCTAGAAAAAGTAAATGGGATTATTAGCATCATTCAAACTGCTATATTGTTATTAGGCCCCATACTTGGTGGTCTTGTATTGAGTATATCCTCGATTACATATATATTTTTGATTGACATTATTACAGCAGCCATCGCAATTTTGATACTAATACTATTTATCAGAATACCTGTTCATGAAAAGGCACGTATAAAACAGGAGAACGCCTACATAAGAGACATGAAAGAGGGATTTGCATATATCAAGAGCAAAAAATACTTGGGCAAATTTTTCGTGTTTTATGCTGTTGCTTATTTCCTGTGTCCACCTGTTGTCTTCCTGGCGCCATTACAGGTTACAAGAAGCTTTGGAAGTGTAGTATGGCACTTAACACTTACTCAAGTTGCACTTGCATTTGGAATGGTGATTGGCGGCGTCTGGATTGCTACTGTTGGTGGATTTAAAAACAGAATTCACACAGTTGTTTTTTCAAGCTGTGTTATTGGGGTATGTACCATTATATTAGGAGGCATTCCTATGATTTTTCCAATATTCTGGATTTATCTTGTATTTCTGTCAATGGTAGGTGCCGGTATGTCACTTTACAGTGCGCCAGTAACGATTATGCTTCAGGAAAAAGTAGACAGCGACTTCCAGGGACGTGTATTTGGGGTATTAGGTATGATTTCTTCATCAATGATGCCTCTAGGAATTATTATCCTTGGACCGATTGCAGATCGTGTTGCAATTGAATGGTTACTTATTGTGACTGGTACACTCGCTGTAATTCAAAGCATTATTTTATTTTCAAATAAAGACGTTGTGAATGCCGGAAAACCAAAAGAGAATGCGAAATGATTTTTAGTAAAGAGAACGATTTCAAACTTCGCAAGATAGTCATATACAAACCTTGTGTTATACAACTATATGCTAAGGGTTATTTGAATTTTCGCAATCGGCTAAAGAAAATAAATCAAAAGGAGACAGTATGAAAAAATCCAAAATTCTTTTAATTGCTTTGTATTGTGACGGCATGTGGCAAATTCACGAAGAAATTGGTATATGTTATATTGCTTCATATCTTAGAAAACACGGCTATGAAGTAATTTTAAAAAGCTGCGAACATGGTGCAATTGACTACGATGATATTGTTAGGATTGCACCCGATGTGATCGGTATGCCAATTTACGATGCCAATAAATTGGGGGTGTATGAGGCTTGCGCAGTACTTCGGCGAATTCTTCCAGAAAGCACGATATGTGCCGGAGGGGCTGTTCCTACATGTTATGAGAAGGATGTGTTAAAGGAATGCCGTGAGATTGATATCGTTGTTAAAGGAGAAGGGGAAGTTACCTTTTTGGAGCTTATCGCCCAGTTGGATAGCGGCGGAGCGTTAGAATGCGTCCAGGGTATAGTCTTTCGTCAAGGAAACGATATTATTACAAACGTTAACCGTCCGCTTATACATGACATGAATGCACTTCCACCTCCATCAAGGGATATACTTGAGCAAATGAATATAAAAGTTGCCCAAATTTCAACTTCACGCGGGTGTACAGCACACTGCAGTTTTTGCGCATCTAAACTATATTGGACAAAATGGCGCGGAAGAGGCGTTGACCAGATTATAGATGAAATCAATTATATAGTGGCCCGTTATAGAATACGGGCTTTTAACTTTATTGACGGCAGCTTTGAAGACCCGGGAAATGACTTTAACCGAATTCTTGGTATTGCTAATGGTATATTGGACAGAGGGTTGGTTATCGCATATTATGTTCATATGAGAGCAGAATTTTTTAACAAGGCGCCGTCTGATTTGATAGAAAAACTTAAAAAGTCGGGCCTTGTAACAGTATGTATTGGAATCGAATCGGGTGACGCTGATGATTTAAGGCTATATAACAAAAACGCGTCATTAGACGAGATAGATAGAGCGATTAGCGTATTAAAAAAACACGATATCAATATTGATCCGGGCTTTATAAATTTCAACCCATATACTACGGTTGATAGACTGAAAAAAAATATTGCCTTTCTTGAAAAGCATGGTTTTGCGTCGAACCCGGATTATATTATTAAAAGCAGCAGGATTTATCGAGGAACCGCTTTATATAAAAAGGTTGCTATGGATGGATTAATGCGTGATACGGAAGTTTGTGAGTGTAGTTTTATATTTGCTGATGACAAAATAAAATTACTATATGAATATGTCTTTCTTCATTTAAAAGGAGGGCATCCTTCTGATGTCTCGGTTTTTAGAGCAATTTGCCACGGCTCAAGCTTTAATTCTGTTGGTATTTGCTGTATGAAAAGATTGTTTCAACAGTTTTTACACAGTGAAGCATATGAAATTGCTGTGGATTACGAGAAGGGATGCAGGCATATTAGTGCCCAAGTTAACACAAACATAGCGCTATGGTTCAAAGAAATGCTGAATCTGGCCGAAACAGGTTGGGATAAAAGTATGGCTGACAAAATATCTTTTGATCATCTGCCAAAGACATATTTAAAGGATGCTGCGACAAGCTTTCAATATCAAAAAGAAAGACTTAAAAAGCAGCTTTTTAAATTGGAGATGGAGAATGATTTAAAAGAATTGTTACAATATATGATTCTGTAAACTATATTTTAGTTGATTTTATCTGGTCTAGGCGCTTCCATGGTTACTCTATTTAAGAATGAGGTGATATATATGGCTTATCGTTATAAAGTGAGTAAAGATATAATTGAAAGTGTTATGAATGATCTAATACAATATAGTTTTATACCAAAGGATTCGGTTTTTTGTTATGATACGGAAAACACACCTGATAAAAATGTCTACTATAATGACTATGCTCTTTTGGATGCTTTAGGGCATTACAGATCAATAGAGACAGTAGAGCAAGTATTAGTTTTGCTTAAAGAAAAGGGAATTGTGCCGGAGGACAGTACATATCCATTGGTTCTGTTTGAAGCATTTTCTTATCGGGTAAAAAATAATTTTATTGTTCCTTGGAAATCTTTTACGCCTACGATGGAGAGATTGGTATATATGTTGTCATGGGTAAAGAAACCGTCAAAGTCTATTTTTATTGGCATAAATTGTGGGTATTCCCTGGCTTGGGTTGCGGGTGCTTTCTGGAAATCGGAGACAAAACATGACCATTCAGTTGTTTACGGTGTGGATATTAACAAACCTCTATTGAATATAGCGAATCAGAATTTAAAGAATTTAAAGCTACAAGCTTCTGTTCAGATTATGAATCAAGATGGATATGCTGCATTAAAGCAGTATCCAGATGAATATTTTGATCTGGTTTTTTTAGATACCCGGAAGAACTTCGGTATTATGGAATTGATATATAAAAAATTAAAAAAAGGAGGGTGGCTGCTTATACATAATGCCTCAGACCGGCATTTTGAAAAGGAGATGAGGCCATTTCTTGAATTTGTCAGAGATGAAAGGCATTTTTCTGACAGCATATTGTTTGATATTGATACGAAAGGCTTGGAATTATCGATAAAATCATTGTAGTGGTTTTTGGGATATGATGACTCATAATGTTCAACTTATATTTACTGGGAGTGATTTTTATAGATAAGATTTCGCATTATATAAAGAATTTCTTATTCCCGGATAATGCCTATTTAGACACAATCTTACTTGAAGAAGAACGAAGGGTAGGCATTAATCCCAGTATTGGTATTGAGGCAGGAAAACTACTGGGATTAATCATACGACTAATGAAGGCAAAACGGGTATTAGAATTTGGGACATGCTTGGGTTTTTCCACCATATGCATAGCGGAGGCGTTGCGTGAGTCGGGTGGAAAGCTGATATCGATCGAAAAGAACAAGGATATGTACGATGAAACCATGAAAAACATCAAATTGGCAGGCGTCTCTGATGTTGTCGAACTGGTTTGTGCAGATGCCGAAAAAGTGATTATGGAAATAAAAGGGCCTTTTGATCTTGTTTTACAGGATTCCAGTAAAACGGTGTATCTGCCTATGCTGGAACGCTGTATTCAATTAACCCGTAAAGGCGGGGTTATTATCGCTGACGACACGCTTTTTAAGCCAATGGGGATGCCGGCTCAGTATAGCGAGCCCGTGGATAAGTATAATGAAATAATATTTTTCGATAAACGGCTTTATAGTACGATACTGCCTATTGGAGATGGCGTTACTATCAGTTACAAGAAGTAGTGCGGGCTTGTAGTTTAGAGAAACGGGTGTTTAATGAAAAAAATTAAAGTTCTGCTGCTGGCAGTGTATACAAACGAAATGAACGAAGCTATGGAAGAAATCGGCATTGCTTATATAGCTGCTTACTTGAGAGAAAACGGTTTCGAAGTTATGCTGATAGGAGCAAATATCAATCATATTACCTATAACAAAATAGTGAAGTTCAAACCCGACATCGCGGGATTAACCGCATATACTATTTCAAGAGAGGAAGTATATTCTGTTTGTGAGAAATTGCGCGCATTGATTCCTGATTTACATATTTGTCTAGGCGGATTATTCCCAACCTATTATCACAAGGAAATTTTGAAAGACAACGATAATATAAACTCTATAGCCAGAGGAGAAGGCGAGACGGTGCTTTTGGCGCTGGCTGAATGCTTAAACAACCAGGATAATTTATCTTGTGTAAAAGGCCTTACCTATCGGCAAGGCGCTAACATATATATTAACGAAAAACAAGATATTATTGAGAATATGGACAAAATGCCATTTCCTCATAAAGATATGGTAGTGGATAATAAACTCAAACATGTATTGATTTCTACATCCAGAGGATGCACAAGTGGATGCAGTTTTTGTGTGTCCAGGAATTATTGGGGCAATTGGCGCGGCAGAAGCATAAGCAATATTATAAGCGAGATTAAACATATCATCAAAACATATAACATTACAAGCTTCGATTTTGTTGATAGCAGCTTTGAGGATCCTGATCCGGGTTGTAAAAGGATGATAGGTATTGCGGAAGGTATTATAAAAGAAAATATTATGATATCATACTATGCCCAGATGCGTGCGGATTTTTGCAATAAGGCTACGCCGGAAATTATGAATATGCTTAAAAAGTCGGGGCTTTGCGCTGTATTTCTTGGAATAGAAACAGCGAATGATGCCGATAGGGCAATTTATAATAAAAGGGCTACAATTGAAGACAATTACAGAGCGTTAGAGTTGTTTAATCAATATAATATTGCCGTTAGTATTGGTTTTATTAATTTTAACCCATATTCAACTTTTGAATCTTTGCATGCAAATATAGCATTTCTGGAGAGATATAACTATGCCAGGTTTTTTGACAAGTTGGAAAGCAGATTCATTATCTATAACAATCAAACCTTGCTGTACGAAAGATTGCTAAGAGATAAATTGATAAAAAATGCCAGTGATTGTTTCTGCTTTGAATATTCTTTTGTAGATGAAAGAATCGAAAAACTTTCAGATTTTTTAACAAATTATTTTGATTTAGTACGTAAAAGCGCCAGGAACTACTATGGAAAGCTGAATAATTATAATTATATGCATATAAATATGATTCGGCAGCTATATCGAAGGTTTGATGCATTACAAGACAATTCCGCATATACGGTAGTCCGGAATCATGAAAATGATGTAAACCGCGTGTTAACTCATTTAAATAAAGTAAACAATGACTGGTTTTGCAAACTTTTAGAGCTTGCAAAACAGTGCTGGAATGAAAATACAGCACGGGATATTATCGATCAAGCTTTAAGTAAAAACAATGTAAACAGAATGTTGGAGGACTTAACCAAGGCGAAACACGAATTGTATGAAAATTTAATGATGATCAAACCGGAGTATATTAAAAGTCTATAAGTAAATAAGGGAAGCAATTAACTGGTATTAAAAAAATTGTGAGGTGATTGTTTTATATGAATATCGAAATAATACTGAAGTTTTCGAAATCGAATTGGCGCGGCATATTGTAATCATATCACTAAGAATATGGGGAATAGTTATGAAAGATAATATGAAGATAGATGCCAAAAATGTAGAAGATATATTGCCATTAACATCTATGCAGAAATCGATGCTGTTTATGTTGATTTTTAAGCCTTCGGAGGAATTTTATTTTGAACAGCAAAGATATAGGATTTCCGGTTCTGTGAGCGTTGATTTAATAAGAAGAGCGTGGAATGCAGTAGCGGAAAACAATGAGATGCTTAGGACGGTTTATAGGTGGGAAGGGCTAAAAAATCCGCTTCAAATAACATTGAAGGAAAAGGAAATACCTTTTAAGTATTTTGATATTACAAGCGAGGAAGACAGCAAGGTAATAGCGGATGAGATAGAATTTAAGGAATGGGAGGATAAACCGGACATACGTTTTCAGCCATTTCGCGTTGCTTTATGCAAGGTATCGCAGGATGAGTATCATATGATATTAAGCAGCCATCACATAATATTGGATGGTTGGAGTAATGCAGTAATGCTAAAAGAGTTTTATGAAGCATATTGTTGTTTATATTACGGAAAAGAAATTGTTAAAAAATCAAAAGTAAAGTATAAGGAATATATTCAATGGATATTGAAACAGGATAAAAAAGAAGCGTTGGAAATATGGGGGGCATATTTAAAAGATTATATTCCTGATGATACTTATGTTTTTTACGAAGAACTTTATAAAAGTTCTAATGCTGGTATTTATTCCTATCGTTTTGATAAAAATTTGATTAATCGCTTAAAGCTTTTTACTCAGAAACATGGTATTACATTGGCGGCTCTTTTCTATAGCGTGTGGGGAATTATGCAAATACATGCTTTAGGAAAAAAAGATATCCTGTTTGCTATAACCGTATCGGGAAGAAGCATGGAAGTAAAAGGAATTGACGAGTTAATAGGTATGCTTATAAAAACGTTTCCAATGCGTATTAACATAACAGGAAATGAAGGTATACTAGATCTTGTCAGGCAGTTGTGCTTGGATTTGATTGATATAGAGAATAGTATGTCAGTAGAATTGCATGATATTTTACAATACGAAGAAATTCCTAACATAAATAATATGCGTACAGCTGTGGTAGTACAAAATTATCCTTTGGATAATTTTTTTTCTTCAAAGGCAAGTCCATTATTTGCATTTGATTTATACTCGTCCCGTTATGTAACAAATTTCGATATCGTGCTGGGTATCAAAATTTTCCCTCATTATACGGAACTGGAGTTTAATTATAACTGTGATATGTATACGAATAAATCTATTTGTGATATGTGTGAGAATTTTATTCTGACAATGGAAGCTATTCTGGAGGTGTTTAACAAAGAAGACAAAAACGCGGCAGTTTATAACATCTCATCAGATAGAAGGCAGAAAAAAGGCGAGGT
>Ga0131853_10025053_pt1 | contig 10752 bp, 5 predicted proteins | sample TergutLab28metaG_FD_92764 | JGI IMG/M metagenome (GOLD analysis project Ga0131853, IMG submission 92764) | Labiotermes labralis P1 segment gut microbial communities from Petit-Saut dam, French Guiana - Lab288 P1 (version 2) (version 2) | ecosystem: Host-associated > Arthropoda: Insects >... | reverse complement strand
TTGAATAAAGATAGACCAACTTGATGTCACTTGCTTTATTTCATTATTTAATGCTCAACATGTTTCGAATGTTAGTACATCCATCCTCAGGAGCTTGCGACTTATTTGTTGAGTTATTTCATGAGTTGTATTGCTCTGGTTCGATGTGTGTTGGTGTTACGGTGTGGTTTGGCTGGGGTGGTGTGGTATCCGTATGCAGGCTTCAGCATACCAACACACATCGAACCAGAGCAATACAACCCATGAAATAACTCAACAAATAAGTCGCAAGCTCCTGAGGATGGATGTACTAACATTCGAAACATGTTGAGCATTAAATAATGAAATAAAGTAAGTGATATCAAGTTGGTCTATCTTTATTCAACTATCAAGATGATGCACGGTCCAATAAACATAATTTTTTTACAATTGAACTACTTCGTAAAGAGAACTGTATCAAATCTATACCTGAGCCTTAACCCTTTGGATTTGCAAATACAACTAGACTAAAATAATTTTATGTGTAATCTTTGCATGTTAGCTATTTTAGTTTACTGATGATGTTCTGTAATAACACAGGATTCATCTTTTCCTGGATTTTGTCCGCTGTTTGAAGTTCCATGCAGCCTCTGCATGTCGGCTTCAATTTACATATACTTTCGTATCACATAAACAAGCAATACCACCACTCGGACACACCAACCCACACCACCAATAAAAGCCATAATTAAATAATGTAAATTCTAATTAAACACGAAGACAAAAAAGAGAGAACCAATAAAGGGGCAACTGCAACCACAAAAAAGAAATGTACTCTCCTGCCGTGCTAAAAGAATGCGATAAAATATGGCACAATATTGTGGACATTTCTAGGACAACAGAAACAAATGACGACGACAGAGGTTATACCTTGTGGACAGTAGGAGGGCAACAGAAAGATAAACAGTTCGAATTATTTAGTTGCCTCACAAAAGCCATAACTTAGTTTGTATCGTTTAGAGTATCTCTGTCACATGTTTTAGATATCATATGTCTTACATTTATAAATATTTTGTGACTGTAATCAAAAAGTAATTCATTACTACTAAACTGTTTAAATGGAAGCCTGGAGAGAATACAGCAGAGTCCAAACACTGGCCATGGTTGTGGTGTAATTTTAGGGTTACATATAGCAAAGTTGTACTGAGAGACTGACATATAGCAAAGTTGTACTGAGAGACTGACATATAGCAAAGTTGTACTAAAAGACTGACATATAGCAAAGTTGTACTGAGAGACTGACTTATAACTAAGTTGTACTGAGAGACTGACATACAGCAAAGTTGTACTGAGAGACTGATATATACGGTAGTATCTACTTTGGTGTGTTTATAGGTCAACTTATAGGAAGAATTTATATTGTTTCAAAGCCAAACATAGTTTTAGTACATGGACTATGCCGGGAAAAGTTTCCTTTACTGATATAGACAATAAATAATCTGCATAGAAAAATGGCAAGATAAATTGTATACGGCACTAAACGATATGTATTACGAACCCGATGATCGCTCCTACCATACAACTACGTTGTTAATTCTATGACCACTGCAGTTTTAGTACCATAATCTGCATATGCTGTACATGGATTTTATACTGTCCAATAAGTTGTGAGACCGAAATTTAATGGTGAGTGGATAATAAGTGAGAAGTGACGAAGGTAAACTAATTCTGCTATTATCCTGCCATTTACCTAGACATTTGAGGAACATGATAGGATGGTAGGTAAACAGACAGAAATTCGAACAAGGAACACTCCGAATACAAGTCAGTTATGTGTACTACAAACTCCTAGGTATTTCCATATAAATTATAATAAGATTATTATTATTATTACTGTAAATGTTTTAATTCTTAACCCCATGTCACTTGAAACGAATTTAAATTGTATGTTTGGTCGAAGGATATTTATGTAACGAAATAATTCATCAAATTACTTACTTACTTACTCCATGGAACAGAGTCCTTATTGAGAAGCTAACCGGTTCTAAGCTAGTCAAGAAATTCCCAGCATTTTACAAAATCCGAAAGTTCATTACCGCGTTTACAAATGCGCGTCAAAGTCCCTATCCTGAGTCAGATTAATTCAGATCCTGCCCCCATCCCACTTCCTTAAGAGCCATCTTAATATTATCATCCCATCTACACCTGGGTTTCCCAAGTGGTATCTTTTCCTCAGGTTTCCCCACCAAAACCCTCTACGCACCTCTCCTCTCCACCGTATGTGCTACATACCCCGTCTATCTCATTCTTATCAATTTGATCACCCGAATAATATTTTGTGAGCAGTACAGATCATTAAGCTCCTCATTACGTAGTTTTCTCAACTCCCCTGTTACCTCGTCCCTCTTTGTCCTAAATATTCTCCTCAGTACACTATTCTCAAACACCCTCAGCCTACGTTCATCCCTCAATGTGAATTACCAAGTTTCACACCCATACAAATCAAAAGGCAATATTATAGTTCTGTAATTCTCATTCTTTAAATTTTTGGATAGCAAACTGAAAGACAAAAGATTCTGCACCGAGTGATAGCAAACATTCTCTGACTTAAATTTGCCCCCAAATTTCTTCCTGAATAAGCTATTGCCAAATATTTGAACTGTTCCACCTTTTCAAAGGAAATATTATCAATCGTTATTCTGTGACTTCGTCCTGCATTCTGATCTTGATATATGCCCACGAAACGTAATTCATCAACACGAACACCATTAGCCTAGTTCTATACACCACACAGCTTAAGTACACTCTTGCATTCATTTCCCGTAATTTCGTGCCTCCAACCACAAGTTTTAATGCTAATTACCGTAGTTATAATTAAAATGCACTGCAATATTTATAGTTCCACTATTTAGCATACAAAAATTAGCTCCCATTTGCACTAGTTTCAAACGTTTCGTACTTCACATACATAAGGGGGTGCTAATAAGTCCTTGGCCTGACCAGGAAGGAAACAATATACAGCGACCAAACTTGGGATTTATTCAATATGCTCCCCACGAAGCGCAATACACTTCTTAGCACGTTGCTCTGCCTTTGGAAAGCCACTGATAAAAATTCAGAAGTCAGTCCGTTCAGCCAGGTCTCGGCGCAGCAATGACCTCCGCGTCCGACGAAAAATGGAGACCTTTCAATTGTTTTTTTTTCAGTCAGGGAACAGGTGGCAGTCCGACGGGGCCAGTTCCGGAGAATAGGGTTGACGATCAAGAAATAGGAAGCCCAGGTAGGCCAGTTTCTTCTGGGTTGCAAGTGCCCGGTGAGCCGGGGCATTTTCGTGCAAGAACAAGACACTCTTGGTGAACTTCTCTTGACGTTTTTCCTTCAAATGTCCTTCAATTGCACCAGCAGAGATTAGTAATACTCGGCGTTGATAGTTTGGCCCTTTGGAAGATAATCAATGAGGAGGATGCTGTCTTGATCCCAAAAATCGAGGCGAGAATTTTTCCAGCGGATTTTTTCACTCGGAATTTTTTGGGGCGGGGTGAGCCGCTATGCCGCAACTCAATTGATTGTTGCTTTGTCTCCGGGTCGTAGTGATATAACCAGGTTTCGTCCATGGTCACCAATCGCGACAAGAAATCATTTGGATCGCGCTGAAAAAAGTCCAAAAATTGCTCAGACGACTGGCAGTGTTGACGTTTTTGATCCGCTTTCAGGCATTTCGGGACGCACTTCGCGGAGAGTTTCCGCATGTCCAAATCTTCATGACTGATGGACCCAACCCACTCACGTGAGATGCCCAGTTGCTCAGCTATTGATTTAGCCGAAATTCCGTGGTTTTTTAATTTTAGCTCGTGAATTTGATCAGTAATCTCCGGGGTGGTCACCTTTTTGGGTCGTCCAGGACGAGGCGCATCACAGGTGAAAAAATCGCCATTTTTAAATTGGGCCACCCAGTTTTTGACGGTGGCATAAGATGGTGCATGTTCCCCTAATGTTTCTTGCAGACTGGCGTGAATTTCTTTAGGCGCCTTGCCTTGCAGGAAAAAAAACTTGATGACAGCTCACGTCTCCAAGTTGTTGAAACCGCGCGCGTCGCCTGACGCGCTTCCTTTCAGCCTCTGTAACAAGAAAAGACTTGCAATTCGGCACATGAACAGACCCCTCCTTCCAACTACACTATCGATTCTGTCCTAAGATATTGGGGAAGTAGGTCGGGCTAATGACTAATCGGCATCCACTCGTACTTTAAACTGAAAACGTGATGGTGAGGGTGATCCACACCTAATAAAGTTATAATTTGTTTTCTTATCATTAGTACAGGATACCAGTTTTACATGGGAAATTATGACAATAAAATTTCCTACTGGAAATGTATTTCCAATTAATTTATATGAAATACCTTTTGTGCTTCTACGTCAATGCAAAATCAAATTCAGATTTGGAATACCCTAACGGCAAATGATGTTAATGTCTCACATACCCCAACAGAGTGATTACTTGGATATGAAGTAGATCACCTTTCATCTCGAAATATTTCTCTACTCATTATCGGAGTACGAATTTCATTAAATGTAGTTCAGATATTCACTGCGCTGTGAATTAAGCGTCGCTCTTTAACACCGCACAGTGACGACTTGTAGGAGGTGGGAGGTAGTAGGCAACATTCCACAGACTGTTTACTGGCTGGTTATGTGGAGGCAATGGACCAGCTCGGTTTCCGGCAGACTTATCCCCACAACAGGGGAAAATGACTCATTTCGATTATCTGTTTTAGCCGATAACAACAAATGACGTATTTCGTGGCACACAATACAGACTTCACCTAGGCGTTCTTTACGTTCAGAATGTGACACAGTCTTACGATGCACGCTTAAATGTAATGTCACATACCGTCATTAGAAGATTGCCGTCCCCACTCAGCCGATTTTCACTAAAATCGCAAATTCTCAACAATATTACCTGCGGATTTATTACATTAATTTTCAAACAAATGGGATAATAAATGTGAAAATGACGAACAAAAAGCTCATTTGTTGCCCCTACGCAAGCTAAGACTTCCACTGTGCCGATTTTCATGAAACTCACAAGGGCTCAGGCACTTTTCGTGGTCATCTTTTATTTATGAATTTTAATCAAAGCGGATGCAACACGCAGAAAATGCCGGTAAAATATAATTTACTCCTTAAGTGAATTATGGCTTTACCGACCCCGACTGTCATCTACCTCACAGTGGCCCAACATTGAATTATCCTATAAACATTTTGACCAAAATCGCTCAGGAAGTATGAAAATTACGGACAGAAATTCATTTACATTCTCAGGCAAAGTGTCACTTAGCTGATTTTCACGAAATTCGCACGTCAATAACAGCACTGCATTTCATGAAAATCAGTAATCGCGGTTCATTCTCTGTTGGCAGGTCACAGAAGGACGAAGAGAGTATGACGCGCGTAATACGCGCACAAGGCGTTCATTTATTAATTGAAAAAGAAAGCCTAAATTCACTTTGCTTCCAACATTTCTTCCTGCAGACTTCTTGTACTTAGCCATTTGAAGACTAGATTGAAGTCAGTCTGTCCGTCTTGGTGTTCAAGCCCCCCCCCCCCTCCAGCACTAAAAGTTTTCTCCATTACCTATAAAGGTTCAATTCGTACTTGATAGCGATAACAAGACCAGTCGGTGAACGGTTTTCAGAGAAATAACCAGTGTCCACTGTGAAGGTCTCATGGAACACTTAAGTGCATTGCATGGGCAGAATGCCGAGTTAGAGTATTAAGCCTGGCGATATGTGTGTGTGTGTGTGTGTGTGTGTGTGTATAGTGACCGATAAGCTTTAGCGGATTAATTAAGATTATATAGAAAAGAGTTCTATAATTTCGGACATCACAGTGAGAAGCAGGATTACTACTGGGTATACAATAACGCTTTCGTTGATCATTCTGGCAACAATAACGGAAAACAATAATACATAAGTGCATCGAGAGTGAAATCTGGAAAATCAGTCACGAACTTGGGCATTATTGTTAATTCAAGGTGACACAGCATGCACGGTCTTCAATAGGGACACACTTGCAAATTTCAGGTTCTCACAGTCTTCTTACCTAACGTGCAGTTCTTCTGTGATGTGACGCTGTCACTGGGCGAGCGGTTCCGGACGTTTCGAAGGATCGTGTTGCCTTCGAAACGGCGTGAACCACTCACAGAGATGACACGGTGTCACATACCAGAATACCTGAATACACGGATGTTCATATCCGAGTTACGTTCCAACCCGCAACACCGACTCTATTATACGTCCATAACCTGCTCCACCACGTGCCAGAAATAAACAGTTTTAATGACAATTTTCTCTATACTGAGTCATGCAAGAATTTGATACGATCACAGGGACCCTGTACTGAACGAAACCCGACTCCATGTTCATTCATGTGGGGACACAACCGTTAAGTTTTCCACTCCAATGATCAGGTTCGTACCTCTGCTGTTGTATCGTCGCAGAAGCAGCCCTGCAAGGTGCGAAGAAGAGAAAATGTTCTTGCGTCTGCCGGGAACCGAATCCCGATTACTCTGTCGTTCAGCCCGTAGCCTAATCACTATACTGACCGAGCTATAACGGCGCTCTCTTATGACTGTTCGTTTCACCGTTGCGTCTCTGACGTCACAGTGTATTTCGTATCCGTCCTTCTGCTTGTAGGCAAACTCCACATAGACTATAGGACCACTCGTCCTTCTATTCTTCTCCATGCCACTAAACTTGGCAAACAGATTTGAATTCGACGCACATTACATTCTCCAGAACATTCCTAAAATGTGCCTTAAAGTTCAAAATTCTACGTCGTATTGCAGTATTTTATTCTTACGGTTTAAAATTTCAAACGAAAGAGTACACAAATATTCTCATAATTACCTTCCAAAGTTTCCAAAAATCTTTAATTTCAACTCCATGTGTTGACGTTCTCCTATGTAATGCCCATTACAAACGCCAGTTCCATTTCACATTAAAACCCAGTACGACGCACGGAGCACACAAATTCTGTTCACCCTGTAACGCACTTCTTTCCTTGTCTGTCATAAAGCAAGCTGGCTTCTCACTTGTATTCAGGCAGTGCCCATTTCAAATCTTGGGCAGGACGCTTTATTATCCTGTCTTAGGTTCATCAAGACAAACACTAGGCCACAACCGTTTCCTTTTTCGTCCTTTCCAATTCATTGTCCATGGATCATACTACCATCAGACGCTACAAATTCTTGGCTACTGATAGTTTTCTTAAATATGCCACAAATAAAATACTGTACTAATATACACATGCGTGTAAGATGCACATAGTCTATTGTTTGTCGTTAAAATATTTAGGCCGATAGACGCACCAAGCCCACATGTCTTTGTTCCCGCATATCCAGTGATGAAAGCATTTAAAATCTCTTGAGTGGTATACGTATTTATTCTTCCCCGGTGCGGTTCTTATTTCATTGATTAGCTGATATGTTGTTTATCTGGTCTCTGTAAGTTATCATTCACATCTGAATTCTGAGGGGCTAAATAAGAAAGGGCAGTAACTCAGGACAATAAGTGGAAAAGGAACTCATCCTCCACACCCTGCTGTTGTCAAACACGGTCATTTCACTGTTCTCTGCGCCTGAGTGACCATGCGTCCGGGTGCTGGCATGTGTGTATTCCTGTCTAAGTGTGTGGTCTAGTGCCCGACCGAAATACCTAATAATCATACTTCCCGGGTTTGAAACTAACTGCCACCAATAGTATCGAAATAAAAAAACAATAAATACTGCCAATACGATAATAACAAATCGCATGAAGACGAAATCAATTCCATGGATGTTAAACACACCTCAAAAAATGAATATTGTATGTCTGGTCACCAGCTCATACAGCATCGCTGCCACACAGTTCGACAACTCGTTCCCTTAATTTAGTTCACATGACGTCTGTCATGGAGCCAAAACAGCGGGAATATTGTACATCCTGCAGTAATTATCACGGGCCTGTGGTTGGAATTATAGGTTTGTTTTCGAAATGAGAGGTCATGATTGCGGCAACCCATTTCCATGAAATTACTTGGAAATTAGATGCAGGAAAAACTGGGAGGTTAATGGGTACAGGTGAATTCTCTAAGGGCTGGATTTTCTTTAATAACTTATTCTAGAAATACTAAAATCCTTGTCATATATTCTACAATTATCTCTCAAAATTTAAAACACCTTCCGAGAACCTGCCTAAATTATGTATTAACCCCACGAAGTTTACAAAAGTTAAGGCACTAAAGAAACATATTTGTGTATATTGTGACGTCAACAAACCTAAGATCAAAGGTCATTAATTCCACTACATAAATCTTTCATGGGTAAACAATTATTATCATATCTTCCAGTATATTACATCCAAGTACGACGCTGTTTCAACTACATAATTTATACAGCACCTGAGCTTCTCATTGATGACTCAAGCTTATCTTCTGCGTCGTGAATCTGTGTAATGCGGGTTTTAAGGTTTCCGCTGGGGTATAACCGGAGTTCAGTTCTTCTGATGTACGACGCCGCGTCATTGGGTAATCGGAGAATAGTGGCATCGAGACGTTTGCAGCCGACCCATTGACAAATGAAATAATGATGATACGTTGTCTGGCAGATGGACATCAAAGTTTCGGAGAGACCTGCTACTCCAATATTCATGACACAAGCCTAAATGTGTCTTCAATACCGATGACTGATTCAACAGATTACTTCGAAACTTCGGTACCCATCCAAATCACAGGATATCATACTCTAGGGGATAATACCGACATGCAGGTTACACAGTCCCTAATGATAACTTTAGCAGGCGAGATGAGTATGATGAGAAGCCGAAATTCTGAACTGTGCCTTTCATAAGGAGGGTCTGAAGAATTCAAGGCACATGACCAGAAGTAAAAACATCAGGTTTGAAAATCTAACGAAGAACTTATCGATAAGAATTCATAGAGACAGCCAGCTGAATAATGTTTGCACAATTCACATATTATTCTTCTCTGACATTTTTAATATTTTCATTCAGATCTATTTACAATCTTACATTATTGTTTTCTCAACCAAAATATTATGTGCGTTTTAATTTCCCCACTGCGTTCTACATGCCCCAGGCGTCATATCCTCCTTAACTTCATTGGTTTATTAGCTCCTGACGAAGATCATTGCTGATTAATTTTCTTCGTCGAAATCTCCTTTCTTCTGTCTGCAACCCCAACATTTACTGCAGTACTTTTATTCCCACAAGCCTTCAGTATCTTTCGTTTCATTAGAATATACAACAAAGATTCAAACAAACCTAACAGAACTAACACAATAAAAATGGCTCTAAACCGTCACTAAAATATTCTGAGGCGATATCTGAGCAGTAATAGTAAAATAAAAAAATGAGAATTTAACGTAAAGGAACAATTATGCATAGACACAGCACTCATTAACACAACTATATTTGCAGTTATACGTAACGTATCAACTACATGTTTCTGCCATTTATGATTTGGCCATCATCAGGTTGGATACAATTATCAGAGAAACGATATAACATAACATAATATGATGCAATCATCAGTATCAGTGTAAGTAGAGGGAGATAAGATCTCGTTTACAAAAGCTTTGGGGGGTACGCCCCCCAAAGCTTTTGTAAACGAGATGTCGTCTGATACTGATGATTGCTGAAGAATCTGATGTTTATTGGATCGTGCATCATTGTGATAGTTGAAGAATTGCATCGTATTATATATTATATAGTTTCTCTGATAATTGTATCCAACCTGATGATGGCCAAATCAGAAATGGCCGCAAAATGCAGTTGGTATGTTACATATAATTGCAAATATAGTTGTGTTATGACTGCTATGTCTATGCACAATTGTTCCTTTATGTTCTAATAAACACCACGGGGATAATGCTCTTTAAAAAAAATAAATACAAAATGAGAATTTATTTATCCTGTTTGCTTCTTTGCTCACTCTTCTACTAACACTTTACAGTCCGTGACTCAACGATTTTAAAAAGAACCATTCATTTAATCGTTAAGGTGCCTGTCACCACAGTTAACGCGGCTTCTTCATTAGAACAGAAACATTTCAATGACATGTAACAGGAGAAGACTTTCGTCGTTTTTTACTTTGATTTAAAATATAGACCGACTTCTTCAGCAAAACAAGGTCCGCAATTACGAAATCAACCTTCACCAGTTCCTGTAACTGATGTAATGACTTCGTTCAAGTAAATTTGCAAAAACGTCCGTTAAATTTTGTTACGAAACAAACAGAAAAGAACTCGCAATGGGTTATTTACGAACACAACACTAGAAATGGCTAATCACAATCAGAGTCGCGTCACAATTACAGCTGGTCAGTCTTTATCTCGATACCCTCCTGGGGCTCACGTTAAGATTCGTGCCTGTGCATTTTGTATAGGGGAGCGCTCTCTGACGTAAATATAGGTCTGTTCTTCTGTATAAAAAGGATCAGTGAAAATCGACGCCCAACCGCACGCATCTGAGATTAATTATCTTCCAGCTGAGCTGTCGTGACTAATGTCTAATCAGATTAGAGAAAACGTTCTATACTTCGGTACCGCCAGACCGTTCTGTTACGTTACGTTACACTGGCTGCGTACAAAATACGTGCGTTGGTTCCTTCTCGTTTGTATTGTAAACAGCTCAGCATTGTATTGTAAACAGCTCAGCATTGTATTGTAAACAGCTCAGCATTGTATTGTAAACAGCTCAGCATTGTATTGTAAACAGCTCAGCATTGTATTGTAAAC
>Ga0131853_10025051_pt1 | contig 10753 bp, 10 predicted proteins | sample TergutLab28metaG_FD_92764 | JGI IMG/M metagenome (GOLD analysis project Ga0131853, IMG submission 92764) | Labiotermes labralis P1 segment gut microbial communities from Petit-Saut dam, French Guiana - Lab288 P1 (version 2) (version 2) | ecosystem: Host-associated > Arthropoda: Insects >... | reverse complement strand
CGTGGAACGGCGGGACCAGGAGCTTGCGTTCCTTGCGGTGCCGGTCGCCGGTGAGCGCGAACATCGAGCCCGGCCCGAGGACGCGGCCGAGGTTCCGCTCGATGTTCTCCGCCACGTCCGGCGGCGCCATGAACAGCTGCCGCACCTGGGCGGGGTCGCTGATGACCACGAGCCGCCCGAACCCGGGCACGTTCACGGTGAACGCGTCGCCGTATTTCGCGGCGGTCCGCGGCATGCCGCGCAGCGGCGCGGCCATCGCGATCGCGCCCTGGACCAGGGCCGGGGTCCTGGGCCCGGGCGGAAGCTTGGCGGCCGGCACCGGCGCGGACGCGGGCGTCGTCGGCGCTGAGGTCATCGGCGGGTCACCTCCCGGAGTACGTGGTACGCCTTCGTACCATGTCATGATGGTACGGCAACGTACCATGCGATTCAAGACTACGTCCGAAGGGATTAGAGTTGGCGAGCGTGACCACCGCCGCGCAGGCCGCCGGGACCGACGGCAATGACGCCTTCCGACAGCGCCTGCTCGGCGCGCTGGCGGAATCCATCGCCGACGACGGCTACCGCGCCACCACCGTCGCCGGCATCGTGCGCCGGGCCCGGACCTCGCGGCGGACCTTCTACGAGCACTTCGCCGACAAAGAGGCGTGCTTCCTCGCCCTGCTGGCGGAGAAGAACCAGGACCTGATCCGCGCGGTGACCAGCGCGATCGACTTCGGGGCCCCGTGGGAGGCCCAGGTCCGCCAGGCGATCACCTCCTACATCGCGACGGTCGAGGCCGAGCCCGCCCTGACGGTGAGCTGGATCCGGGAGCTGCCCTCCCTGGGCACGCGGGCGCAGGCGCTGCAGCGCGACATGCTGGAAACCTTCGTCACCCTGGTCCAGACCCTGTCGGAGACCGAGGAGATGAAGGCCGCCGGCATCCCGCCCGTCCGCCGCCAGGTCGCCATCATCATGCTCGGCGGCCTGCGCGAGCTCATCGCCTGGACCGTCGAGGACGACGCCTCCCTGTCCGGGATCATCGAGACCTCCGTCCAGTCCGCGACCGCCCTGCTGCGGGCCGGCCTGGACCCGGCCTGACCTACCGGGCCAGGAGCCGGCGCAGCCAGGCGACCGGGGCGTCCCTGGCGTCGCGGGACAGGGCGGCGCCCGGGGCGAAGCCGGCGAAGGCGTGGAATCCGCCGGGCCACACGTGAAGCTCGGCGTCGCCGCCCGCGCGCCAGATCCGGGAGGCGTAGGCGACGGTCTCGTCGCGGAACGTCTCGGCCGAGCCCACGTCGAGGTAGGCCGGCGGGAGGCCCGACAGGTCGGCCGCCCGGGCCGGGGCGGCGTAGCCGGACACGCCGGGGCCGCCGCGGGCGCCGCCGAGCAGCGCGGTCCAGGCGATCTCGTTCACGTGCCGGTCCCAGACGCCGCGGCCCGCCATCTGAAGCGCCGACGGGCTGTCGTTGCGGTCATCGAGCATCGGGCACATCAGCAGCTGCCCGGCCAGGGCCGGGCCGCCCCGGTCCCGGGCCAGCAGGGCGGTCGCGGCCGCCAGTCCCCCGCCCGCGCTGCCGCCGGCGACGACGATCCTCTCCGGGTCCAGGCCCAGTTCGGAGGCGTTCCGCGCGGTCCAGGCCAGGCCCGCGTAGCAGTCCTCGACCGGCCCCGGGCACGGGGTCTCCGGGGCGAGCCGGTACTCGACCGAAACCACCGCCATGCACAGTTTTTCCGCGATGTCCAGCATGCCGGTGATGCCAGTTTTCCGATCGCCCATAATCAGGCCGCCGCCATGGATACTGTAGAGGCACGGAACCGCGCCGGCGCTCGTGGTGGGACGGCAGGCCAGCAGCGGGATATCCCTGGATTCCCCCGGCATGAACGCGTCACGCTCAGTAACCTCGAAAGCGCCGTCGCGGCACAGGTCCTCGACGGTGACCGGCGGGGCCGAGGACTCGTGCGCTTCCCGCAGCGCGGGAATCACGCCGTCGGCCCGCGTTCCCCCGGGAGCCGGGCCGCCCGCGATGGCATCGAGGACGGCGGCCAGTTCCGGGTCGAAGGGCGGAGGTGGCTCGACCATCGCAACATCCTCATACGGCGGCGACGTGCCCGCCAAGGCTGATAGACCGATATTAAAGTAAAGATCGTCCGGGGAGGGGAGGTCACATGGCGATCGCCAACGCGCCGATGGCCGGGTTGGCATTCTGGGCGCGGAACAATCTGCTGGAGAGCATCCTGCTCGTGCTCGGCGCGCTCCTGCTCACGCGGCTGGCCGACTGGATCCGCGGCGTCTGGGTGGCGCGGATCGACGCGCAGGCGGCCGGGGCCGACGGCCTGGTCGCCTCGGAAGCGGCCAAGCACCGTCACGTCATGGCGCAGGTCATCACCTGGACGACGCTGGCCATCATCTACGTGGTCACGGCCGTGCTCGTCATCACGACCCTCGGGGTTCCGGTGGCGGGCCTGGTCGCCCCGGCGGCGCTGCTGTCGGCCGCGCTCGGCTTCGGCCTGCAGCGGTTCGTCCAGGACATCGGCGCCGGCCTTTTCCTGACCGGGGAGAAGCAGTACGGCTACGGGGACCTGGTCAAGATGGACGTGAACGGGGTCAGCGATCCCTCGACCGGGACGGTCGAGGAGGTGACGCTGCGGGTTACCCGGCTGCGCTCGGACAGCGGCGAGGTGATCATCATCCCGAACGGGCAGATCACCCAGGTCACGAACCTGTCCCGGAACTGGTCGCGGGCCGTCATCGACGTTCCGGTGCCCAACCGGGTGGACGTGGGCCACGCCAGCGAGGTGCTGCAGAAGGCCGGCGAGGACGTGTACAACGACGAGCGGATGCGGCGGATGATGCTGGATGCCCCGGCCGTCATAGGAGTGGAGCGGATGGAGGTCCACCAGTTCTCGATGCGCATGGTGGCACGGACCCTGCCGGGCATGCAGTTCCTGGTCGGCCGGGAACTGCGCGCCCGGATCGCCCAGGGCTTCTGGGCTGAGGGCGTCATCGTCTCGGCCGAGATAGACACCGACGAGTCATCGGAGGCGCCGTCGTGAGCCGGGGATCGAGGCGGAAGGGATCGTCGTCGCCGGGGCCCGAGTCGCCGACGCTCGGGTCTCCGGCGCCGGACGCCACGAGGCCCGACACCCCGTCACCCGCGCCGGACGGGCCGTCCGAGCGGCGGTTCAGCCGGCCCCGGACCTCGACGTTCGTGCTGACGGTGCTGTTCCTGGGCGTGTTCGCGCTCTGGGTCGTCCTGCCCACCCTGCCCAACCCCGCCGCCGCGGGGCAGAACACGCCGTACAACCCGGCCGGCACCGGCCCGGTGCCCGCGTACTCGCCGACGGCCCAGCCCACGCCGACGGGCACGCCCACGCCGACGCACACCGCGAAGCCGACCCAGAGCCCCACGGGTACCCCGACCCCGACCGCGACGCCGACCCGGAGCCCGGCCCAGTCGCCGACGGCCGTTCCGTCGCCGACCGGCACCGGCGGGCCGAACCAGGTCCCGGTCTCGCCGACCGCCGCCCCGCAGTCCGCGGCTCCCGCGACCGGCAACACCGGCGCGGGCGCGGCCGGGAACACGGGCACGGCTCCGGCCCAGGCACCCGCGGGCGTCAGCGGGGGCCTGTCGTCCCCGTTATCCCCGGGCTCGCCTGACGGCGGCCGGCGCGGCGCGCCGGCCGCCGTTTCATTTGCCCGCGGCCTTCAGGCGGGCGTCGAGGCGAGGGTAGACCCGGCGGGTGTTGAGCTCGTAGACCTTGCTCCGGTCGGCGTCGGAGAGGGCGGAGGCATCGACGTACCGCTTGGTGTCGTCCCAGGAGAAGTCGCCGTCGGGGTTGTTGCCGCGCACCGCGCCGAGCATCTCGGAGGCGAACAGGATGTTGTCCGGGTCTATGACGGAGGTCAGCAGGTCGATGCCGGGCTGGTGGTACACGCAGGTATCGAAGAAGACGTTGCGCATCACGTTGTCGGCGATCGGGCGGTACTTCTCCCGGGTGACCAGCCCGTGATAGCGGCCCCAGTGGTAGGGCACCGCACCCCCGCCGTGCGGGATGACGAACTTCAGGTCGCCGAACCGGGTGAAAAGGTCGCCGGAGACCAGCTGCATGAACGCGGTGGTGTCGGCGTTGAGATAGTGCGCGCCGAGGGTGTGGGCGGCCGGATTGCAGGACGTCGAGACGTGGATCATCGCCGGGACGCCCAGCTCGCTCATCTTCGCGTACAGCGGGAACCAGTACTCGTCGGTCAGCGGCGGGGAAGTCCAGTGCCCGCCGGACGGGTCCGGATTCAGGTTGGCCCCGACGAACCCGAGCTCGGTGACCGACCGCTCGAGCTCCTTCACGCAGTCGTCCACGGGTTCCCCGGCGACCTGCGGCAGCTGGCACACGCCCGCGAAGGCGTCGGGGAACAGCCCGGTCACCCGGTGGATCAGGTCGTTGCACCGGCGCGCCCACTCCGTGGCCGACGCCTGGTCGCCGAGGTGGTGGCCCATGCTGGAGGCCCGCGGGGAGAAGATCGTCAGGTCCGTGCCGCGCTCGCGGGCCAGCTTCAGCTGGTTGTTCTCGATCGTCTCGCGGATCTCGTCGTCGCTGATCCGCGCCGGGACCGGGGCCGGGCGGGACGGGTCGTCCAGCCGGGCCAGCTGGGCGTCCCGGAACTGCTGGTGGGCCGGCGGAGCGGTCGTGTAGTGGCCGTGGCAGTCAATGATCATGGGCCCATACTCCCACCCCGCGGCCCGGCCGTCCCGTCCCGTCCCGCCTTCCGGCGACCGGAAGGTGAGCGATTCCACCACAACCAGTGACGTCCGAAAACTCAACCAAACAGGTATCGTCATCGACCGAATTCGATGATAAAAGAAATGTGCGCGCGCAACTTTAGCCACCAACTCCCACTGGAGTGACTAATGCGTCCTGTCCGCACGCTTACCTACGGCGCCGTGGCCCTCGTCTCGGCCGTCGGGCTGGCCCTGCCGACCCTCGGCTCGGCCGCCGACGCCGCCTCCTCGGTCCATTACGTCGCCCTCGGCGACTCCTACTCCTCCGGCGTCGGCACGGGCAGCGACAGCGGCTCCTGCGGCCAGAGTTCCGCCGCCTTCGGCCCCCTGTGGGCGGCGGCCAACTCCCCCGCCTCGTTCAGCTTCCAGGCCTGCTCGGGCGCGACGATCCCGGACGTGGAGAGCAGCCAGCTCTCGGCGCTGAGCTCCTCCACCACGCTGGTCAGCATCACCATCGGCGGCAACGACGCCGGCTTCTCCACCATCATGGAGACCTGCGTCCTGGAAAGCGACAGCGCCTGCGAGAGCGCCATCAACTCCGGCGTCTCCACCGCCCAGAACACCCTGCCGTCCGAGTTCGCCACGCTGTACAGCGACATCAAGTCCGACGCGCCGAACGCCAAGATCGTCTACCTCGACTACCCCGATTTCTACGACACGTCGGTCTCGGGCTGCATCGGCCTGGACAGCACCAAGCACACGGCGCTCAACAACGGCATCGACGCCATCGACGCCGCCTTCAAGTCCGCGGCCTCGGCCGGCGGCGCGACGTTCGCCGACGTCCGCAGCGCGTTCTCCGGGCACGAGCTGTGCGACAGCAACGCCTGGCTGCACTCGGTCAACGTCACCGACATCGACGAGTCCTACCACCCGACCGCGACCGGGCAGTCCTCCGGCTACCTGCCGGTGTTCAGCTCCGCCGCCTCCTCTGTCGGCCAGTAACTTCCGGCCCTCACGGCGACCCGGGCCGCTCCAGGCCCGGGTCGTCACAGAGGCAACACGGACGAACACAACGGGCACCTCAAAGTCTCCCCATCGAGAAAAATCGATGATATAAGAAAAGTGCGCGCATCCTACGTGGCCAACTCCTCACCGGGAGTAATAATGCGTCCAGTCCGCACGCTTATCATCGGAGTCCTCGCCCTCACATCGGCGATCGCGATCGCGCTGCCGAGTCTCAACGCCGCGGCCGACGCCGCGTCCTCCGTCCACTACGTCGCCCTCGGCGACTCCTACTCCTCCGGAACCGGGACCGGGAGCGAGAGCGGCTCCTGCGAGCAGAGCAGCCAGGCCTACGGCCCCCTGTGGGCGGCCGCCAACTCCCCCGCCTCCTTCACCTTCGGCGCCTGCGGCGGCGCCACGACCAGCAGCGTCATCAGCGGCCAGCTCTCGGACCTGAACTCGTCCACCACCCTGGTGAGCCTCACCATCGGCGGCAACGACGCCGGCTTCGCGTCCATCATGGAGACCTGTGTCCTGCAGAGCGACAGCGCCTGCGCAAGCGCCGTGAGCAAAGGCGAGGCCTACGCCCAGAACACGCTCCCGGGCAATCTCAAGACGATGTTCGCCGACATTCACGCCGACGCCCCCAACGCCAGGGTCATCCTCCTGAGCTACCCGCACTTCTACGACATGTCCGTCGCCGTGTGCATCGGGCTGGACAAGACCAAGCACACCGACCTGAACAACGGCGTCGACGTCCTCGACTCCGTTCTCCAGACCGCCGCGGCCGCCGACGGCGCCACGTTCGCCGACGCCCGCGGCCAGTTCTCCGGGCATGAGCTGTGCAGCGGGGACAACTGGCTGCACTCGGTGGACCTCGCCAACATCAGCGAGTCCTACCACCCGACCGCGACCGGGCACAAGGACGGCTACCTGCCGGTCTTCAGCTCCGCCGCCTCCTCCGTCGGCCAGTAACCCGCTGCCGCCGCGAGACGGCCAGGACCGAAGAGGCCCTGGCCGTCTTGTTACGTTTCCGGACATTGACACACACGTACCTTCTCGTTACGTTAATCCCACTTTCAACGAGGAGGACCCATGGCATCAGCGGCCGTCGCCGAACCCCCACGCGTCAACGGGCCGGCGGCCGTCGGGGCCCTCGCGTTCCAGGGCTTCGCCCTCCAGGTCGTCCAGGTCGGGGTCCTCCCCCTGATGCTGGCCATGGGCAAGTCCCTGCACGCCTCCACCGCCGGAACTTCGTGGATCCTCACCTCGGCCCTGCTGTCCGGGGCCGTGTTCCTCGCGGTGATGACCAGGCTCGCCGACCTGGTCGGCAAGCGCCCCGTCCTGATCGGCGCCCTCGTGCTCGTCCTGGCCGGCTGCGTCATCGACAGCGTCGCCACCACGCTTCCCCTGGTGATCATCGGGCGGGTGCTGATCGGCGCGCAGCTCCCGCTGCTGGCCCTTCCCGAGGCCATCGCCTCCGACACCATGACGCCGAAGCGCGCGCACACCGCGATCTTCGCGATCCACGTCGGCACCGGCAGCGGCGTGGCCGGGGGCCTGATCGTGGCCGCCCTCGCCGGCGGCGCCCACTGGCACGCGTTCTTCGTCATCAGCGCGGTCATCACGGTCATCGGGCTGATCGCCATCGTCGCCTTCGTCAAGGACTCCCCCGCCCGCGCGGCCGGCGGCCTCGACGTCCCGGGCGCGGTGCTGCTGACGCTGACCATGGTCGCCCTGCTGCTCGGCTTCAGCGAGGGCCCGGCCTGGGGCTGGGGATCGGCCTCCGTCCTCGGCCTGCTGATCGGCGGGGTCGTCCTCGGGGTCGCCTGGTGGGCCCGCGAGCGCACCGCGAAGGTGCCGCTGATCGATGTCCGCTACCTGACCCGGCGCGAAGTGTCCCTCCCCTACATCATGACCTTCCTGGTCGCCTTCGGGATCTACGGGTCGCTCTCGGCCGTTTCCCGGATCGCGCAGACCCCGGCCGTTTCCCACTACGGATACGGCTGGTCGACCCTCATGACCGGCTGGTACGCGGTGCCCCAGGAGATCGGGGCGCTGCTGGCCATCGTGGCCCTGGCCGTCGCCCGGCGCCGCGGCCTGCCCATGGCCGCCGCCGTCGGCTGCCTCCTGATCACCGTCGGCTTCGTCGGCTACTCGCTCGGCGCGGCGGTCCCGGCCGCCACGATGGTCTTCCTCGGAATGGAAGGCTGCGGCCTGGCCGTGGCCATCGCCTCCACCCAGCTGACGATCGTCCGCTCCGTGCCCGCCGAGGAATCGGGCATCGCCCTCGGCCTGAGCGTCGTGATGTACGCGGTGGGCAACACCGTGGGCAGCGCCGTGTTCGGCGTCCTGTTCGCGTCTTTCACCAACCCGCTCGGCAAGCCGACGCTGACCGCGTACGTGATCGGCTTCGTCATCTGCGGTGCCTGCGGTCTCCTCGCCCTGATCCTGTGCCTGCCGCTGTCCCGCCGCCCCGTCGTCGACCGAAGCCTGGAGCTGGCGGAGACGGCCTGATCCGTTCGGTATCCGAGGTTTGACAGTGCCCCGGAATCAGGTCCGGGTGGCGAGCTGCGCGGCACAGATGAGGTCCCGGACAGCGCGAGCGTCGGGAACGCCGATGAACGTGGGCCGCCCGTCGGCGACAACGGGCCCGAGCATGTCTTTCAGGAAGGAGCGGTTCCTTCTCAGCGGGCTTGCCAGGACGCTGTCCCGGCGGTCGATCTCCTGTCCCGCAGGCGTGGCCGTGAGCAGCGAACCGCGCAGTTCCGGGGGGCCCAGGTCCCGCAGCCGCCCCTCGGTCGCGCCCCGGCTGATCAGGCCCCAGCAGGCGATCAGCCGACGGTCGGTGAGGACGTAGACCGAGTTGCGGATCAGCAGCCGACGATGCACGAGCCGGCCGACCGCCATGTAGAGCCCCAGAACCGTGAAAAGCACCAGGAACAGCGCCGCGGGGGGCGCGACGATCACAGCGGGGCCGAACGCCGTCACGATGAACGTCACCATGTACACGCCGAACACGGACATGTACGCGTCATACTCGCCGAACCACACAGGCAGTCGGCCGGAGGGGCGCCCGGTCCACAGCAACCGCTCGCCTGACGCGAGAGTTACCCTCTCCGGGACCGCCTCCACCGCTTGTTCCGCTGGTACCGGGGCGGGCTCCTCCCGGCGCTGCATCGCAAGACGGGCCGCGGAGACCTGAGCGCACACCGCCGCCGCGTCCGGGACTGCCTCAAGTGCAAGGTTTTCCCGGAGCGTGATGGTGCCGGTCCCGTCTCGCCCGGGCCGGGCCGACGGCTCGGAGATCTGGTCCAGGTACACCGACGCCGTCCGACGACGGCGCACCCCGCTGGTGACGAGAACCCGCAGACCCGTCAGGGTGTACGCCGTCCCGCGACGGACGATCCACCGGTGCACGAGACAGTAGTAGGCGATCACGATGGCCAGGGGCACGCCGAAGGCCGCGAACACCAGGAGGGGAACCGCCGGAGGACCGTTCCGTCCCTCCGCGAACCCCCCTCCGAGGACCACCGCCATCCCGCCGACCACCCAGACCGGAAGCAGCACGTCGGCGGGCCGGAGCCGGACCCGCACCGGCCGTCCGGTCCACAGTTCCCGCTCCCCTGGCAGGAGGTCCCCGGGCTCCCCGGCCGAGCCGGCTGACGATGATTGTCCGTTCACGTCGGAAATATTAACTCTTGATGCGGTTCAGCGGATCGAGGATTCTCGAAGGAGAACCCGCGAGCGAAGGGGTGAGCCGGTGAGCGGTCTTCCGGAGGTGCGCCTCCCGTACTTCACGCCGGCGCCCGGCCGGCCCGACTTCAGCCGGCTGCCGATGGCCGAGCACCCGGTCTCCGTCTCCGACATGCGGTCCCGGCCGTCCGGGTTCTCGCTGGACCGGGAGGGCTTCACCCTGGTCGAGGCGCCGACGGCGGTGCGGGACTTCTACGACGCCGGCGAGCTCACGGGCCGCTACTGCGACGAGGCTCGCGCCCTGGTCCGGTCCCTGACCGGCTGCTCGGCCACCGCGGTCATGAACGCCCCGCTGATCCGGGTCGCCTCGGCGGCCGGCGACCGGCCCGCGGGAACCGCGCCGACCGGGGACGGGGCGCACGCGGACCTGGCCGCGGTCTCGGCCGGGTACCTGCTGCGGCGTTCGGTCCCTGCAGGGGAGGCCGACGAACTCCTCCGGCGCCGGCACGCGCTGTTCAACGTGTGGCGGACGTTCTCCGGCCCGCCGCAGGACATGCCCCTGGCCCTGTGCGATTCCCGGTCGGTGGCGCCGGAGGACCGGCAAGTCTGCTCCATCACCCTGGAGACGTCGGCGGGATCCACCATGTCCTGGGACAACGTCGCCTACCTGCCCAGCCCCCGGCACGAGTGGTGGTACTGCCGGGACATGCGGCGCGAGGAGGCGTTCGTCTTCCGCAGTTTCGACTCCGCGCGGGAGGCCCAGGTGCCGCACACCGCGTTCCGTGACCCGTCCTGCCCGCCCGGGACTCCGCCACGCGCGAGTGTCGAAGTCCGTGTGTTCGCGTTTTTCGACCGTTAGAGTCTGTGCCGTGTCGTCACGAATATCGGTTTCGGGCGAAGAGCCCGCGCTGTCCTACCGCAACCTGCGGGTCATCATCGGGTACGTCGGACTGACCCTGCCGGTCACCCTCGTCCTCACCGGCCTGGTCGACGGCCACGTCCAGTCGTCTCTCAGCTCGTACTACTACACGCAGGTCGGAAGCGTCTTCACCGGGTCGCTCGCGGCCATCGGCGTCTTCCTGATCGCCTACCGGATCCGGGCCTGGGCCTGGGACGGCGTCATCACGACGCTCGCGGGGATCGCCGCCATCCTCACCGCGCTGTTCCACTGCGGGCCGGCTCATCCCACGCCGGGGCAGGCCACGCTGGCGACCGTGCACCTGGGCGCCGCGGGGACCCTGTTCGTCCTCCTGGGCGCGATCTCCCTGCTGATCTTCCCGTACGCCGACCAGCCGCGGGACGCGCCGTGGCGCGTGGCCTCCTACCGGGCGCTGGGGGCGCTGATCTGGCTCGCACTG
>Ga0131853_10025050_pt1 | contig 10753 bp, 7 predicted proteins | sample TergutLab28metaG_FD_92764 | JGI IMG/M metagenome (GOLD analysis project Ga0131853, IMG submission 92764) | Labiotermes labralis P1 segment gut microbial communities from Petit-Saut dam, French Guiana - Lab288 P1 (version 2) (version 2) | ecosystem: Host-associated > Arthropoda: Insects >... | reverse complement strand
CGACAGCGACGCGGACCTGGTGTTCGTGGGCGGCGGAGCGGGGATGGCCCCGATCCTGTCCCTGCTGCGCTCCATGGCCGAGCGCGGTATCAGCCGCAGGGCCACGTTCTTCTACGGTGCCCGTACCGCGGGTGATCTCTGCTTCGAGTCCGAACTGCGGGACCTGGAGGAGAAGCTCCCCGGGTTCACCTACGTCCCCGCCCTGTCGGAGTCGGCGCCGCCGGACTGGGGCGGAGAGACCGGCCTGATCACCGATGTCGTCAAGCGCCGGGCACCGGACCTGGCCCGGGCGCACGCCTACGTGTGCGGGCCGCCGCCGATGGTGGAGGCCGCCGTTCCGCTGCTGGAAACGCTCGGCGTCGCCGAAAAGCGGATTTATTTCGACAAGTTCACCACTACGGGAGAGTCTCAATGACGACCACTCAGGAACGCAGTGTCCCCAAGCCGGTCTTCACCGACGCCGAGGCCGGAGCCAAGGAGTTCCCCGACTCCGGCAGCCGGCGGTACAACTACTTCGTCCCCGCCAAGCGCAAGCAGTCCCACTACGAGGACGTGACCGTGGAGGTCCAGCCGGACCCGCGGCACTACCTGTCTCAGGGCTGGCTGTACGGCTTCGCCGACGGCGTCGGCGGCTATCCCCTGGACTGGACAGCCCTGAAGGCGTGGGGGAGCGACCGTCCCGAGCCGGAGCGCTTCCCCGGGTCCGGCGGCAAGGGCTACGACTGGCCCGCGCACGGCTGGCACGAGTTCCGCGACCCGAACGAGGAGTGGGAACTCACCATGTACCGGTACAACGCGAACTCGGTACGGCAGGTGAACCAGAACGTCGACAACGCCCGCCAGGCCAAGGCGTTCGCGGCCTGGAACCCGAACTGGGTCCGCTTCGTCGAGCGCAACGTCGGCGCCTGGATGCACGTTGACCACGGCCTGGGCCTGTACCTGTACGCCAACGCGCAGCGGCGCGCTCCCACGAACATGCACAACAACGCGATCTCGGTGAACAGCATGCACCGGATCCGCGCGGCGCAGGACCTGGCGCTGTACCAGCTGACCCTGTCGGAGGAGATTGACGGCTTCGACGGTTCCGCGCACCTGGACGCCTGGGACAACGACCCGGCCTGGCAGGGCGTCCGGGTGCTCGCCGAGCGGCTCACCGGGATCTGGGACTGGGCCGAGGCCATCTTCGCCGGCAACGTCGTGTTCGAGCCGCTGGTGGGCGAGCTGTTCCGCAGTCAGCTCGTGCAGCACGCGGCGCCGCGCAACGGCGACTTCGTCACCCCGACGGTCATCGGCGCCGCCGAGTACGACTTCGCCGAGCGCGACCTGCGCTACACGAAGGCAATGTTCGAGCTGCTCACCGGGGACCGGGAGTTCGCCGGCCACAACACGCGGATCCTCAACGGCTGGCTCGGCACCTGGGTGCCGCGCGCCATCGAGGCGGCCCGCAAGGCGCAGCCGCTGTGGTCGCAGCCCGACGCCAAGCCGCCGCGGTTCGAGGACGCCCTCGACGCCGCCAAGAGCCGGTTCGCCGGCATCGTGACCGACCTGCACCTCGATGTCCCGAAGGAGCTGGGCCAGTGACCATCAACGAGCTGAAGAAGACCGTCCCGAGCCCGTTCACGTCCGACAACACGGCCTCCAACCAGTGCGGGTTCACGCTGATGAACAACCAGGTGGGCGTGGTCATCGCCCAGGTGATGGCGGCCAAGCCGAACGTCACGGTGCGGCACCTGCCGTCCATGATCCGGGTGGACGCGACCGGCCGGATGGACGTCGTCTACGACGAGGTCTCCGAGGCCGCCGGCGAGGAGCCCGGCTGGTTCGACGCCGCGGAGTTCGAGGAGAACATGTCGACGCACTACGGCCGCATGATCCACGAGGACGACCGCACGATCATGTTCGCCAACCCCGAGGACGCCGCCGAGTTCATCGGCTTCGACCTGAGCGCAAGGAGCTGACCCCCGTGTACACGCACAACGGCGAGAAGTACTTCGTCGTCGACTCGCACATGCACTACTGGGACGCGTCCCCGGCCAACTGGGTGAAGGGCGCCGAGCAGTACGCCAAGGGCTGGATCGAGTGCTTCCACGCCTACCAGGCCCTCGGCCCGGAGGAGACCCACTGGCCGATCGAGAAGTTCCAGAAGTACTCCGAGGACGACCTGATGCGGGACGTCTTCGACGACGGCCACGTGGACGTGGCCGTCTTCCAGCCCACGTACCTCAAGGAGTGGTACGCCGAGGGATTCAACACGACCGAGCGGAACGCGGCCCTGGGGGAGAAGCACCCCGGCCTGTTCGTCGCCAACACCCGGTTCGACCCCCGCGACGGCGACCGCGGCCTGGAGGAACTCGCCCGCAACGTCGAGCGGTACGGGTCCAAGGGCGTCAAGCTCTACACCGCCGAGTGGAACAACGGCTCGCGCGGCTACAAGCTGACCGACCCGGCCTGCTACCGCTACCTGGAGAAGGCCCAGGAACTGGGGATCAAGAACGTCCACGTTCACAAGGGCCCGACGATCTGGCCGCTGGACAAGGACGCGTTCGACGTCGGGGACGTGGACCGCACGGCGACCGACTTCCCTGGCCTGAACTTCATCATCGAGCACGTGGGCCTGCCCCGGATCGAGGACTTCTGCTGGATGGCGACGCAGGAGCCCAACGTCTACGCCGGCCTGTCGGTCGTCACCGGCGGTCTCATGCACGCCCGGCCGCGGTTCTTCGCCAAGGTCATGGGCGAGCTGCTGTTCTTCGTCGGCGAGGACAAGATGACCTTCGGCAGCGACTACGGCATCTGGGAACCGAAGTGGCAGGTCGAGGGCCTCGTCGACTGGCAGATGCCGGACACCGAGGAGTTCGCCGACTACCCGCGGCTCACGACGGAGGGCAAGAAGAAGATCCTCGGCCTCAACGCCGCCCGGCTCTACGGCCTGAAAGTGCCGGAAGAGTGCCAGCTGCCCCCGGATGCCGGGACCCCGGCGGCGCCCGACGACGCCCAGCTGGTCAAATGAACCCCACCGTTACCGTCGCGAGCGCCGCCCAGGCGGCGCTCGCGACCGTGCGCGACCCTGAACTCGACGCCCCCATCACCGACCTCGGTTTCGTGGCGTCCTGCACAGTCTCGGCCACCGGGACCGCGCGGGTGACGCTGCGCCTGCCCACCTACTTCTGCGCGCCCAACTTCGCCTACCTCATGGTGGCCGACGCCTACGACGCGGTCATCAAGGTTCCCGGGATCGCCAGCGCGGAGGTGATCCTGGAGGACCACTTCGCCTCCGACGCGATCAATACCGGCGTCGCCGCCCAGGCCGGCTTCGTCGCCTCGTTCGACGGAGAAGCGGTCGCGGAGCTGGACGAACTGCGGAAATCCTTCCTGCGCAAGGCGGTCATGGCCGGGACCGACCAGGTCTGCCGGCCGCTGCTCGCGCGCCGCCCGGCCCCCGACCTGGCCCGGGCCACCCTGGGCGACGCCCCGCCGTCGCAGGAGCTGACCCGGCTCCGCCAGCGCCGCGCCGAGCTGAACCTCCCGGCCGGCGATGATGCCCCGCTCGTTATTGACCCGGAGACCGGGGAGGGAGTAACGGGGAAGAGGCTCCCGCTGCACCTGCGCCGGGCCCGCCTGACCCAGACGGGCATCGAGGCCAACACGGGCATGTGCACCGGGATGCTCCAGCACCGATACGCGCTACAGGAGGACCACCAATGAAGGCAGTCCGGCTGCACAAGTTCCACACCACCCCGGTCGTCGAGGAGGTTCCCGAGCCGGCGATCGAAAGCCCCCTGGACGTCATCGTGAAGATCGGCGGCGCCGGGGTGTGCCGCACCGACCTGCACATCATCGAAGGCCAGTGGGACGCGGCCATGGGCACGCCCCTGCCCTACATTCTCGGCCACGAGAACGCCGGCTGGGTCCACGAAGTCGGCTCCGCGGTCACCAACGTCGCCCCCGGCGACACCGTGATCCTGCACCCGACGCCGACCTGCGGCCTGTGCCGGGCCTGCCGGGCCGGCGACGACATGCACTGCGAGGACAACGCGTTCCCGGGCTTGTCCCGGGACGGTGGCATGGCCGAACTGCTGCGCACCTCGGCCCGGGCCTGCGTGAAGCTGGAGGCGAAGACCCGGCCCGAGGACGTGGCCGCCCTCGCCGACGCGGGGATCACCGCCTACCACGCGGTCAAGAAGGCCCTCCCGCTGCTCTACCCCGGCACGACCTGCGTGGTCACCGGGGCGGGCGGCCTCGGCCACATCGGCATCCAGTGCCTGGCCGCGCTGACCGCGACCCGGATCGTCGTCGTCGACAAGAACCCCGAGGCCCTCAAGCTGGCCGAGCAGCTCGGCGCGGACGTCACCGTCGTCGCCGACGGCAAGCACGTCGACACGGTCAAGGAGCTGACCGGCGGCGCCGGAGCCGACGTCGTCCTGGACTTCGTCGCCGAGCAGGGTGCCGAGATGGACGGCTGGAACTCCACCCGTCCCGGCGGCTCCTACTTCGTCATCGGCTACGGCGGCACCGTCCAGATCCCGACGCTCGACATCATCTCCACCGAGCGCAACGTCATCGGCAACATCGTCGGCACCTACAACGACCTGGCCGAGCTGATGGCCCTGGCCCAGGCGGGCAAGGTCACCCTCCACACCAAGGCCTACCCGCTCGACGCCGCGCCCGACGCCCTGAACGACCTCGACGCGGGCCGCATCCGCGGCCGCGCCATCCTCACGCCCTAACGCCCGCAGGAGGACATCCCATGGCCAAGGAACTGCGTTTCGGCACCACCGCCCGCGGGCTGCTGCTGTCCGGCGTGGACAAGCTCGCCGAAGCGGTGAAGTCCACGCTCGGCCCCAAGGGCCGCAACGTGATCCTCGAGAAGATCACGGGCACGCCCGTGGTGACCAACGACGGCGTCACGATCGCCCGCGAGATCCACCTGAAGGACCAGTTCGAGAACATGGGCGCCCAGCTGGTCAAGGAAGCGGCGATCAAGACCAACGACGTCGTCGGCGACGGCACCACGACCGCCACCGTGCTGGCCCAGGCGATCATCCGCGAAGGCATGCGGGCGATCGACGACGGCGCCAACCCGGTTCTGGTCAAACGGGGTGTCGATCTCGCGGTTTCCCGGCTGACGGATCACCTCCGCCACGTCGTCCACCCAGTGGACACCGAGGCCGACTACCGGCGGGTCGCCTCCATCTCCGCCAACGACGACGACACCGTCGGCGCGGTGATCGCCAAGGCGCTGCACACCGTGGGCGACGGCGGCATCGTGACCGTCGAGGACACGCCCGAGGCCGGAATGGGCGTCGACTTCGTGGAGGGCTTCCAGTTCGACAACGGCTATCTGTCGCCGTACCTGGTGACGTCGCCCGCGTCGCTGGAAGCCGTCCTCGACGACCCCTACATCCTGCTGTGCAGCGAGAAGATCACCAAGGTCCAGGACCTCATGCCGATCCTGGACAAGATCATGCGGGCCCCGCGCCCCCTGATGATCATCGCCGAGAACGTGGAGGGCACCGCCCTGTCCATGCTCGTGCACAACCATTCCAACGGCATCTTCCAGTGCTGTGCCGTGCGGGCGCCGGGCTTCGGCGACCGGCGCCTGCACAAGCTGGAGGACATCGCCGCCCTCACCGGCGGCGCCGTCTACAGCCGTCACGCCGGGTTCACCCTGGAGACCATGACGGTCGAGCAGCTGGGGCGGGCCCGCCAGGTGCGGGTGACCGCCGACGCCACGGCCATCATCGGCGGCGGCGGATCCGCCGACGACATCGAGTTCCGCCTCGACCAGCTCCGGGCTGAGCTGGAACGGGCCCAGTTCGGCATCGACGAGGATGTTTTGACCGAACGGATCGGTGCTCTCTCGGGCCGTGTCGCGGTTATCCGGGTCGGTGCCCCGACGAGTGCCGAGCTGAAGGAACTCCGGCACCGGGTCGAGGACGCGCTGTCGGCGACCCGGGCCGCGATGGCCGAGGGCATCGTCGCCGGCGGCGGGTCCGCCCTGCTGCACGCGGTCGGCACGCTGGATGAGATGCTCGCCGACACCGCGTCCCTGGAGACCGACGTGACCGGCGACCACGCCATCGGGATCGGGATCGTGCGCCGGGCCCTGCCCGAGCCCGCCCGGCTGATCGCCGCGAACGCCGGGTATCCGGCCGCGGACGTGGTGGCCCGGTCGGCCGCCATGGGGCCCGACGAGGGGTTTGACGCCCTGACCGGACGGCACGGCAACCTGATCGAGATGGGCATCGTCGACCCGCTGCGGGTGGTCCGCTCCGCTCTGGCCAACGGGGCGTCCGTGGCCGGCCTGCTGCTCACCACCAACACCCTGGTCGCGGAGGAGCAGACCCCGTGGGGCGGCAGCGCGGCCCTGATGACCGAGTACGGCTCTCTCGACGAGGGCCTGCATCAGCCGTCACCGGACTCCAGCACCCCGCAGTCCCTGGGCCTGGGCCCGTCCGTCGGTTAACGGGCGTTGACCGACATTACCGTCGCCCCCGAGCAGGCGTCTGTCCGGCAGGCGTCCGCCGTCCAGCAGGCCCTGTCCGGGCAGCGACGGGGTGTGCGGGCCGTCGTGCCGTTCCTCGGGCCGGCGTTCATCGCCTCGGTGGCCTACACCGACCCGGGGAACTTCGCGACCAACATGGCGGGCGGCGCCCAGTTCGGCTATGCCCTGGGATGGGTCGTCCTGGCCGCGAACCTGATGGCGATGCTGGTGCAGGCCCTGTCGGCCAAGCTCGGCATCGCCACCGGGCGCTCGCTCCCGGAAGTCTGCCGGGACCGGCTGCCCCGCCGGGTCGTGGTCGGGCTGTGGCTGCAGGCCGAGGCGGTGGCGATGGCCACGGACCTGGCCGAGTTCACCGGAGCGGCCCTGGGCCTGCACCTGGTCTTCGGCCTGGCCATGGGGGTGTCGGCCCTGCTGGCCGGCCTGGCCACGTTCGCCGTGCTCGGCATGGAGGTGCGCGGCTTCCGCCGCCTGGAAGCGGTGATCACGGGACTGGTCGTCGTGGTGGTCCTGGCCTTCGGCGCGGAGATGTTCCAGACCCGCCCGCCCGCGGGGCAGGTGGCCGCCGGGGCCCTGGAACCGCACCTGCCCGCCGGCTCGGCCCTGCTAGCCGTATCGATCATCGGCGCGACCGTGATGCCGCACGTTATCTACCTGCACTCGTCCCTGACCAAGCCGAGGGCCGAAGGCCGGCGGGCGGGGGAGCGGCGCAAGATCTTCCGCTTCGAACTGGTGGACATCCTCATCGCGATGGGCCTGGCCGGCCTCATCAACCTGGCCATGCTTGCCACGGCCGCCGCCGTCTTCGGCACCCGCGGCCTCACCTCCGCCGGGGGAGACCTCGGCACGGTCTATACCGGCCTGAACTCCTACGCCGGCGCCCACGCCGGCACGATCTTCGGCGTCGCCCTCATGGTCTCGGGCATCGCGTCCTCCTGCGTCGGCACCATGTCCGGCCAGGTCGTCATGGAAGGCTTCCTCCGCCGCCGCGTCCCCGTCTTCGCCCGCCGCGCCGTCACGATGCTCCCCGCCCTGGCGCTGATCGCGAGCGGCTTCAGCCCCACCCGGGCCCTGGTCCTGTCCCAGGCCTTCCTCTCCTTCGGCATCCCCTTCGCCCTGATCCCCCTGCTGGTCTTCACCAGCCACCGCGGTTTGATGGGCTCCTTGGTTAACCGCCGCGCCACGACGGTCGCGGCCTGCGCTGTCACGCTCGTGATCGTGACGCTGAACGTGTACCTGCTGGGTACGGGGTAGTGCCGGTGCCGTCATCGGAGGGGGCGGTGGCGTGAGGTCGGGGGCTTGGGGGAGCGATTCCCGGGGCCGGATCCTGCGGAACGGCCCCATGAATCTCCCCCGGCACCCCCTTTCCCGGTCCGCCGGGGAACTCCGATAGAGACGTCGGCTGGCCGTCTACCCGGCATGCAGCCGGTCGCCGAGCGCGTCGGCACCGCGTACGTCCTGCCCGTGGTTGATTACGACCTTCAGGTCTTCCCTCTGGGCCAGCGGCGCCAGGTCGGTTCCCGCTGCAATATTCCTGAGGTAAAGCCGCCTGAGGTCCGATAGCGCCGCCAGCGGTGCCATGTCATCGACCCAGTCGCAATTATCGAGATCGAGAATGCGTAGCTTCGGTGCCGCCTCGGCCAGCGCCGCCAGCGTCCCCCGATCCATCTTGGACCCGTCGAGGCCGAGCTCCATGACCTCCCCCAGCGGCGGGAGTTGCCCCAGGCTCCGCAACTGGCTGCAGTGGTCCAGGGCCAGCAACTTCAGTGCGGTCGACCGGTAAAGCGGTGAGTAGTCCGAGACATCCTGACATCCCACGATCTGGACCTCGGTCAGCGACGGCAGCGAATTCAGGAATCCGAGATCGGTCAGATCAGGGACGGAAACGGTGAGTCCTCGGAGCGAGGGAAGGCTGGAGAGAACGGCCAGATCAGAGGCTTTCGGTAGGTCTATTACTACCCTGGACAGCGATAGCACCCTGCCGAGCACGGCCAGCTGAGCTCGTGAACGGACCTGGAGGATTCCGCCCGGGGGCATGGCCGACAACACGCGGTCGGCGTACTCGCCAGGGTCGAAATAGTCCCATATCTGGAAGGCCTCAGACAGGACCAAGAAGCGAGGAACGTCAGCGGCCGCGTATTGACGCAGCACGTCGAGGGCTTCCGGGCCGTTGATCAGGCCCGCAGTACGGATTGTCGCCTGCTGCGCGTAGTCTGGCAGACCTTTCAGAGTCTTGGGCAGCAGTCGCAGCACGGGAGTGCCGATCGCGGCCAGGAGGCTGGCCTCGTCGTCGTTCCGCGGCGGGATGAGGACGTGGAGGCAGTCGTCGAGTGAGGTGCGCAGGGCCTCCGGGACGGCGGGGAGGGTTTCCAGGCAGCCTGCCGCCAGGAACTGGAGCTGGCGGCTGTCTTCCTCTTCGCGCTCCGCCCGGGCGAGGATGCCCTCGATGAGCTCTACCTGCTGAGGGCGGTTGGCGTGACCGGCGGCCATGATGATGGTTTCGCGCCACCGGTCGAGGTGGGCCCGGTCGATGAGCAGTTCCATGTCGCCGATGTCGACGGCGTGCTCGGCGGTCAGGTACTCGCCGATGGTGCGGTGGACGAAGTCGATCCGGTTCGGGACCGGTTCTCGGATGATTCCGCTGCGTTGCAGCAGTGACTCCAGGGCCTTCGTGCCCGGTAGGCGGACCTGGGGCATGGCCTTGATCTGCTTGGACACCAGCTTCTGCGCCGTGGACTTCGCCAGTTCCACCCGGCTGCTGGTGGACAGGTGCCAGGCCAGTTCGCGCAGGATCTGGATCTTCTGATCGCGTTCAAGTCCGTTCTCCCGCGCGCTGGGAATGTTGCGGGTGGAGTCCCGGGTCTCCAGCAGCATCTCGATTGCCGCCCCGTACAGTCCCATCCGGTCACGGGGGAGCGAGTTGCGGTCCAGGTTGAGCGCGCAGAGCATGGCGGCCAGCAGGGGAGTGCTGGCCAGCGTCCGCAGGTGAGGTGCCGACTCCAGGCGGGCGAGGAGCCGCGTCTCGAACGATGGGATTCGCTCGGCCGGGCAGGGGAGGTCGTCGCTGTCACGGATGGTCAGGTGCCACTGCTTGACCAGTTCCTTCAGGTCGGCCGGGTTAAGCGGCTCCAGCAGCGCGGACCGGAAGCCTTCGGCCTTCAGCCAGTTGGCCTCGGCTGCTGCGGGCCGGGAGGTGACCACGACCCGGACCCCCGGGTATTCGCGGGTGAACCGTCCCAGCCACTCTCGTACCTGCTGCCGCTGGGGCTCGACGACCTCGTCGATTCCGTCCACCAGCAGCAGGGCCCGGCCGGACTGGAGTTGCCGGTGCACCCAGGCCCTTGGCATGGTCCCGGTCTGCTCGGGCGCCACATCGTCGAGGAACTCCTCCGGCCGTGGCAGTTGCTGGCCTGCGTGGCTGCGGAGCTTGACCAGGAACGGGACGTAGCCATTGAGCGGGGCCAGGTCTCTGGTGAAGGAGCCCCGGGCCGCGCTGATCGCGAGCCAGCGCAGCAGAGTGGACTTGCCGCCGCCCGCCTCGCCTCGAAGCAGCATGAGCCGATGCTCGCTCAAGGCGTGCTCGACCCGAACCGTGCCGCCGCGCCGCGCCTCCCGCCACTCGGCGATGGTGACCGGCTCCCGCCCGGACACCGACACGCGGTCGGGTTTCTCGTCGGTGACGTTGAGGCTGATGTAGGCGACGCTGAGCGTGGTCCTCGGCCGGGTCAGCCGCTCCATCCGGACGCCGAACAGCTCCAGTTGATCCAGGTTCGCAACAACGGAGGTCAGGTAGCGCCGGGTGAACTCCTCGTCGAGGGAGTCGCCCTCGGGCGCGTCCAGGGTCCGCACGGGCAGCCGGGCCAGGATGACTTCCAGTGCGGCGGTGGCTTCGGACAGCCGGGCCAGCGACTCGGCGGCGGCCCGTTCGCTGAACTCGGGCAGGTGCTTGATCGTGTGCGCGAGACAGTCGCAGCACTCGGCGAGCAGTACCTCGTACAGTCGCGCCCCAGCTTCCCCGAGCTGGAACTCGGCCTCCCGCCGGGGCAGCGCGGCCCGCACCCGCCGCGCGAGCTTGAGCGGGTCCGCGTCGTCGGCGAGCAGCGCCTTGTCCGACAGGTCTGCGGCGTCGAGAGTCCGCACCACCTCCAACGCGGCGGCCTCACGGGTCCCGTCGTCCAGCCCCCGCAGCTCATGCCGGAGATGAGGCAGTAGCCGCTGCTCCACCGAAAGCTCGAGATCCTCGAACTTGTT
>Ga0131853_10025049_pt1 | contig 10753 bp, 7 predicted proteins | sample TergutLab28metaG_FD_92764 | JGI IMG/M metagenome (GOLD analysis project Ga0131853, IMG submission 92764) | Labiotermes labralis P1 segment gut microbial communities from Petit-Saut dam, French Guiana - Lab288 P1 (version 2) (version 2) | ecosystem: Host-associated > Arthropoda: Insects >... | reverse complement strand
TTGCCTGTTGTTTTGTATGGGTGTGAAGCTTGGTCGCTGACATTGCGGGAGGAAAGGAAGCTGAGGGTGTTTGAGAACATGGTGATGAGGAGAATATTTGGACCTAGGAGGGACGAGGTAACGAGGGAATGGAAGAGACTGCATAAGGAGGAGCTAAATGATTAATACTCCTCACCCAATATTGTGCGGGTGATAAAATCGAGAAGAATGAAATGAGCTGGGCATGTGGCGTGTATGGGTGATGAGAGGGGCTGTATAGGGTTTTGCTGGGGAAACTGGAGGGAATGAGACCACTGGGGAGACCTAGGCGTAGATGGGTGGATAATATTAGGATGGATCTCCAGGAGGTGGGATGTGGGTATATGGACTGGATTGGGCGGGCCCAGGATAGGGACAAGTGGCGGACGCTTGTGAGTGCGGTAATGAACCTTCGGGTTCTGTGAAATGGGGGGAATTTCTTGACTATCTGCAAACCAGTTAGCTTCTCAAGAAGGACTCTGCACCATGGAGTAAGTAAGTAAGTAAGTAAGAAAGCAGGATAGTAACTACAGTCTAGAAATCTGACTAGGCGTATTAGAAGTGCAACAAAGGAAGTTAATTTGAATTATACAAATAAGATCTTGATGTAGTGTTAAAACCCAGCGGCGACATGCTACCGGAAATAAACAATTGCAGTAAAGAGTGTGTAGACCTACAGGAGCTTGTAAAATTGTCTTTTGGGGGGGGGGGGATATTGTGAATCATGATAGATTTGAGATTCTTGCAGCGGTGGTGGTGATGATGATGATGAGATGTTGCACCTTGTGTATTAATAAAGGTTTAGTGATATTGTGAAGGATCTTCGTGGACTGCTTGACGCTGAAGATGAAGACATTATGAACTCGCGAATTATCAGTTGCTACCTACCTGTCGACGCGGCCTAATATTCCAGAAAACTTGAATTTCCGTGTCCAATATGGTGACATCAGAGACCTAAAGCGAAAACTGTTATAATCATAGTCAAGTTATATGGGCAGAAGCCGATATTTGCAATGTGTGAGAAACCCCTTCTGAGAGGATTTGGACTTACAAGAGAGAAAATAAAAGGAGGTTAGAGAAAACTAATTGCATAATTTAGGCCTATGCATCCATCATTATCCACATCACCACCACCATCTCTGATGGAGATATGACGCCGTGTAAAGTGGCAATTAGTTACCCGATTTTCAGAGGAACTTGCTGCATTCCTCTTCTTAGACTCTAGGACCCTGAAAATGGAGGCAGCAAGGTGCACCGAAACTTCGGTAAGTATGTACAGATTGACAGCGCGTTATATTACTGTATCATCTTGGTAGATGCTAGATGTCGAAATTGTTCACAATCGTGTAAAGCAGTAAAGAAGCAACAGCTGTCAGACAGCCACGTTATAAATCCCTGCCTTACCTTCGCGTCGTGCCACAAACAAATTTGGTCATACTGTACATAACAGTTCACATACTTCCCACCAGTGTCAGTACTGTCAATGAGACAATGCTACCAATCACTGAAGTGAAACTAGTAATAAGTGTGTTTAATGTGTGGTTTTCCAAAAGTACGATTAGCATTATGTGTAGGCTTTTGTTTATTCTGGTGCGCACATAGGAACGTTTATTTGGACTACTGGCCTGTTACGTATTTGTAATTACTGTTGTGTTTGTGTAACGACTGTGGACTTAATGAAAGGAAGTGAACACGGCAAGATGTCAAAGAGGTTAGGATGTTTATTTATTTATTTATTTATTCAGTCCAATCAGTCATACAGTGACTTTAGACACGTAAAGTACGTCATAAGTATAAAATGTAACAACATTATCATACAGTAAGAAAATGATATAAAACATAGCTAATTAAAACATACATCTCCATATTTACTTCTTGTTATTAGTATCTCCATATTACAATTTATACTGACTTAATACACGTATCCAGACTGCAGTTACTTATTTTAACAATTTGTACGTATGCAACATTAAATATTATTATCATTTTATTTAGTCCAAGCAGCTGTAGCATCAAATCAGTAACGTAAGAATTTTTCTATTAAATAAAACGCGTGATCTATGAGAAAGGATTTAAGTTCTCTTTTATAGGATTTATATTCCTCCAACTTCTTTATATGAATTGGTGCTTTATTATACAATCGAATTCCTATATTAATCACACTTTTTTTTTATAAAGGTTTGTATTACAAGGTTTGATATGTATATCTATATTTGTCCTTGTATTATGATCATGTACCTGTTTATTTTTTGTACTGAGGATTTATACTTCTTTAAAAAACATAATACTTCAAATACATATAATGAAGTGACCATAAGTATCTTGCAGTCCTTAAATAGTTGTCTACAAGATGTACCTGGCCCAGCACCACACATCCTCTGGATCACCCTCTTCTTTAGCTTAAATATTTGTATACTTTCATTATCTGCGCCCCAGAAAATTATACCATATCTTACTAACGATCCAAATTTTGAATGGTAAAAACTTCTTATCATACCCAACCCCAAAATTCATTGAACTGATTTAATAATGTAACACACTTTACTTAGTTGTAGTCTTAATATGCATATATGAGTAGTCCATTTCAGATTTTCTGTAATGTATATACCAAGAAATTTTGTATCTGATTTATAAGTATTTCTATAAGTAATTTTTTGTCTCATCAGAAATTTACTCTGCTTTGTGTGATATGATATTGCTACTGTTTTTCCAGTGTTTATCATGAGGTTATTTTTTTGAAACCAATATTCTAGCTTCTTAATAACTTCATTTACCTTATACCATAGAACATTTTCGTCTGTTTCAATGATTAACAAATTATTATCATCCACAAATAAAACCAACTGTCCATCTTCTGCATTTAAAGGAAAGACATTTACATATACTAAAAACGGAAGAGGTCCAAGAACCAAGCCCTGCGGTACTCCACATTTTAGCACTTTGCATGAGGAAATATATTTAGAATTTATGTGATTGCCTTGGTTTATTTCTACAAACTGCTTTCGGTCTGTTAAGTAAGATTTAAACTATGAGTTTATATTTCCTCTCACCCCATAAGAATACAATTTATCCAGCAGTACCTTGTGGTTTAATACATCATATGCTTTTGTTAAATTGAAAAATATGCCAATTGCCTGCAGCCCATTATCCATTGCTTGTATTCTCTCAATGAATGACTGAATTGCTGTAGTGGTGGATTTCTGTCCCATAAACCCATTTTGAACCTCTGTTATAATGTTATGTTTATTTAAGAATATAATTAATATACTATAATTAACTTTTCCAATATTTTAAAAAAAATAGGTAAAATTTATATTGGTCTGTAATTTGGTATACTATAAATATCTCCTTTTTTATTCAAGGGCTTTACTCTAGCTGCTTGTTCCTTGTGAATTATTGTCAGTTGCATGATTCTAATATTTTATGAGCACATAGAATAGTAATATTTCGATCCTGTGCCAATGAAACATAAGGTGCTACTTCTTAGACATACATACACACACACACACCATGGCTTATTTAATGAATTGTATCAATAGCTCTGATTCAGTAGCGTTGAATAATGGGATAATACTGAGTAATGGTTTGGAAAGGGTGTGGAAGAAATTGCCTGTGCCATATTTGATATGCTGGTGTGCCGTTTGACTAGAGGTACTAAATAAAACTACATGTCTCTGCTTGGATAGCTGGTGTGTGTTACATACTTGTGTTCAGCGTAATTTTTATGCACCTGTACTTATGATTTCTAGCGTGAAGATTGCTCCAGGTGCTATGGTATGTAATGAATGTGAATTACATGGAGATATTACTATTGGAAGCATGACAGTGATCCATCCAAAAGCCTCCATCATTGCTGAAGCTGGACCAATAATCATAGGGGAATGTAACATTGTAGAAGAACAAGCACGTATAATCAACAGGTTAGAAGTTGACACATTTGATCTTGAGTCCTTGATACATACTGTGACTTGCACTCTGTTCATTTTTAATATAATGTTGACTTAAAGAAATCCTGCCACATAATTATTCTACAGTGCTTCACTAGTTGAAACCAGCTGTAATTTTAAAGTATAGATTGACAGCAAGCGCATATTTTCTGTATTTGAGATGAGCATACAAGTGTCAGTAAAGTAACTTGGTTATATATATTTTGAATAATAAAACCCAATCACAGGCAGGTCAAAATAAAACTGAGAATCATAGCTGGAAATTTTCTTCACCATTGTTTATGATATCTGGTCTTTCCATATTATCAGACCATCCAGCTGTCACATTCTTTCTTCCTCTTTGACAATATGAGTTACAGGTTCTTACCATTTTCCCCATGCTATATTTTACTACCACGGCTTCTACCACTTAAATGTGACTTGTGAATGCTTGTTTGCAGAATAGTCTACCCGTGGTCACTGCTTTTATAAACTAAAGTTTATAATTGTGAATCTGTTCTTGATATGTACTTAAGTATAAACATACGGTTGGGTCATTTTTATGCAGTTTTTTCTTTTATCTTTATTACAGAACTTGAAAACATAGAAAGGTATATATCACACACACACACTATCGCTTACTTTTTTAGCTCACTAATAGCCAGAACAGTGACTGGCATGTACAAGCAATTATCATGCATGTGCTGTTTTTTTTTTTTTAATTGAGTTTAATAATGAACAGACTGGAGGTCCATAATATGCTGTGATCCTACTGATGTATCATTTTATGGCTTTCCTTAGCTTAATTGTGCATGGGTTTTCAGAGCTGCCGTTGTTTAAAAATAGTGTAGTTGTTACAGCAACTTGTTATGGGCTAGACTGTCCAGGGATAAAATTTGGTGAGGGCAAGATTTTCTGCACCCGTCCGGACTGGCCCTGGTGCGCACCCACCTACTATATGATGGGTACCAGGTCATTCCCAGGGGTAAAGTGGAGGGGGGATGGCATTGAGCACCTCCCCCCACCTAGTGCTGAGGTTAAGGGAGGAGTAGAACTATACCTCTATTCCCCCTCTGGGCCTTCATGTTCTCTTTTAGGGTCAACTTTACCTTTTGTCTTGCCTTTGCCATTACTTAAAGTGTATTTTTATTGGCTAAGGTTAACATACTATATGTTTTAAAGGATGGCAGAGAATAACTACTAAGTAATAAATGCTGCTGTATGTTGCACCTGTCAGTCAGTCCATTAGATATGATGCACCAGTAGTTGTTCTCGTCACTACAGTGCTCTGCCATACATTAGAATATGAAAATGTCTTAAACATCTAGTGTTTTAAATGGCCTGGAGATATTTTATAAACAAAAATTCATAGTATATAATTTTATATTTCCATTCATTAGGTTACAGGTCAGCTGAATATCTGAATCCAGGTCTGTATACTAATATCACCCTTTCAGCTGATTCTTTCTGGCTGTGAAGGACGCATGATACTAATGTAGTCTTAAAAGTTGTATTTTATACAATAACAATTTGTAACTCCGAATAGTCCAGAAATTAATTTGTGATTTATTTTAACCTTGCTGGCAATAGCATGGACAATATAGCATTCGTTGGTAGGATAATCAGTGATTAATGAATTAGACAGTCTGGAAGGAAGAAGTTATGGCCTGACTGGATGGACACTACCACAGTATTTCCCTGGCAGGACCGGTGGACACCATTCTCTTAGGATTCAGTGTCTGGGATGATATTTGAAGCATGGCTGTTCACTGTCTGGTATTAGCAAAATGTCTTACTTCTTTCCCAGAGCATGGCAGCTGTCACAGCAATAAACCCGCCATGCTCTGGGACACCTCCAATTTCTGCACATGCAGAATATTAAATCTTCTCTCCATGATATAATATGATGTTACTTCAAACAAGGTGCCAACAGTTTAACAATTTAGACAAAGCAGGAGTGTGACCCACCCAACCACAGTTTTGATGAAAAAATGTAATATTTACTGATGTACTTCATCAGTGAAGTTATTTCAAGTACTATTACTACTGCTTTGTGACATGAACTATTGTTCAGTCATGAGAGTTACCATATTTGCTGGAGCACTGAGGAGGATATTTTGCAGTAATTGTTTATTTTCTTTAAATTTTGTCTGATATGTGTAAAAAAATTCTTTACAGGTCATGCTGTTAAATACAATTTTTGCCCAAGCATATTTTTCAATTGAATCAATGTTCTTCACAGCTGAAAGCCACGAGGCAATGCAGCAGTTGAACACATTGATATTCCTGTTTGCAATAAAAAACAGAGACAACAATATCAGATTGGAGGGAACAGGTGGAGTAAGGAATACATTAACATGATATCCTGCTGTGACTTGAGGTGTCAGATGACTTGCCAGTAATTAATAGCGCCTCCATAAGAGCAACTTTAATCCCCCTTAAGCCAAGAATTATTATCACGTTTAGTTTTCATTGTAATGAGAAACAATAGCAGCTGTAGGAGAACATTCAGGCAATAATTACCTTGTGCCAAATACAGTAGGGACTCATTTTGCGACAGTTCATTTTATGACAGTTCACTTTACAACCCTTGTTGAGTTAGACTGAGCACTCCCAACTTGTGGTGCATCACTGTCACAACTCAAGTGTCCTTTCTCTACTTACTGCGCTTCTATCACTTTTCCGGTGTGCATGTGTTTCTTCTTTTTTTATTTTAATGCAGTTCTTTAAGTTGATTGTGATTTATCCACCCATGACATCCATCAAAAAGACAGAAAGTAAGAAAAAATCAAAGCAGTTGACATTACATTCTTTCTTGATGTCTTCTGAACCACGGCCTGGGCCATCTTCAACAAAATAAAAAGTGATTTGATTGATATTTTTTTTCAATTATCTGTGTAATTTTCTATATACCTAATTCTTTAAATTAAAATTGTATGTCATAATATAAAGAAATATTGTAAATTATAAAATTATTTGACTAATTTGTTTGGCCCATGAACCTACCTCACTTTAAACAATTTAAATGGTACTCATTTTACGACGACTCGATTTAGAACCAAATATTCGAGAATGTAACCCCGTCATAAAACAAGACCCTACTGTACATGGAAACTACACAAAGCAGCCCAGATAGACACTGAGGGTGACACAGATTTAGGTGATGAGACAGATATGTTTGGCAGTAAGTGACAATGGGAATGGAGGCTGGTGGACATTTCAGTGAAGTTGTTTGATGAAAGCAGCATGGTGTGCAGAGCATGAAGTTAATGTCACATTGTGATTCTGTGCTGAATATTGTATCTCTTCTGCATAATAATATTTGTTGTTCTTGTTGGGTTTTTTGTCATGGCAGTTGCTGTAAACTTGCTGTCCCACTTGTAAGTGTTTTGAATATGTCATCGTAGTCTTGCAGTGTCATTGTTTGTTGAAAGAATGAGCAGTTATATTGATTTCTAGGCGGCCTGCAGGAGAAGCAGTTCCATCTTCTGCACCAGTGATGATCATTGGAGCCAACAATGTGTTTGAAGTTGATTGCTGTTCTGAAGCCCTGAAGATTGGGGACAACAATGTTCTGGAAGTAAAATGTTCGTATAAGCAGTGTAATTTTTCTGAAAGAATAATATTCAGAAATAAATTTGTGGAAACCATCCTCAGTTCTTAGCATGAGTCCTTATTTCACCTGCAGCAGACATCACCAAATGTATTGAATTAACCTATGTATGTTTATTGCACATTTAGGCTTCATGACTGCATTATAACAATAAAAACACTGCCCGTAGTGCTACATCCATTCATGCTTTGTAACTACAGATTATGACAACTTCTTCAGCCTTTGTTATGCTTTTATCAGTATGTGACTGATATACGTGTTGTTCTACTGGACCATGTTCATTGTCTCATTATTGCTGTAATACACTGCCATTTACAGTTTGTTTTCAGAGCAGTAATTTTCACTGCTTAAAGTGTTATAGTTTTAATTCCTAATTTTCGATATGTGCTTGGTAGATATATGAAATGAATGTTTCAAAAATATAAATAAAAGTGAAAATTACTGCTCTGACAGTACACTGTAAGTAGAGCATTAGCAAGACATTAAAAAGATTCCACACTGGGACCGAAACATACTGATAAAAGTGTATTAAAGGCAGTTGCGAATTGTTATTGATTATATCCCCACAGCTTTCCTTCAGATTAAATATTTGTCTCATGACTGGGGTAATTCTAAATGATGTGATGAAACTGTTGATTGTAATCAACCAAATATGATTTGTCAAGATTCATTTTTGGACTAGATAATGATTATGATGGTGGTGGTGGTGGTGATGATGATGATGTTGATGTTGATGATGATGATGATGATAGTGGTGGTGGTGGTGATGCATGGAGGTGGGTTTATTACACCCCTGAGCTTTGGAATATACTAGCTCAGCTAGTGTGTGCATACTACCTGCAGGTTTGCTGTAGTGTCACTGCTGCAGTCTGATCCAAGCTGCACAATCTCAGTCATTGTCTGTTAGAGGACAGGTAGCCATAGTGCACATATGAAGCATATTCATTTGAACAAAGGATGTTCATTTGCAATGATTTTGCTTCAGGAAAAGTATTGATGATACTTTGGAAGAGACTTGTGCATCAACATTACTGAACAAAAGAACCACACACTGAATAGTGGAAAAATTTTGGATGGACATAATGAGCATTGGACAAAAAGAAGTAACTGCAGAAAAATTGAATGATGTTGATGCCAATTAAAAGCAACCACCAAGAAGTCTTTGTGTGTGTTGGGTCTGCAGAATGGAGTGTCAGAAACCTCAGCTAACGCAACAACAAAACTCTGACAACTACACCTGTACAAAGTTTGAGCTGTGCAAGAACTCTGTCCTCAAGACTGACACAGAAGAAGCCAGTATTACAGATGGTTTCAAGAATGGGTATCCAAAATATTTGTTGAGTTATAGCGTGTGTTTTTCTCAGATGATGGATGGTTCGTGTCATGTAGCCACAATACAACATATTTTTATACAAATAAAATATCTGGTCATTGGAAAAATTGAAACAGTGGCAATAGAAATATTTGTAACAAGTACTGTTTGTCCCAGTCTTACTATCACCCTAGTTTTGATTTACAGTAGGTCTAATAAATTAATTATGGTGGCTGTTTTTTTCAGATGTCATAATATTAAAAACTGGCAAAATCATTTGCAGTTCTGAAAGTTTGCACTGGCCTTGGCACTTGCTCTTCTTAATAATTATTTATGCTTTATATGTTTTAATGCTGTTCTTTAAATTTAGCGTGCATTGTGGCTGAGTAACCCATCATCACTGCCTATATTGCATACTATTGACATATCAAAATTATTATTAACTAAGACCATGAAGTTCATCTTACTGTTACATAAGTATGCTAGAGTAAACATATAAATGGATATTATGGTTTCCCTCATTGGTTCTGATATTTAATTATCATATTGTTGTGAAATGCATTGTCTTACATAGGTAATATTTAATTTTGTAAATGGGAAAGTGTAGTCAGTGTTGTCACTGGGTTGTAGTCTAGACAGTCTGGGTTTCAAATCCTGACAGAGACAAGAGGTTTTTCTGTTCCCCAAAATGTGTGTGTGTTGCGTATTGCATACGTGTTTTTGTTAGTGGTACTAGTATGTTACACTTATTGCTGCCATATTGTTTCTTACATGTCTCTGTAGCTGTAAAAGTAGTGAATTAAATTTTCAGCTTATGTTGGACCAGAAGTGGAAATAACAAATGGATGCATTGTGGGTGCAGCATGTCAGTTGTCATGTCCAGAAGTTATTCCTGAGAATACCGTCGTATTCGGCAGCAGATGTTCACGCCGCCAGCAGGGTGATAGGCCACCAGTAAGTTGTATCAGCATTCAGTAGGAACAGTAGTGTATACACACCATGTTACGTGGGTCCTTTATCACTATGGCATTACATGTCCTCATGTTGTGGACAGAGTGGGTATTGTCAACTAATAAAAGATTGCTGCATGTTCATTAATAAGTAATTACAGGTAGCTGGTATTCAAGTGTGGGGTTGAGCTGGGGACTGACAACTCTTGGCTGTAAAAAACGGCACTTTGTCCAATGTTAAGCAGAACCTTAGACTTCTGAAATTTTTTAAACATAGTAGTGAACTTTAAGGGTTGTAAAGGATAGGAATTTCTTGACACGTTGAGCAATCGTTGTATTGATTTGTCAAGAAGGAGCTTGTTCCATCCACTCTCTTACCAGTGCTTCTGCCCATGTAAATGTAGCTAATCACTCTGTAGTTAAGATCAGTTCTGTCCAGTCAGATTTAATGCAAGAATGGAACAAAATTTTATAATTTTATGGTAATAATATCATGTTCACATGAGTATATGTGTTTATCTTAGTGCAGCAGATCTTTCTTCACCACATCTGACTTGCAATTAATCCCATGAGACTTTTGAAAACAGTGAAATTACTGTACACCCATAAATATTTGTGTAGCTGAAAGATAACACAATTCTTACTGCTTTTCTTTGCACTATCAGAAGTGGCTTGTGCCTGTGGTTTTGTATAACTCGTGTGATGATAATGTCTTTGTGTTTTCCTGCTTTGTTTCTTAGTGGTGCTTAATTTAACAATGCTGAGTTTAATCACTAGCAGTTTGCACCATATTATTATTATACAATATGTTTGTTTCCTGTCACAGGCATTTCTTCCTGGTACTTCTCTTGAACCAGCGGTGATCCCCACCGCTCAGGCTTCAAGCTTCACATTGCAGTACTTTCCGTATTATGTGTGATGTTCCAAGTATAGC
>Ga0131853_10025048_pt1 | contig 10753 bp, 12 predicted proteins | sample TergutLab28metaG_FD_92764 | JGI IMG/M metagenome (GOLD analysis project Ga0131853, IMG submission 92764) | Labiotermes labralis P1 segment gut microbial communities from Petit-Saut dam, French Guiana - Lab288 P1 (version 2) (version 2) | ecosystem: Host-associated > Arthropoda: Insects >... | reverse complement strand
AGCTTATACTTTATTAGAAGAAGCTTACAATAACCGGCATGGTAAAGCTTTAAGATTTTTGTTTGATTACTTAGCCAAAGAAGAAGCCGATGATGAAGACGATAATGATGAGGACGAAATGAACTTACCCCCGGTCAAAGTGAATAACAAAGCTAAACCCGCCCCAAGCTCTGCTAAAACTAAGCCGGAGGAGAAGAACCATCATCAAGATAAGCCGGAGAGTAAAGATAAGCAGCCGGCCAAGCCGGTTAATGATGACGACGAAGATTGGCTTAATATGGATTATTTAACTGGAGCTTTTAAACAGATGTTAGACGGCGAAGAACCTCCGGCCGGCTTTAGAGAGAAAGTAGCTAAAAGGATAGAAGAAGCCGAATTAAAAAGTAATAATTAAGAATTAAAAACTTTTGCCTCTCCCAATTATTAATTATTATCGGTTGCCTAAAGTTAAAAAAACTGCTATCCTTAGGGTATTAGAAGAGAGGTAGACGATGAATTTTGAAATAAAAGGCGTACATTATAAAATAAGTGAGGCCACCCGTGAACAGCTGGAGAAAAAAGTGGCTCGTTTTGATAGATTAGCCGAGAGTATCCGCGATTTTAATGTAATTATTAGTAAAGAGCATACCGGTTATACCGTAGAAATTGTAGTGAACTTTAATTGGGGCGGCGAAGCTACGCGTATTAATGATAGCGATGAGCAGTTATGGCCGCTTATCGATATTGTTTTTGACCGGGTAGATGCTAAAATTAGTAAAGAAAAAGAAAAAAACGAACGTAAAGCTTAAATGGCTAACTTTACCGTCTTCGATTTACTGGCCTTTAACGAAGTAAAGCTGCTGGATTTAAAACTTAGCTGTGTGGCCGGCCATAAGGGGCTAAATAATACCATTTTTGTGCCCGAAATTAACCGGCCAAGTTTAGCTTTAGCCGGCTTTTATACCGAATTTGATAACAATCTTATTCAGGTATTTGGCCGTGAAGAATGGCTCTTTTTAAACCATCTTACCCAAGAAGAGCAGCAAAGTTTTATCGCTAAATTCCTTAGCTTTAAACTGCCCTGTTGTATCTTTACTAATAATTTGGCTCCGCCGGCCAGCTTTATCGCTTTGGCCGAAGAAATGGCCATACCCATACTTTTAAGCGGATTAAAAAGTTTTGAGTTTAGCGAAAAGCTTTTTCATTTGTTATCTAACACCTTTGCCGAGCAAACCAGCTTGCATGGTGTACTGGTAGAGGTGTATGGGCTGGGCATATTGGTAATTGGTGAAAGCGGGGTTGGTAAAAGCGAAACGGTGCTCGATTTAATAGAGCGCGGCCATCGTTTGGTAGCAGACGATTTAGTAAAAATTAAAAAGCGCGGCACCAGCGAACTTATCGGCAGCTCGGCTGGGGCCGGCAAACATTTAATGGAGCTGCGCGGCGTGGGTATTATCAATGTGGCCAATCTTTATGGTCTGCGCGCTATTCAGGACAAACACCCGCTGGATATAGTTATTTTGCTAGAACTTTGGCAGGACGATAAAACTTACGACCGTACCGGCGCTGCCGGCGAATTTTACGAAATTTTAGGGCTTAACCTGCCTTTAATTACCGTACCGGTTATGCCGGGCCGTAATATACCCATTTTAATAGAATCGGTAGCTTTAAACGAGCGCAGCCGCTTACGCAAAAAACAAGATTACCTAAACTTTAATATTTAAGCCGGAGGCCAAATGAAAGAGACCGATGTTATTGTTTTAAACCGTGCCGGGCTGCACGCTAGGCCTGCCTCATTAATTGCCGGTATTGCCGAAAAATCGTCCTCTGCCGTAAAACTTTGCTTTGGCGATGACTGCGCTAACGCCAAAAGTATTATGGGTATTATTAGTTTAGCCGCCACTTACGGCACAAAACTTACCTTAATTGTTGAAGGGCCCGATGAAGAGGCCACGCTTAAAGAAATAGCGGCTTTATTTGACGGCCGTTTTACCGAGCAAAGTTAATAAAGCCCTCTTACGAGGGCTTTATTAGTTCAAGGAGGTTTTTTTATTTGAAAGACTTGATCGCTGACGGGATCGAACCGCCGACATTCTCCTTGTAAGGGAGACGCTCTCCCAGCTGAGCTAAGCGACCATCTGTTATCATTATAGCCATTTTAATAAAAATGTCAAGCGGCCCGCCGCTTTTAGTAATATTTAATAATAATTAATAAATTATTATTAAGTTAAAAAACTTTCGGCCTAGCTCTTGACAGTTTTTGGCATTGCCTTTAAAATAAAAAAATGGAAATAAGATTAGCCACCGAAGGCGACCGCGAGGCTATTAGCCGTATCTTTGTTGAGGCTTATTACAAAGATTTAAATTTTTTTTCTAAAAACCAAGTTAAATTAACAAAGGCTTTTAAGCATACTTTTGTAGTAGAGAGCTTTTATGTAGCCCTTATCGATGACGAAGTAGCCGCTATAACCGCCTGTTTACCGGTAGATAAATTTTGTATTAGCCGCAAAACCGGTACCTTAATTAAATACTTAGGCTTAATTAAGGGGTTAATTGCCGGATATACCTTGAAACATTATTTTAATAAAACGCCTAAATACCCATTAGTTAAAAATATGGCCAACGACACTCTCTCCATCGAGTTTGTGGCCGCTAATAGTAAATTTAAACGGCAAGGGGCCGTTACCGCTTTATTTAACTACCTTTTAAATTTACCTAACGGTACTTTTGTTCTGGAAGTAGCCGATACCAACACGGCTGCTTTTACCTTATATAGTAAACTCGGCTTTAAAGAAGTTGCCCGTAAAAAAATGAGCAAATTAGCCAGCAAATATAGCGGTGTTAATAATTTATTATATATGCAGTATAATAAAAGTTAAAGGCCATTATCGGCCTTTAAACAATAGTTAATTACTCGGGTCTTAAAATAGGAAAGACCTTACCAAATAAATTATAAAAAAAGCGCAGCATAGGGCCAATGATGAGCACCGCCACTAAAGGGCCAATCATCATGGGTACAATTTGTTGCCAATCAAATGAAGCTAAAGAAAATAAAATTACAGCCAAAGCTGTATTGGTGGCATCGGTACTCATTCTAATTTTAGCAATCCAAGGGTTGCTCAAGTTAAAACGCCGCACAATTGCAAAGGTTAAAGCTATGTAGGCGGCTTTGCCGTGCGGACTATACGATGAAAAACCCGAACCGATGGCTAAGATGACAAATCCTATCAGCAGCACTAAAAAGTGAAGGATAAAGCTTTGCCCCTCTAGCTCAATAATAAAAGGAACTAACGGCTGCGATAAATCCATTCCTAACCCCATAGCAAAAAAACCTAAAACCGTTACAATGCCTATCTCTCTTCTTTCAATAGGTAATATTACCAATATAATAAAAACATTCATTATTATAGAAATAACGAAGAAATTCCCTTGAATAGCTGCAGGTAAATGTTGATTTACACCCCACCATAAAAACCTAAAGGGGTCGCTGCCTAACCCACTTGTTAAGGCAACCCCGCCGCCAAAACCAATTAAAAAAGCGCCTAAAAGGGCTACGACTAATCTAATTAAAAATTTTTTATTAATAATAATTTTTTCCATTGTTCTCCTCTTACTTTATTTAGTAAATCTTTGTTTAATTAATTTAAATCTTTTTAATGTTTGGTAGTATAACATATAATAAGCCTTTAGTCTATTTAAAATTGCAATTTATTAAAAAATAAAGCAAGCATTTTACTTTATTAATTTCCGCTTACATTAAGGCCTATAGCCTATTGACAGCCACCCAAAATGCCGTTAATTTAGGTATTATGCAAAGGTTGCTTACCGGTTTTATCTTATTATTTATTACCATCCATCTTAATGGCCAACAAATTACCCCGCAGCAATTTTTTGCCCGGCACGGCCTAGATGCCGCTCTTTATAATGCCGGCCAAAGCCCCAATAAACATCAAACTTTGCTAACTTTATTGGCTATAAAACAAAGCTTTACCGGCCAAATAGAGGCCATCGGCCACGACCATAACGATTATTTTTTACAGTTTAGAAACGGCGAAGTACTTTTTTATGCCAATGGCCGCATGCTGCCTTACCGTATTAAAGATAATTATCAAAATTTTCGTGCCTTTATTAATTATCGTTTTAACCCAATTTTACGCGACCCCAGCACTTTTACGCAAGAAGAAATTAATCGCCTCTTAAGGCATACCGAACAAAGTAACCAGCTTAACCTCCCCATCTTTGATGATAATTACATTAGGTTAATTTATGGCGGCAGCACTCGGCAAGCCATCTCACCTTTTATTGTGCGTACCAGTTTTTTAGGCTTTACTTTTTACACCCATCGCCTGTTAGTAATGCCGCTGCTCGAGGTAGAACGGCAAATACGCGAACTAGCCCAGCACGATAATGAAGTACAAAATTTTATTAGCAGTTTAAATTCGGCGGCGAGTTTTGTATGGCGCACCATACGCGGACAGCGCAATTTAAGCTGGCATGCCTTAGGTATTGCCGTAGATATTTTACCCCGTAACCGTAACCAAGTAATTTATTGGGGCTGGGAGCGGGCGCGCAACCCTAACAACTGGCCGACTGTTCCTTTAAGCGAGCGTTGGATGCCGCCTTCCGCTGTGATTGAGGCTTTTGAGAGTATGGGTTTTGTTTGGGGTGGTAAATGGCCTATGTACGATAATATGCACTTTGAGTTTAGGCCGGAACTGCACAGGTTATACCAGCTAGAACAAGAATTTACGCAAGCTACAGGCTTTCAAATTAATAGGTAACAGTTAATAATTTTATATTAACTGTTACCTATTAACTTAAACAAATTGCCGTGCAATAGCACGGCAATTTGTTTTACTAGCCAATAATCTTTTTAACTACGGCAATAAGTTTATCGGCCGAAAACGGCTTAACAATCCAGCCGGTAGCCCCAGCCGATTTACCTTCTTGCATCTTAGATTCTTGCGATTCTGTAGTAAGTACAATAATAGGGGTAAATTTATAGCTAGAGTTTTCGCGCACTTTTTTGATAAAACCAATACCATCTAAGTTAGGCATATTAATATCGGTTACAATTAAATCAAAAGTATCGGCCCCAGCTTTATTAAGCCCGTCTACACCATCTTCAGCTTCGGTTACCACAAAACCTTCTTGGTTAAGCACATAAGAGATACTCTTTCTAATCGAAGCCGAATCGTCAATAACTAATATTTTTTTTCCCATATCTTTCCCTCTTTTTTAACAAAATTTATTTAGCTAATTTTAATATTTCATTAGCTATATTATTTAAAGGCAAAACTTTATCTACCCCGCCCAAATTAATAGCTTCGGCAGGCATACCAAAAACTACGGAGGTAGCTTCATCTTGAGCAAGGTTAATAGCGCCGGCTTGCTTCATTTCCAACATACCGCGCGCACCATCATCACCCATACCGGTTAAAATAACCCCTACGGCATTTTTACCGGCATGCATAGCCACACTCCTAAAAAGCACATCAACACTTGGCCGGTGGCGGGTAACTAAAGGGCCGTCTTTAACTTCTACGTAATACGATGTGCCGGTGCGTTTAAGCAGCATATGCTTGTTACCCTGTGCAATCAGCACCTTGCCGCGCTCCAGTTTATCGCCGTTGGCAGCCTCTTTAACCCTAACTTTACATAACCCATTTAACCTATCGGCAAAGCTGGCTGTAAAAAACTCCGGCATGTGCTGCACAATGATGGTAGGCGGACAATCCTCCGGGTAACCTTCCAGCAACACCCTAAGAGCCTCCGTACCGCCGGTAGAAGCGCCAATGGCCACAATCTTTTCGGTATCGATAAAATGTTTAGCGACAAAATCGCTGGGGGCTATCACCGAATCGGCATTTAATTTAGTAGTTTCAAAAGTTTTGGTATTGACCGCTAAAGAAGGCTTCACTTTAACTTTAGTGTGATAAGCCGCCTTAACAATATCGCATATCGCTATTTTACTTTCTTCAAAAAACTGTCTGGTGCCTAATTTAGGTTTTAAGATAAGCTCTACTGCGCCAAGCTCCAGAGCCTCTATAGCGATTTGACTGCCGGCTTCCACCTTGCTGCTGCAAATAACCACCGGGATTGGTTTACTGGCCATAAGTTTACGCAAAAAACTTAACCCGTCCATACGCGGCATTTCAATATCCAGCGTAATAACATCGGGTGTAATACTTTCTAATTTTTTAATAGCAAAAATTGGGTCTTGCGCCGTAGCCACTACCTCAATTTTGGGGTCGGAAGATAAGATATTTGACAAAGCTTCGCGCACGACGGCCGAATCGTCAATTATCATTACTTTAATTTTATCACTCACCTTATACTCTCCTATAAGTGGTTGGCGCTAAAGTTTTTAGCGGCAAATCCATGCCCATTATCGTTTCGGAGTGTCCCAAAAATAAAAAACGATTAGGTTTTAAGTGCTGGCAAAACTTATTAATTAGGGTTTCCTGCGTTTCTTTATCAAAATATATTATCACATTTCGGCAAAAAATAATATCGAAATTATTAGGAACATTAAATTTTTCGTCCATAAAATTAAGCCGCTGGAAAGTAATTTTTTTACGGATTTCGGGCCTTAAACGCACTAAATCTTTCTCGGCCTCTTTGCTGCGCAAAAAGTAACGTTTTTTAAGCTCCAGCGATATATTTTCTACGCTACTCATCGCATAAATGGCGTTGCGGGCTTTTTCCAGCACACGCGTGCTAATATCGGTAGCTAAAATACTGTAATCTAAATCGCTGCGGTTAGCTTTACGCTTAAATTCTTCCATCACAATCGCTAAGGTATAAGGCTCTTCACCGGTACTACAGCCGGCGCTCCAAATTTTAATTTGGCTGCTCCCGGCCGTAATCTCCGGCAATACCGTATCAGTCATGTAGGTAAAGTGGTCGCTCTCCCTAAAAAACTCGGTTTTATTGGTAGTTATCACATCAATCATGTGCACCAATTCTTCGTCGGCCCCTTTAGCAGAGTGAAAGACATAATTAATATACTCGGCAAAGCTGGCCATATTAAGCTTTTTTAAGCGGCTTTTTAAGCGGCTTTGAAGCATAATTTTTTTACCATCGGGCATTTTAATGCCCAAATGGCTTTCGACAAAATCGGCAATAACTTTAAATTCTTTGTCTGTAAGAGAGACATTCATGTCTAAAGGATTTACCATTTAACCTACCTTTAAAGCTTTATCTTCCTGCGAAATCATATCGGCCAGCTTATATAAATCGAGGATAAGCGCCACCGTACCATCACCCAAAATTGTTGCTCCGCTAATACCGCGTGCATTGCGGTAAAATTTACCTAGCGGTTTAATAACCGTTTGAAGGTTACCAATAACTTTATCTACCACAAAACCTAAGTAAGAGCCGTTATCATTAACAATAACGATTTGCTCGCTTACCGGTTCGTCGCCGCCTAAATTAAAATATTGCCTTAAATTAACATAAGGCACTAGTTGTTCGCGCCAGTTAATAAAATCGGTGTGATTACGCACTTCGGTTGTGGCACGCGAAAACTCGCTGCATTCCTCCACGCTGGAGAGCGGGAAGATATAGTAAGCATTGGCAATTTTAGCCATAAGCCCTTCGATAATAGCCAAAGTAAGCGGTATTTTTAAAGTAAACGAACTGCCTTCGCCGGCTTTGCTTTTTACCTGCACGCTGCCGCCTAAAGCCGCTATCTCTTTTTTAACTACGTCCATACCCACGCCGCGCCCCGAAACATCGGTTACCTTCTCGGCCGTCGAAAAACCGGGAGCAAAGATAAGGTCGTACACTTCTTCGTCGGTTAAATTTTCCCCGCCCGATATTAACTCTTTTTCCACCGCTTTTTTAAGAATTTTTTCGCGGTTTAAGCCGGCTCCGTCATCGCTAATAATAATATCAACAAAGGCTCCCGAGTGTTCGGCTACCAACTTAACGGTACCCCGCCTGTCTTTACCGGCGGCAGCTCTTTGCTCCGGCAGCTCGATGCCGTGGTCCATACTATTACGGATAATATGCATAATGGGGGTATTTAAGCGCTCGATAACGGTTTTATCCAGCTCGGTTTCTTCACCTTCGGCAATCATTTGCACATCTTTGTTTAAAGCGTTGGCTAAATCGCGCACGGTGCGTTTAAATTGATTAAAAGTGGTACCGATGGGCACCATACGCATACCCATACTAGTATCGCGCAGTTCGCCGATTAAACGGTCGGCTTGTTCGGCCAGCGAAGCAAAGCTGGCGTTATGGCTTTCTTGGCCAACTTGGCTAAGACGGGCGCTAAAAGTTACCAGCTCGCCCACTAAATCGACCAGCTTATCTAATTTTTCGCTGTCAACTTTAACGCTGCGGTTAAGCACATCTTTAACATTACTTTTAACGATGGTTACCGGCTGCCGGGCTGCTTCACCGGCCGGTTGCTCTTCTTTTTTCTCAGCCGCCGCTTCGGCTTTAACGGCCGGTTGCTCTTCTTCGTCATCATCACCAATAATTAAGTTAGCGGCGCCGGCTTCGCTCGCGGCATAAGTACTGCCGGCCTCATCGGCGGCGGCTTCTTTGCTTACTTCTATCTTAATAATACTATCGCTATCTAAAAAGATAAAAACATCTTGTACATCAACCATACCTTTGGTGCTGGTAAGCACAATGTTCCACGCTAAATAACTTTGCTCGGGATTAAAGCTTGCAAAATCGGGCAAGCTGCCGGTATCTACCGTTATTTGCACCTCGCCCAAACTAGCTACTTCGTCTAAAAGTAAAATGGGATTAGTCCCATTTAAAAAGACCCCTGCAGCCGGCTTAAAATAAATGCTATAACGTTTTACGCCGCTATCTTCATTTTCGCTCACCCACGTTCCTCCCTGCGTGCCAGCCGTAAGGCTTACGCCATCTACCTTATTTTCTTCTACATATTGCCTAAAGCTAGTTATAATGGCATCGCCGGCGGCTTTGTCGGCCTGACCATCGCTGTTCATTAACTCTTTTATATGGTCGCGCGCCAGCAAGGTAATGGTTACCAGCTCGGGGCTGGGTAGTACTTTGCCTTCGCGCACATATTCAAAAGCAGTTTCAATTTCGTGGGTAAAATCTTTAATTTCATCAAAGCCAAACATACCGGCTCCGCCTTTAATGGTATGCAGCCCTCTAAAAACAGCCGATATTATTTCATCGTCATCGGGAGTTTGCTCTAGCTCTAATAATCTTGCCTCTAGTTGTTCAAGCTGCTCGCTGGCTTCGTTATAAAATTCGTCTCTAAATTTTTCCATTTACAATAGTAGCTCCTACACAACTTTGTTTAATTCTTGCACCAATAGGTTGCCGTCAGATATAGCCTGAGCGATAAACCCGCCCATAATTAAACGTTTGTTTACTTCTTTAGGAATATGACCCTCTACAGCTAAAGTTATATTTTGTTTTTTAGCCTCTTTTACCGTAGCAACAAGTAACTGAACACCGGAGGTATCGATACTCTCTACGCGCGATAAATCCATAATTAAGGTACTATTGCCCGCTAAGGCCTCTAAAATTTCATTTTTAAATTTTTCGGCATTTTCGATACTAACCTTGCCGTGCCACACAATTTTTTGAACCATTGCCTTCCCCTTTTTAAAACTATCGTCTTTTTAAGGCGATTTATTTATTTGTTTTAACAAGTTAGCTTAACATACAAGCCATTAAACCGGCCGTACACTACCGGCCACATAGCCGCAACCTGCCTATAAACAAAATACCTCTTTAACTACACCTTTATATTTTACCATATTTTTGCTATAATGAAAAGAAGCTACTATTGCCTAACGCACAAATAAACGATAATATATTAGGAGTACAATTATGAATACAACTGCCGAACAACAAAAAGATACCACTATGGAACGTTTTTTAACCTTTACCTTAGGTGACGAAACCTACGGCTTCCCCGTAGGGGTAGTTAAAGAGGTGCTAGAAAGTGTTGCCCTTACTTGCATACCGCGTACTACCGAATATATGAAAGGCGTTTTTAATTTACGCAGCTCTATTATTCCGGTTATTGATATAAGGCTACTTTTTAAGCTAGGTAAAAATACTGATGACAACCAAAACAGCGTAATTGTGGTTGATGTGGTAGAAAAAGAAGGTGTAACCATACTGGGGATACTAGCCGACAACGTTAAAGAAGTAATAGAGCTTTCGCGCGAAAATATAGAAAGCGGCGACCATTTAAACCAAGTGGAATTTGTGCGCAAAATTGGTAAAAAAGACGACCAATTTATTTTAATACTGGATATTTACAGCATTATTAAACACGTAGATACCGAAATTAACAAACTAACCCAAGAAGAGCAAGGGTAGTCATAGGTAGCAGCAAATAGATAATAGTGAATAAGAAAGAAGGCTCGCTATTATCTATTAGTTATTAACTATGCCCGCTTAAGCCTTTGCGGCAAACCACTATTCCATACCGGTTTTAGGATTAATATGTTTTATATTTTCAAATAATTCCATTAGCTTTTCACCTTTTAACCCCAGTAATTTTTCCTAAAGCCTACTATTATATACAAACCCACTTACCGGTATGACGCTTAATTTTTGCCCGCTTTGCCTCTGTATTTCATCAAGCATTAAATTCATGCCCATACTATCGCTGGCCATATGGCCGGCTATCAGCACATTAATATTTAGCTTATCGCATTCTTCTTTGTGTTCTTCGGTTAGGTGCATCATTATTAAAGTGCTTACACCGGCACGGGCATAACTTGCGTAGTTCTTCGGACTACCCGATACACCGCCGGCCATT
>Ga0131853_10025044_pt1 | contig 10754 bp, 15 predicted proteins | sample TergutLab28metaG_FD_92764 | JGI IMG/M metagenome (GOLD analysis project Ga0131853, IMG submission 92764) | Labiotermes labralis P1 segment gut microbial communities from Petit-Saut dam, French Guiana - Lab288 P1 (version 2) (version 2) | ecosystem: Host-associated > Arthropoda: Insects >... | reverse complement strand
GCTTGTGTCAGAAACTCTTTAAACTATTGATAGTATTAATACCCAGGGATTTTGGCTCACATTATTAAATAGGAACTATTGTCAACTAGATATTTTGCTGCCATCTTCAGGGTTGTTGACCCCGTGGAGACTAGTAATGTGCCCCCGTACAGTTTGATTGCCTTTCCTCCATCGCCCTCCCTACGCTAAATGAAGATAACGTGACTAACCACGTGAAGTGCGTGGTATGGAGTAAGAGTGGTCTAAGTTGCAGTGCGTGCAAAAGTATAATAAGTGCATAAGAGTATTATCGAAAATTATCGGTTTTCGATTGAGAAGAAATCCGCCATCATCAAGGTGGTTGCCCCCGTGTAGTCTGTTATTCAAAACGAAGTGCAAAGATGACAATTTTGAAAATAAAATAACCGCCGTTTAGTCTGGTAATGAGGCGTCATCCGTACACTATAGCACATAACGCCAATGCATTCGACCTTCATTTAACCCAGAATAGATCGATATTATTGAAATGGAAACAGTACCTGATCATGAACGGCCTAAAAATCATGTGTATGGGAATGGAAAACCTGGTGTTTTTGGACAGCGTGATCATCCTTCCCTTCCCGCTGTGCAGGCTGCCCGAAGCGTACGGTCTGACGGTCGCCAAATCGTGGTACCCTCACTACTTTAACACCTAGGGAAACCGATTTCATAGGACCCCTTCCAGACGTCTCGCACTATTGGGTGAATGAAATGGGTGAAGGGGAGAGAAGTGAGTTTCTCGAGTGGTACTAGACGCAGGAGCCCCCGTTCGACAACAGGCGCGCGATCGAACAATACTGTCAAGATGACGTTACTGTCTTAAGGCAGGCGTGCCGTGTGTTTCGGCGAGAATTAATGCAAATAGGGAATTTGGACGTTTTTCTCGAGTCGATAACTATCGCATCGGCATGTAATAAGGTTCTGCGTAAACGTGTCCTGCAGCCCTATACTATAGGCCTTATTCCTACTGGAGGGTACACGTATAACAAAAACTACAGTAAGAAGGCGATGATGTGGCTGCTACATATGGAGGAGACGGACGGCGTAAAGACAATGCACGGTCGCAACGGTTGCGAATACAAGGTACCCGAATTGCCCCACTTTAGTGTAGACGGTTACTGCCCTGAGACTCGAACAATATACGAGTACTTTGGATGTTATTTTCACGGTCACACGTGTCAACCGTTCTGTGACGTCATCACTACGAGTGGCGATACACTAGCGGAACGGTATGAGCGGACGATGTCACACCTGGGGCAGATAACACGATTGGGTTATCTGGTCAAGGTCCAATGGGAATGCGAGTTTGACGAGTCGGGTATTGTGAAACAGAAACCAGAAATGCTCTCGCATCCTATATTACAGCAGATTCCGCAGCGTACCCGTGATGCCCTTTACGGCGATCGAACCGATGCTATGTGTCTCTACCGTTAAGCGAGGGAGAATGAAACTATTCAATATGTCGATGTCATGAGTCTCTACCCATACATATGCAAGTACGTTAAGTTTCCCATAGGTCACGTCACGTGGGCGATGCATGTAGGGACATAGAAGCATGCTTATGTATGGAAGGTCTAATCAGATTTTCGATCGTTCCGCCAGACAAATTGTACCATCCCGTCCTACCCTACAGGTGTAATAATAATCTCATGTTCTGCCTGTGTAGAACATGCGTTCACACCCTCAGTGCGGAATGTACGCATAACGAGGATGAGGATCGCGCCCTCACGGGTACCTGGGTAATGGATGAAGTTAGGTTGGCTGTGCAGAAAGGATATAGAATACTCCAGATCCATGAGGTATACGAGTATCAGGTGACACAATACAACCCCGAAACAGGCGAGGGGGGACTTTTCGTGAACTACATTAATATGTTCCTGAAATTGAAAGCCGAATCTAGCGGTTATCGTTATGTAGAATCGTTCTGGCAGAGCGAAGGCATAAGATTGGATAGGGATTGTATCAGGTTTAACGCCGCGAAACGGGGTCTGGCCAAACTCTGCCTCAACTTGATGTGGGGAAAGTTGACGGAGCGTAACGATCGGAATATGACTAAGATAATAACCGAACCCAAAGAACTGTATGGTTTTTTACCCACGCCCGGCATCGAGGTGGTGAACCTCGTTTTGGCCAGCGATGACGTAGTCTGGCTCTCGTGGAAGCGCGGTACAGAGGAAGACGTGCCAAATTTACGTCACACCAATGAGGTCATACGCACTTACGTCACTGCAGGGACTAGGATTCATCTGTATCGCTATCGGGACAGGCTGCGCGAGAATGCCATCTATTGCGATACTGATTCGGTGATATATATTCAGGCGATGGATGAACCCGCGCTGATTGAAACGGGCGACAAATTGGAGGTTATGACCTCCGAATTGCGCCCCACTGAATTTATTTCTGAATTTGTGAGTGGGGGACCCAAAAACTACGCGTACATGGTTATGACCGGCGGAACAGGAGAAAAAACTAGTATGTAAAGTGAGGGGCATAATTCTAAATTACAATGCATCGAAATTAGTTATTTTTGAACGCATCAAGGAAATGATTTTGGTATCGGGACATTAACCCCATACCGTAGTAAATGTCCACACAGAGAAGAAAATTAATTGGACGAGGAAGGGGGAGGATTAGTCTCAATAGTCACAGAACCGGAAGACAAAATCCATAGAATTTCATTTTTCAAGTGACGGCGGTTGGGCGATCAAACGTCCGTCCTCTTCGGGTATAAATAGGAGGGGTTCCATGGGGAGAGGTGTTCCATTGTAGCCTGCCTATCCATGAGTGATGACCTTAAATTAAGCATCCGTTAACGTGCATAATAAGTGGACCTGGCGATTCTGGCAAGTCATCGTTCTGCGTACTGTTCCTGCAGAACCTCGACGCCCTGTGCACGAACGGGATTTCGACAGCGGGTGATCTGGTGCTATAGCGAGAAGACCGCGGTTCCCTCGCCGACAGAACTACCGAAGAGGGACGTACATTTTAACGAGGGCGTCCCGAAATATTTTGAAAACGCTCGCGGCAGACCGTGCCTCTCGATCCTCGACGATCTGTCGAACGATGTTTATTCCAAGCAAGTGTGTGACCTGTTTACGAAAAGCAGTCATCACAGAAACATTAGCGTGATTCTGATCACACAGAACCTCTTTCATCAGGGTCGTTATTGTAGAGACGTTTCTCTAAACGCGAAATATCTGGTCCTATTGAAAAACGTCAGGGATAAGAATCAGTTCATATTTTTGGCCCGTCAAGTTTACCCTGAGAATAGTGCTAGTCTCTACAAGGCCCACCTGGAGGCGACTCAACGACCCCACGGGTATCTACTTCTACATCTGTCACAGGATACCGATGATCGCCTGCGTTTTCGAACCTATATATTCCCAACAGAACAGACCATCGTCTGCTCGCCGATAAGTGATGAAGCGAGTGAAATCGAAATATCACGCCCTTCACGTACTCAAGACGGTCGAACCGAAACTGCGTAAGGCCATAATCTCTAACTGCAACAAGGAACTCGTGAATAGCATAAGCGAGTGCATCCTTAATGTCTGGAACGGAAACGTCAAGTTGACAGGTTGTAACATGCGTAAATTGCGAAATCACTAGTTCACACTTTGCAAGGTGGCCGACAAGCGAGTTCCTCTATCTACCAACAAGAAGCTCATAGATCAACGAGGCGGATTCCTAGCTCCCTCTGCTCAGCGCCGTACTGCCCGAGATCGCCAGCTTAATCGTTTCCTCGAAATAATGTTACGTAAAATGTATCTCGTTTCGTCCGCTAAGTTTTCCTGAGAGGCCCGAAAAAAATCCACATTTTGTTTCGGCCCCAAAACAAAAGTCTCCACATCCTCTTCCGTCGAAGAAGAAGAAGAAGAAGACGCAAAAACGCGAAAACAACACGATAAATCGTAGGGGTTACATTTCGTAAAAAGATGGGAGAGGCCGATATCCCAAGCTAGACGCGTATTAAGACGATCGCGGATTTTCTACAGGAAGTCTTACCGGAACTCGCATACCTCCGTACTGAAATTGTCGTGAAGAAGAAGAAGAAGAAGAATCAACCGCTGCCGTCACCGCCTCTGCCATCGCGACATTTCGAAGTCGTGACGCAGACGGAACCTTTCGCCAAACCTCCACTTCAGCGGTATACGAGACGCCTAAGCCCAGGTTCACTTTCGGAGAAATCAGTGACGACGACGACGACGACGACGACGACGGTGATGATGGTTATGATCATTTTGTAAAGGGAGATATACGGTCGTTCGGTAGGGAGAATGTCGACCCCATAGCTAGTCCGTACATATTGCCATATGTCTCGAACCGCCGCCGCCGCCATCTCGACACTCGATACAGTATCAGAAACGACAGTGACTCTTTCAAGATAGGCGATCCCACAGTGCTCGTAGATACCGATAGCGATATCACGATTAGGGGAAAACAATTTAGAGGGACGACCGCATTATGGGAGCTGTTGACGCGCAAGAGTGTGGATCGAAGGAAAATCACGACAGACGATCTGAAAATTAGAAGAAAATATTGCAGTTGACTAACGCTCATTTGACCGGCTACTAGCCCGGCGCAGACATACAGATAACGCGAGGATCTAAATATCGTGACGTCATTGCTCCCATCTTCCCGCATATCAGGTGACGAGGTATCGAAACAGCGTTACGTCGTCGGTGGGCAAAGTACTGATGGCCACCGCCGCCGCCGCCGCTGCCGCTAGCAGATTGTACTATTATCCCGCCAGACCGACGGCGTTTTCGACCCTGCGAAATTTCGGTGTGGCGGTAAAGAAGAATAATATAAGCTCGACGATATCAGAGACTGGTTAGAAAAGGAGGATGCTTTCCCGTTCATCGACCGATCAGGAAGCGTTTCGCGCGCAACCCCTATATGGTGAATAACGTGATGGACGTATGGGAATGCGACCTGGTCGACGTCCGAGCTCTCGGCAAATTTAACGATACTTATAAGTAAATTTTATCCGTCATTGATCTATTTTCCAAATTTCTACATCTGGTCCTTCTGAGGTCGAAGAAAGGTACAGCCGTTGCGTCGGCATTTACATCGATATTTGAGGACTCTAGTCTCCGCAGGCGTCCCGTCTGGGTGCGAACAGACAAGGGCAAAGAATTCTTAAATAAACACTTCCAAGAGATGTTGAAACGCGAGGGCATTCAGTTTCAGGTGTGTAGAATTCCCGACGTTAAATGTAGCGTCGTCGAACGGGCGCATCGGACGATTCGGGATAGGCTGTATAAATATTTCACCTACACAAAGACCTACAGATATATCGACGTTCTTCCAAAATTTGTCAGTGCCTACAATGACACGGTTCACTCGGTGACGGGCATGGCGCCGTCGCGAGTGACCGATTCGGACGTCCTTGCGATATGGAAGGCGATGGAAGCCCGGAGACGTGGCGTTCGCTTCGCGAAGGCCAAGTTTCGCTTGGGACAATACGTGCGTATCAGCAAGGAGAAGATGAAGTTTGCCAAGAGCGCCGAGCAGAATTTTAGCACGGAGATATTTCGATTCGCGAAGGTGATAGAGTGGTGACCGCGACCCCTCTACGAATTGGAAGATTTAAACGGGACTCCTATAGAGGGCCAGTTCTTTCAGGAATAACTGACTCGGGTTCGCGTCACGAGACATAAAATCTATGAGATAAATAAAATCCTGAACAAGCAGGACAGACGCGGAATTTTAGAAAATCTAGAGTTTATTCGAAAAACTTTGATTCCTGGATCCCCGCATCGAGCGGGAGAGATGTCCAACGTCGATCCGAAACACTTTTACGTGACGTTGTTGAGTAACACATCGGAGAATCTATATCCTGATAATACTATCGCCGCATTCACGGCCGAGTTGGCGCGACCCGTAGATCTGAGTTCTTCCGACAATTGGGAAGTGGGGGTATGCGAATTCTCCTACACTTCGGACAGTGTGGGTACGTTTAAACACACGACAGTCATTAGCGACACTACAGACTTGATATATTGCGTTCTGTTATCGCCTCATTGTGTGGGTAGAGCCCTGGTCCGTTGTATGAGGACGTTTATTTTTCCGTCACTCTCGGGTCAACACGTGTTCGATAATGTCTACTATCTATCCGTCGAGAAGCGGACGTTTAAAAGTATAAGGGAAGAGATATTGCAATTGACGGTCAAGCCGGTAGAATTCAACAGTAGCACGACGCCATCAGATGTGGTCTTATATTTTCGGCGCGTTTCGCTGTGGTAATATAAAATAGCTTCGTCATCAGCCCTGTCGTACATTTTATGCTTATGGATACTCTCGTACGGTACTACCTTCACCAGGCGGGTCGCGGCAAGCACGATGGCATAGGGCCCATCTACGCGGCTCCACCCTTTTTCAGCGGGACAAGGGGTCGGTAGTTTTTTGCCAGGGCTATGGCGAGTAGTAAAAAGATTTTGGGGCGAGAGACGTTACGTACCGGAGGCGATATCTTGACAGACATCGCTAGATCAACGGACGAAGACCCTCGGGATATAGTCTCGCGTCGCTTGAACGAGATGGCTCAAAATCTGATCGGTAAGTTGCGGGGACGAGGTCGCAAGCGCAAGGCAGGAGTAGCGAAGCGAAGACAGAAAGTCGGCAAGAAACCGAGGCTTACAAAAAGAGACAACTACTCCTAAGGGGCATCAGTCTCTCTGTCGCCGCCAACCATGTCTGTGTCTCTGAGTTCCGAGTTCGATGTATTTGCCTCTAGACTTATACAGACGTCTATCGTCGAGACGACCGAAGTGTCGTACAAGCCCATAGCGTCCGCGGAACAGAGCGATCTAGAATTCCTGATACCCGCCGATAATGGCACATACGTCGACCTAAACATAAAACTATATATTCGGGGTAAATCGATCAAGGTGAACGGTACAAATATGGACAACACCGATTTTACTGCGGTGACAAAAAATTACTTGCACTCGCTCTTCAGTCAATGTAGCATCGCTCTAAACGGCTGGACTATAACCCAGGCCACAGAACTTTATACATATCGATCATATTTCGAGGCCCTATTGACGTACGGCAGTGACGTCGCAGCCACGCATCTGACAAATGCGTTCTGGTACCTGGATGAAGGTGACCTATTGCCCTGCGACCCCACAGCCGCCGATGAGAAAAACAATGTTTCCATCACGCAATGAAACAAGATCAAGCAGAGCAAAGAGGTCCAACGCTACGGCCGGATTCACAGCGACATATGTAACGTACTGATATATCTAATCCCGTGCGTCCGAATGCAGAAAAAACACACAAAGGCCAAGTCGAGTTTCTACCTGATGAACAAAGATACGGAAACAAAGAGGGTCTTCAAGTTTCTCGGCGCTCAACTTTTGGTCAATCGCGTCAGACCTAGACGTTCGCTTCTGTTCGCGCACAATATCGCTCTCGGAAAGGGCGCTTTCGCACGCTACAATTTGAGCAGTGTCCAACTGAAGTCTTTCACTTTTTCTAGCGGAGCGCAATCGCTTTCCATAGACAACGCCTGTTGTGAACCATCCCAAAACAATTCCTATTCACCATGGTAAAGTACACGGAATTTGTCGGCTCCATGACGACGAACCCCTATCATTTCCGCCACTACGATCTGAGTTCTTTCGCGCTGAATGTGAACGGCAGACAGATACAGCCCGCAGATCTGTCTCTGTGCATGGAACACGAGAAGACATCAGTCATGGGGTACAGGACGCTTTTTGAAGTTTCGGGCATTCACCGCTCGAACTCGGGTCTCCAGATAACTCACGACATGTATATAAACGGCTATTTCATGGTACTCTTCGACTTGAAACCCGATCGAACCGCCTCTGAGGGTCATACGACACACCCTGATAATGGCACTATCAGAGAGGAATTGAAATTCAGTAAGCCGTTACCAAACCCATCACGTGTATATTCTATCTCGAATAAGATAATTCGGTTCGCGTAGATACCTTTCGAACGGTCATGACAGATTTTTTAATTAAAACATGGACACGACGCAGATATTGTTTACGTTGAAGGACGTGAGATCGTTCTTGGGAGTCTTCCCCACCGACATGTTGCATTGCTCCGTCACGCAATCTGGGACTGGTATAATCAACGCCGATACTCACACGGAGAAAGGTTCACACTGGCTAGCCGTACATTTTCTACCAAAATATTCGAATCCTTATTTCTTCGATTCGTGCGGTATAGTACCACTCGTCCCCGACATAGCGGCCTTCATACGACGTAACTATACCGTCTGGGATTATAACAGGAGATAACCGCAGGGTCTAACGAGTAATATCTGCGGCAAATATTGTTGTCTATTCGCCCTATACTTTGACGGGGGTTTCACCGCCAAACAATTCGTCGGGCAGTTCGACGGTCCGTCTTCAGCAGCAGACCGACAGATCGTCCGAGCCTTCGCTTCCGAATTCGGGTCGCCGCGGCGAGGTAACGGCGGCGGACAATGCAGCTCCAGGTTTTTATAAAAGGTAGGTAGTTAATTGTAGTTTCGTCATTCTCAGCTATGTCGACTGCCGATATGGAGGTTGCAATGGATTTCGAATTTTTGAGAGGGCGCCACAATGAGATCGTGGTCAAGGAACTCTCTGTGGCGGTCAAAAACATGATCGATTCTTTCCGTTTCAAGAGCCCCTATAGCATGACGTCACAAGCCTCGGATGAAAACGGGCTCAATTGGGAGGACGGGCAAATAGCCTATCACGATCTGTACATGATCGTGAGCGAGGCGAAAGCCGGGATCGCTCACCTCTACTGCTGTGGCGTTAGGAAATGCAAATTTGTCACCGAACTACTGGGTCGCCCGATTCTTAACCTGCAGGATTTCAACTGTCCTCAGCCCACATCCTTCAATCACACTCGTTCGTGCAGCCTGCCTTGTCACAAATTTCCAAACATCGATTGCGCAAACAAAACCGCGCATTCCCTCTACGATTGGTTGATGTTCGACCTGCAGACGAAATCTGATGTAAAGTGCCCTAAAGACATGGCACGCCATTCGTCCAAATTTGTTTCAGCTATTTAAAAACGGAAGCTAGAGATAGGCTGCACTCAGTCCTCGACAATGGCTGCTAGACGACGTCGGTCAGATGAAACGCATGCTGCTACGCTGCCTAAACTCATCAGGCCACAAGAGTTCGACACCTTTCTACTTCTACACCGAGGCCGTCCATTTGCTATTCGATCCGAAAAGGGTCATACTGTGCCACCTGTTTTTCATAGACGAAGAAAGGCATATACGACTACGGCATATACTTCGGTTAATTTTACCGAACCTCCACCTAACGCCAGTAAGCACATCCTGTAACCACAGTTGTTTGAAGAACTCAAAACGATATTGTGAGGAGCATATACTACTTTGCACAAGTATACTCTTACTTATTATTTTTTGACCGTTTGGAAACATATGTTGGGAAATAAACGACTTACTACCAGTTAAATATTGTGTCACTTTATATTCACACGACGTGTGGAACATACTTTCATTTCGAGTCGTTTACAATGGAATACAGACCTAATTCCAGGCCGGAGCGAAGCAGCCCACTACAGAGTGCCACGATTATCTGCCAGGGACCTAAATATCTATTCTACAATACCAAAGATTCACGATTGAGGTCATATGTGCATTGGCCTCACGGTATGAATCCTTCTCCCGAATCGTTGAGTGCTGCGGATTTCTACTACACAGGTATATAAGTCACCACTATCTCTGTATCACTAGTAAAATCACTACCTTCCCGTCTACATAGGATACTTTACTTACAGGTCGAGGTGATGGGACAATATGGTTTCACTATGGTGAAAGGCTAAAAAAATTGGCGTCCCACAAATGACGCATGGAGGGAGCAAGCACTCTGGTTTCCGTATTCTGTCTACATTTGTTATATCAACGGAGAAGAATTCATACGAGGATGTCGTTCGTTAAATCGAGGGAGAAGGCTTCATACGCGGATGTTGGAGTTGTGTACACTCGTGTAATCACACTTCATTAACCTGCTTTTTTTTTGTGACTGCTGCTACTGCTGTACAGTCACAGGACAGTCGACTCCTTCCCGACAACTCTTCCACGTAGACACGTGCGTATGTATGATGGGCTGCAAGTTTCTTTAACAGATTTGGTGCTCAAATCTTTGAGCCATTGTTAGTATCCATGGAAGCATTTTACATTGACAGAAAGGTCTGTGCACTAAATACGACAAATACACTTACCCTACAAACGGCAGACAGCATCTTGATCCTGGATGGGTGATTCGAAACACCTTCACTACACCTCCAGACTGTGTGCGTGAGATGGGCTGCAAATAGCTGGCAGCTGGACACGTGTCACCTGAAACGAAATATTATATTATTCCTTTGTCATGTACGCAAGGTAGAAAGTAATTTTCTGGTTATGCATACATGACAAAGGGACAAGATAATATTTCGCTTACTCGTCAGAAAGAACAAACAGGGAGAGAGAGAGCAAGCTATGTAATCTGTAATATTATTAAAAAAGATGTCAATACCACAAGATATGTGCACCTACCTTGCAAACGGAAATGGCAGTTGGATCCTGGATGGGCGATTCCAAACACCTTCACTACACCTCCAGACGTGTGTGTGTGTGTGTGTGTGTGTGTGTGTGATGCGCTGCAAATAGCTGCCAGCTGAACACGCGTCACCTGAAACGAAATATTATATTATTCCTTTGTCATGTACGCATGAAAGAAATAATTTTC
>Ga0131853_10025043_pt1 | contig 10754 bp, 9 predicted proteins | sample TergutLab28metaG_FD_92764 | JGI IMG/M metagenome (GOLD analysis project Ga0131853, IMG submission 92764) | Labiotermes labralis P1 segment gut microbial communities from Petit-Saut dam, French Guiana - Lab288 P1 (version 2) (version 2) | ecosystem: Host-associated > Arthropoda: Insects >... | reverse complement strand
TTCGAGGGGCCATATTTTGTATATGGCGCAGGCACGGGTGCTATGCCGGATGAAGAAGAGCTGATGAAGCTGCTTGTGGCTATTTTGGAGATCCAAGGCATTGAGTTTGAAATACCCGAAGGGGCGGCTGTTGAAGATTTGGTTGACCCCATGTTGCTGCTGACTCAGGCTGTATTGATGGGGCTTGCCGAAATCGGAGCCACTGACGTTACGGCCCAAGTGAGCGAAATTGCTCAAGAGTTGCGCTATCTGTATGATATTAATTTGATAACCCACCCCTTAAGCATTTTTGGCAGCTCTGATAATTTAGTTTTTGTGATGAGCGGGCATAATGTTGTAAATCTTGTGGGATTTCAGCGTTTGGAAAATGTAGATGATCCTTATGCGTGGGTGATTTTTGAAGAATTTACAATGCAATTTTTGCATAGTGACCGTGATAATTTTGACTACATAGAGGCGCATTCTCCGGGAATGATGGCAGAGGCCATGAGGACATTTAGCATTTTGCTGGAAGGGTTGCTGTTGGCAGAATTTGAATAATCGAGCGGCACACGTACACCGCACCTGTTCGTAGGCTACAACAAAACCCAACAACTTTTCAAAATTGTGGGGTTTTGTTGTAGCTGAAAATAGTGTTTAGTTTAGTATATTAAATATAATCTAAACTGACAATAATATTACTATTGCACAACACAAAGAAATGTAGTATAATCAGCGTACAGCATCAAGCTTCCGCACATGCGATCAAGGGGGCGCAATGGTTTCGACGGGGGTCTTGAAAGCAAAGATAGCCATCCGCAGCGCACCTGCGTTATCAAGGCAAACCTTTAAAAAGAAAAGACAACAATAATTTAGCACTCGCTGCCTAGTCTGAAGGCAGCTGTCAGCCAAGGATGTCCCGTCGGCCCTGGATCTGGCATCGACAGATGGGGAACTTAGCCAAGCGCCGCATCACGCTTAGCTAAAGCCTAATGATGCTACTCGCTTGAAAGCTGTCGGTTAGCTTTTAAAGTGTACCGGAAAGAAGCCCGGCGAATGCATAGCATTCGGTTTTCGCGATGCGAAAACTACTGAACGAGGAATTCTGATAGCCGACTATGATGGAAGAAGTCTTTGCCGACGGATTTTCGGACAGGGGTTCGACTCCCCTCGCCTCCATATCAAAAATCCTCAGAAAATGAGTTTTTTATGAACGAATTTGCTTTCCGGTTTTTTCATAAGTCATAAGAAATGCTACAGAGGGATGGAAAACATGAATAGGGTCAATGCAAAAGAAATTTGCGCTCATAATGGCGTTGTTATTGGAAAAAACTTCAATATGGCAACACGAAATAAAGCAACCCATACCTATTGGGCAAACCCATCTATTGCTTGTCTGCAACAGGATTGGTGGCTGTTGCTCCATGATGACAGAAAAAATGAATTACATGTTTTTATGATTCCTTCAAATTCTATATCTACAAGTGCAGTTAAGATTCGTAGCGATGTTAGTAAACCTAACCACATTCGTATAGAGATTCGATATGACGATAATTCCTTTGAGGATACAAAAAGCAAAATTGAGTTTTTACCATGGCATATAAAAACCCTACGTCTTAGTTATGCTGAAATGCTAAATGAGATAGTAGCTGAGGAAACAAAAGAATACAAGAATGACTATAAAACTGCAAAAATGTTGTCAAATAAAGACTTAGAATCAAAAGTAACAGAAAAATATTCTATAAATAAGGATAAAAAAACTACTCGGCAGAGTACATATATAAGAAATGCCTATATTTCTGAATATGCAAAAAGATTGGCAGACGGAGTATGTCAACTATGTGGGAATCCGGCCCCATTCAATAATGCAGACAACGAACCCTATTTGGAAATTCATCATATTGAGTGGCTCTCCAGAGGAGGATTGGATATTATAGATAATGTTACTGCACTTTGTCCTAATTGCCATAGAAAAATGCATATCTTGGATAATAAAGACGATATTGATTATTTAATAGAAATACCAAAGAAACTTTGCAATTAGTTTGTGAATTTCTACTTACAAGAGGTGCTATAAAATGGAATATAGGAATCTAAATAGCTCTGACAAACAACATGTGAATGGCGTTCTTGCTCAGTTTATGGACGCTTATGTGCATACTCACTTAGTTTAAACTTCCGAGCAATCGAAAGAGCACGTTTCGGTCTACGCAATAGTAAAGAATTTTACGATATAAATTACGGATTAAAGAACGGACGCGACTATGAACTAGCTTAGGCGCGAGGATTTCTTATATGATGGTTCACATCCATTTCCTAAATCCGCAATACAAAAGGTAAAGAAAAAGCCCGTAAATCCGGGCTTTTTTGATATTTTAGTTTTTCTTAGAAAGCTAACGATTGTTTTTCTCAAGCCATTTCATGGCCATGGTAGCATACAAAGCCGCTCCTGCAGGCATGGCGTTTTCGTCATAACGCACTTTGGGATTGTGTCCGCCGTAAGTGTATCCGTCTTCTTTCGCGCCGGCAGCCAAACCCGCCGCAAAACCCGGAACCAAATTGGCAACTAAAGAAAAGTCTTCACTACCTGCGCCTCTGGCTGCACGTGAGCCTTTGATCTCGCCAATATCCACCACATTATCATTACCAAACACTTCCTTTGCGTATCCCTTCAATTCATAAAACAGCTTCTCGTCGTTGATAACCGAAGGAGCGCTTGTTACATACTCTAGGGTTGCCTCCGTTCGAAACAGCTTCGCCGTACCCAGGACGATTTCCTCCACTCTTTTTAACACAAACTCTCTTACGTCCGGGTCAAAGGTGCGTATAGTGCCCTGCATTATAGCTGAATCGGGAACGATGTTTGTAGCGGTGCCTCCCTGAATATGGCAGACATTAACAACCGCCTCATCAGTTGGGGCAATACCCTTTGTTAAAATGTCTTGAAGGTTAATAAGGATATGTGCTGCTGTTGTCAGAGGGTCAAGGCCGCGCTGAGGCCCGGCTCCGTGTGCCCCCTTGCCCTGAATATGTATGCGAAACCCGTCGGCTGATGCATTACTTACACCCGGAGTAGAGAATATCACGGTGCCTGTGGGATACTCGCTGGATGCGCGCACATGAATCATCATCGCCGCATCCACTTTGGGGTTTTCCATCAAGCCTTCATCAATCATGGCTCGAGCTCCCCAAAGAGTCTCCTCGGCGGGCTGAAACATCAGCTTGATCTGCCCGTTTATCTTATCCTCGTTCTCTTTAAGGATCTTCGCTGCCCCAAGCATCATTGCGGTGTGAAGGTCATGGCCGCAGGAGTGCATATTCGTGGTTTGCGATTTAAAGGGCTCGTCGGTCTCCTCTTCCATCGGAAGGGCGTCCATATCTCCCCTTATCATAAAGGTTTTCCCCGGTTTTTTCCCAACTACAGCTACCACTCCGCTTTTGGCTATGTTTTTCGGCTCATAGCCCATTTCGGTAAGTTTTTCCATCACATAGGCGCAGGTTAAGGGAAGCTCATTGTGAACCTCAGCATTTACATGAAAGTATCTTCTGTGGGAGCTCATTTCTTCTTGCAACTCCGAGGCTCTCTTTAAAATATAATCCATTGACAACCATCTCCTTTCATAATATGATTATACTATACATATTAACATAAGTCAAAAAATTAAAAAGTAGTTTTTGATGTATAGAGCTAATGACAGAGGAGTTCAGTTTCATTAATGTAAAATTTTATCAAATATAACGAATAATCCCAAACACCTCCGTCAATAATAATGTCGGAGGTGTTTACAACATATGGAAAGAAAACCAAAAAACACAAAAGAGACCATGGGCAGGAGCAAAGGCTTTTATATAGCCATCTACTCCACCCTTGGCGCAGCACTAATTTTGGCCGTAGCTATAGGGTATTATAACTTTATTGTGGACAGCGGGCCTACCGGAGAATTTAGCATGACATTCACACCCCCGGGCGCAGAGCAGGGGCAAACGTTGGATTTGGGTAGCATTTGGGATATTGACAGTGTCCCTGTAGGTGCCATGGATTGGCCTGCGCTTTTTGGGGATGATGGGGTAGCTGCGCATGGCAATCGGCCGGCTACCACTCCGGCCCCTGCGCCGAATCGTCCTGCGGCGACTACGCCGGATCAGCCCGCAGTAACTACCGCACAAGCCCAGGCTTCGCCTGCGCCAACTGCGCCACCGGCGGCAAGCGACCAGGATTTAGATGATGCTCGCCGCCAACCTGCCGCTACACCCGCTCCTGCACCGGAGCATGAAGAAGAAGCGGGCTGCCGGCCCGAGGAAGCCCCACCCCAAGCCCCAACAGACAATCAAGATGACGGAGCATGGTATGATACCTCGGGTGATAATGACATTCCCACACAAGAAGCTGATCGGCCTGCAGAGCCTGTGTTTGAGCAGGCTATAGCACCTATTGTGCCAACATTTCCTGCGTTTGTCGAGGGTAGTGTGATGAGTTGGCCTGTGCTGGGTGATGTGGTGATGGACTTTAGTATGGACGCGCTGATTTTCGATGTCACACTAAACCAATGGCGTGTCAATGACAGTATTTCAATCGCAACAGAGCGAGGTGCGCAAGTGCGTGCGGCAGCCTCAGGCGTTGTGACGGATGTAACCAACACAAGGCAATTCGGGCAAACAGTAGTAATCGATCATGGCAACGGCTGGGTTACTACCTACAGCCAACTTGAGAACAATGTGGCTGTAGGGGTAGGAGATGTAGTGCAAGTAGGCCAAATCATCGGGACTGTCGGCCAGCCGTCGATATTCGCGAGCTTGCTTGGATATCACGTAGCCTTTGGCATTAGTAACAACAACTCGCCGATTAATCCAAATCTGATTTTGGCGGAGCGGTAGATTATAACGAAAACGGCGTAGCACATGCTCCGCCGTTTTCGTTTATGTTAAGCTACAATAGACAGCTAACAAAAAACAAGGATTCCAATTCCTGATGTGATATAATGATTTTACGATGAATCAAAATCATAATCAGGAAAGGAGCCCTTGCATGAATATCATAACACAAAATGCCCACCCTACACTGCCAAAGGCATCGCCCCTTTGGGTCGGTTTTGCGTAGCAAAACTGCGAAGGCAACGCATGATTTCATATTTTCACAAAAACAATAACGCAACCCAAACTGCTCTGCGCTACAAAGTAAGCCATAAAACCTTCTACAAAGGGCTCGTACGCTATGACGGCATATTAGAGAGCTTGAAAGATAAAAGCCACAAACCTCATAACAGCCCTCGCGCTCACGCTGATGCAGAAAAGGTCATGATTAAAAGAGCATTAAAGAAAGTTGGCTGGCAATACCAAATACTAGCTTTTCAACGACTTCTCGAAAAGGGCTACTCCGTAAGCATCAAATGATGTGTTGGAGAGATATCTAGCAATTATGTAATAATTATGTAATATTTTGACATTATATCGCTGATTCTATTTTGTGTTACCTATCATTGACGCTTTAACAGGCACATGCTCCGCCGTTTTTATTTAGTCATTGACAAACACAAGATTTTGTTATAAAATATCTATTGTGTCAGCAAAATATGGAGAGGTACTCAAGTGGCTTAAGAGGCTCGCCTGGAAAGCGGGTAGGGTGCGAAAGTGCCGCGGGGGTTCAAATCCCCCTCTCTCCGGAATTAGGAGCAAATGCGAACCCAATCCGATGTTTTTTGTCGGAGAGGCGTTCGCATTTGTGTTTGAGCTTGATTATTGAAGTATAGCTGCAAAGGAAGCATTGAGACCAACTTCAATAACCCTTGAATAACTTACCATTCATCTGAACTTCGTCGGACACTTCATAATCCCTAGCACAGAAGTCTTATCGCCAAAGCCGGAGGAGCAGGCGGTGGATGAAAAACGCCTTGCCAAGAAGCGGCGCAAAAATAAAGTTTTGTGAGAGTGGCAGGCGAAAAAGCAGGCTGAGGAAAAATCTTCCGAAGCGACCACGATCGCACAATTATTATACCTAGAAGTTACACCCAAAACCGCTTTATAATCATAATCAAGTAACAAATCACATACAACCTCTACGAGAAATCGGAGAAGGCGATTTTATTCTTGGAGGAGGATACCCGGCATGAGGTAAAAATTGAAGCGAACCCCCTCTGCGCTTCAACTGTAAGCGTCAAATAAAACCGCGCTTGTATGGGCGCGGTTTTATTTGTTTAATTTTTTTGAAAATTTTGTGGGCAGCGGTAATACGGCTGCCCACAACAGGCACGATGGAATTAACGACTTAATGCCTTCCTTAACTTGGCATCAGCCTTACTGAGGTTTTTGCTTACACTGGCTTCGGACTTACCAATCATGGCGGCATACTTTCTGGAAGGGATGCCTTTTAAGCGAACAGCCAAGATTGCCTTAAACTGTGCATCCGGAAGCTGTTTAAGGGTTTCGATGATGATTTGAGTGGTTTCGCTGTAGGATTCTTCCAATAGAAGTATTGAAAGAGGGTCGGCAGAGTTATCGCCGAATATGGTGGCGTTTTGGTCTGCGGAATCATAAGAAATGACGGAAGTGACGGTTTCGCCTCCTGCACGGCGGTGTGTCTGGTTGTTCTTCCGAATGGCATAATCCGATAGATGAAGGGTAGCAATATCTGCTGTGGTTACGCCGTCTTTATCGGGATGAAGGGTGAATTTTTCTCCAGTAACACTTTTGTACTGGTAGCTGGCGCGGTTCTTTTCCGCCGTTTTGTACCTTGACATCTTGTTTCCCCCTGTGATTTTCAAATTGATTTGGTGGTTTTTGTGAAGCCGCGATTAAGGCGGCGGTTGAACAAAAATTTGCATTTTGCACCTCCGAGTCTTGTAATTAATGAAGTTTTGTGATATACTGGTTTGGTGGTGGATAGACGTGGTTACTGGTATCCACGGGAACAAGAAAAGCCCCTATTAGAGCTCCAAAGGCTTGTTGTGCTTGCCCTTCAGTTGCTCACAAGGTCATTAGGAAGTTACTTTGGTTACGCTATAAGAGTTACAGGGGTTATTGTGGCTACAGTTTTTTGAGGAGGCGTGGGATGAGCGAAATAAACAAATCAATCCTCTGCGGCGGCACGTTTTTTACGTTGCTCTTGCAGGCACAACGCCCTCAGAAGCCAAAAGAATATGGAAGAAAAAGCGACTTCACAGAAGCCGATGTAATGGAAGCCTTAGTTCATTTAGTTGACGAAAATTTTAATATAGAAAATAGGGAGAGTTTTACTACCGCTGTTTCCGAATACCAAAGCTGTAAAACAGACGGTGGCAAAAGAATCCCATTAAAAAGTGTGCCAATAGTGCAGGCGTTCAAATTTCGTTTTGCCAACAATTATCCTGATTTGACAAAAGAAATGAACGAAATAATTAACGGATATGTACACACAGATACGAAGCGGCGCATTTGGCTTGTTAAACAGCTAATGGAACTTGTTGAAACTGATAATTCTATTCAGCCGAATGACGAACTTCATATTCATATAGATGGCGGCGCAGTTAAAAAGGCGATGCTATGTAATGAGCAAAAAATTTACCTCACTTCTTTTTTACTTGGTGTTTGGCACTTTATTGTGGTTAACAGACCAAAGAACAAAATTGGTAAGGCAACGTATGATTCATGGCATGAAGAGCCTGAAACTACGAACACAAAGCCCGTGTTCATCAGTAAAATCGGAGAAAGCATCAAGTTTGAAATTTCCTTGCGCACTTTTACGGAACAGAAGACGATAAAACATGACTGCCCCACGATAGAGGCTTCTATTGTTGATACAAAAGCAGAGGTCTTAAAGCCTCGTTTTGAAACTAAAATATCTCTGTCGTTATCACGAAACAGCTTCTTTGTAGGGCGAGGTACATATTTGGACGATTTGCACGATGTCTTTTCCGAAACATCACTTGATGCACATACAATAACAACCATCAACGGGTTGCGCGGCATGGGAAAATCTCAGCTTGCGCTAGAATACGCACACGAAAACCTCTCACGCTACGCTGTGGTTGCTTGGATTTCATGTGCTGCCGAGGATGCCATAGAAAGGTCGTGCAAGGATTTTTTTGCCCGAATCGAAGGCAAAGCAGAAGAAAATGCCGCAAGCTGTTTTGCAAATTGGTTTCATAATCAGAGCGATTGGCTGATTATCCTTGACGACGTTGGAGAACGCACCGATCTGGGAAGGCTTATACCAAAAATGGGTAGTGGGCATATCTTAATTACAACCCATCTGAAAAAGAGTGGTACTATGTTTGGTTCACAAATTGTGTTGCATCGCATGGATTTAGATGAAGCTACTGACTTCTTGATAAAACGGACAGGATTGAATGATGTAGATGGCGCACGGTTGATTGCCAAGCGCTTAGACGGTCTTCCACTGGCACTTGAGCAAGCTGCTGCTTATATCATGGCAATGGAATCGGATTTCAAGCAGTATTATGACCTTCTCTGCAAGCACGGCTTAGAAGCACTCGAAAGTGATGATGAGGTTGAAAATTACAGTTGGAAAGTAAGCACCGTTTGGAATATAACTGTCGAAAATTTATCGGAAGCGGCGAAGCATCTTTTATACTGCTTTGCCTATATGTCTGCCGACAATCTGGAATTGCAATGGCTTGTTGAACATTCCAAGAGGTTAAATAACCAGAAAAAGGAATTTGAACGGTACGCCGAACTTTACGAGAGACTTGGGCAGAATAAAAGAACATGGGTTTCAACGGCATTTACAGACACCCTCATTTCAATATTTACCGATGAACTTAAAAGGAACAAAGCCCTAATGCAGTTGAAAAAGTTTTCTCTTATTAGCACAAAAGCAGATGAAACTTATGAAATGCATGGATTGCTGCAAGAGGTACTTCGCAAAGAAAATACGGATGCCATGTATTTATTGCCTGTCTTTGAGGTGTTGAAGACAAGATTTAACGATATAGACAGACTGTACGAGGATTTTCATTGGAACACCGTGCAATCAGAATCAGAGCTTGAGTCAATAATTACAAACATCAGTACTTTGCTTGGGTTCAGGGAAAAGTTCAAAAAAATAGAGACAGATGAAAATTCCAAGGGAAGCTACAGCAAGCACATTGACCTATTTATTTTACAATTTCAATTCTATAGCTTTATGGGACAATATTTGTTGCGTCGTAAGGAATATAAAGAGGCAGACCATAGTTATCAAAAAGCGTGTGAATTATCCATTTTGCTTTTTGGTGGCAAAGAGGGTGATGTGCTTTCAGCATCGTTTAACTTTAACACTATACAGGAGTATCATCGTTGGCTTCGGACAAACCTCCTTTTCGGACGTTTCGATGAAGCGAAAAAAATATATGAATATGCAAAGAATTTGTTAGTTGCCTCAATAAAAGTAAATACCACAGAAGTAGAACGTTCTTTTTATAATTTCTACGTTTTATGGAAGGAGTTTGGTTATAAAGACATTGCCGATGAAGCATATAAACTTGGTGGCGAAAATCACGAAACAGACTTAATGGTTGAAGCTGAAGAGAGTTGGCTTGATTATTGTGAAGCTGAGGAGGCAGGAATTATTCCCACTTGTGAAGAGGCACGGAAAGGTTCTATGAATCAATATCTTGCAAGGCTCGACTCGGAATAGAAAAAGGCGAACAACACATAGTGTGCAAATTAAATTTCAGGAGGATAATAAATGCAAAATGAAGAAAGTAGCAGCAACAGCGGTTTGCCCGAAAAATGGGTAAACCTTGAGGACATCGCCGAATACCTAAGCGTGAGCGAGGATACCGTTCGCACTTGGATACGTAATAAAAAAATTCCTGTAAGCCGTGCCGGAAAACGCTACAAATTCAAGATTTCCGAAGTGGACGAGTGGGTTCGTAGTGGCAGGCATGGAAACTAAACCTCAAAAAATAGACAAAAATATGTAAACCCAAGGAGTAAGAATTATGGCCGTTAAAAAGAGCGCGTTATACAGTAGCCTTTGGGCAAGTTGCGACAGCTTGCGCGGTGGCATGGACAGCTCCCAATATAAGGACTACATTTTAACACTTTTGTTTGTGAAATACGTTTCGGATAGGTATAAAGGCGTGGATTATGGCGATATAGAAATTCCCAAGGGCGGAAGTTTTGACGATATGCTTGTGCTGAGAGGGCAAAAGAATATCGGCGAGGAGATGGATAAAATCATCGCTAAACTCGCCGAAGCTAACTCCCTCCGTGGCGTTATTGATAATGCCCACTTTAACGACCCCGATAAACTTGGCAAAGGGCAGGAAATGGTGGACAAGCTATCGGAGCTGCTTGCCATTTTCCGTGATAAAATGCCCAGCTTTTCTCGCCAGCACGCCAACGGTGACGATGTTATCGGCGATGCCTACGAATACCTCATGCGAAATTTTGCCACCGAAAGCGGCAAAAGCAAAGGGCAGTTTTATACTCCTGCTGAGGTATCCCGCATACTTGCAAAAGTTGTAGGAATTGAACACGCCGCGGGCAGAAACGCCACCCTATACGACCCAGCCTGCGGTTCGGGTTCTCTGCTAATCCGCGCCGCAGAAGCTACGCCAGCCAATGTGGCCATTTATGGGCAAGAAAAAGAAACGACAACAGCCGGACTTGCGCGCATGAATCTTGTACTGCACAATTTTGCAACCGCCGTGATAAACGGCGGCTACAGTACGTTTTCAGACCCGCAATACAAGCATTCGTTTAAAGACGAGAGGGGCAGAGACCAAGCCGATGACTCGCGCCTTGCTACGTTTGACTTCATCGTAGTAAATCCGCCGTTCTCGGATAAAAACTGG
>Ga0131853_10025040_pt1 | contig 10754 bp, 6 predicted proteins | sample TergutLab28metaG_FD_92764 | JGI IMG/M metagenome (GOLD analysis project Ga0131853, IMG submission 92764) | Labiotermes labralis P1 segment gut microbial communities from Petit-Saut dam, French Guiana - Lab288 P1 (version 2) (version 2) | ecosystem: Host-associated > Arthropoda: Insects >... | reverse complement strand
TTCCGCTTCCTTTTGCACAACATTTCTGTCTGCGGGTATTGCCACATCTATCAGTGTGCATGTTTTCTCTTTTTTGTTTTTAATTATTATATCTGGCCTATTTGCTGTAACTTCTCTCTCTGTGTGTACTGCTTGATTCCATAACACTGTGCCATCTGCCTCTTCATACACTGACTTGGGCAAGTATGTTTACCATTTGTCTGTGGTTTCAATGCCTAAGGCTTTACATATTGAGTATTGCAAATGTGTACAAAATTTATCGTGTCTCATTAAATATTCGTTCTTTGTTAAAATGGGACATCCCGAGGATAAGTGGTCAATAGTTTCTTCATGTTGCTTACCATAACCGACATTTACTCTCAATTTCTTCCTTTTAAATTTTATTCTTAAAATAGTTTGTACTAATTGCTAGATCTTCAGCTGCCACTATTTACTTTCTGTTTCTCCCTTGAGGTCGCCAGATTTTGGCCAGCGATATGACTGTTCGATATCCACCAGCTTTTCGTCTAAGTTACGTGGCAATTGTCCATGCGTCTTCTTGCCGTGCCATTTTTCTGTTGTTTTCTCCGGTATGCTCTCCTTCATTTTTCTTGTTTCTTCCTGTAATTCTGTCTTGAAGCATCTAGCTGTCTGTAACACTGCTGAGTCGGTGCTGTGTTGGTGTGTTCTGACGACCTGTATTAGTGGGCCTTCCTTTCTGTCTACATATTCCACCGATTTTGTAATTTTACTGCATGGGCTGCTTCTAACTGCATCAAACCACTTCCTCCTTGTTTTCTGGGGACATACAAGCGATCTACTTCTGCTTTTGGGTGATCGTGTCCATGAGTGGTTAGTAGTTTCCTCGTTTTCCGGTCTAGTTTTTGCAGGTCTTCTTGGTGCCAGTTAATAATTCAAAAACTGTATCTAAGTACTGGTACTGCCAATGGTCCAATTGCTTGAATTTTATTCTTTGCACTTAATTCTGTACCCAAAACTAGTCTCAAACTCCTCAAGTATTTCTTCTTCAGCGTTTCTTTCTCATTCTTATGCTGTATATCAAAACTCTCTTCTATGCCTAAATACTTATATGTTTTTCTCGGGTCAAGTTCTTTAATGTCGTTGTCAAATGTGCCTCCTACTAGCATTTTGCTTTGGACACTATCTCTTTTTAAACATATTCTTGCACATTTTTCTAAACCAAAATTCATATTTATATTTTTGCTAATTGTTTGCACAATTTTTACTTCATTCTTCAAATCATTCTCATTTCTACATAGCAGTTTCAGGTCATCCATATAGAATAAGTGACTTATTTTCCTCTCAGTTCCATGTACTTGATGTCCAAAATGAGCTCTGTTCAGCTCGTTTGTTAATGGAGTGAGTGCAATGCAAAACAGTAATGGCGAAAGAGAGTCCCCTTGGAATATTCCTCTTCGTATCTGAATGGCTTGTGACTGCATTACTTTCTGCTTTGTTTTTAAAACAAGCCATATGTTCCATTTTTCCATAGATAGTTTCAAAAATCTAACAATTTTACTGTTCACTCCTACCAATTCTATTGATTTTTCCACCCAACTATGTGAAACGCTATCAAATGATTTCTGGTAATCAATCCAGGCTATACTTAAGTTAATGTTTCTTCTCGTGCAGTCCTCATATATTGCCTTTGATATCATTAACTGATCCTTGCAACCTTTACTTCCAGTGTGACATCCTTTTTACTCTGCTAGCAGTAAGCTCTGCTCTTCCAAATGTGTGGAAATTCTTTTAGCTATTATTCCTGTTAGGGTTTTGTACATAGTCGTTAAGCATGTAATATGTCGGTAGTTTCTGACTTCCTTGCTGTCTCCTGATTTTGGTATCAAATGAGGTATTTCTGTGGTCAACCTGTCAGGTGCCTTTTCCGGTTCCACTATTATAGCATTGAAGTTTTTTGTAATATGCCTGTGAGTAGCTGGGAAAGCTTTAAGCCAATAATTTTGTATTTTATCATTTCCAGGAGATTTCCAATTGTGAGCTTCAGACGAATATGAAATAATTTCCGTAATCTGTATAAGCATCCAATCCATATGACTAACTTTACTTCTTTGTTCCCTTCTTATCCATTCTGCTCTTTCATTATGCTGTACTTCTTCTCCCCATAGTGACTTCCAGTAAGGCTCTGTTTCTGCCATAGAGGGAGGTTCTCTGTCCTCTATATTCTTCATGCCCAGGATTCTGTAAAATTTTTTAGTGTCTTCTTTAAACATCTTATTCTGACTATACTGATTTTCCCCTTTTTTATACCTTCTAATTCTTTGGGCTTTTGCTTGCACTTTCTGCTTCAATGTCTCTGTCAACTGTGCAACTTCCCTAGCATTTGTCACTCTATATTTTTGAAAAATCTTCTTCTTTTTCCTGTTAGCTTTGCATTATCAGAGCCTGTTGCAATTTTTGCTATTATTGATAACTCTTTTCTCCAGCTGCTTATCTGTTTCTGCATTCTTATTTTCCAGAACTTAACATCTCTTCTATTTTTCCTTCTTTTGCTGGGCTCATTCAGTGTTTGTGTCATGATTGTGGCTGCAGCGTATATCATGTTGTTTAGATATGTTATATTCATTTCATCTTCTTCTAAAAGTTCTTCAATTACTCCATTATTTCTTCTTGAAGCTTTATCAATTTGCTGTTTGTTTTTAGTTTTGGCAGCTTCTCGCTTTCAGATATTTGTAGGAGCCTCACCTTATGCCACAATATTTTTAAGGTCTTCCTTTAGCTTATTCTTAACTGTGTGCTGCTCTCCTTCAGCACTTGATGTGTTTATTATTTTCTACTTTACCAAAGCCAGTATTGTCGTGTTCTTGGTCTCTCTCTTCTGGTTCTCTATAACATTTGCATCCATTTTGTAGCCATTCACTCCGTTTGTGTACTCTTCTGTGTCATCCCCTATTTTAAGTCTAACATTTTTTTTTCTCTCATCAATTTCAACAGCCGTTATTCTTTTAGCTTTTAAGATTTAGTTCTTCTGGTTTAACAATGCTTTTGCTTCCATATTCATTCGCGTCACTGTGTTCCTCTCTCTCTCCATAATTTATATGCTTCCTTAGAGTTCTATCTTAATGTATTTTCTTTAGTGTATGTGAAACACCACAACACTTCCTTCATCTCCTCTCGGCTCCATCGGACTCATTTGTTAAACGTCTTTCAATATTCTTGCCCGACTCCGATGTTGGATGGACTTTGAGATTGTCCATGTTGAGTTTCCTCGGTATGGTTACCATTCTCTTCAGTGCTGTCAGAGGACCTCTGCTCTTTCCTTCTTCCTGGTTGTGTATTACAATTTTGTTTTCTAATCATCATCGCTGTCCCACGAGTAGCCAGGTACGTCTTCTGTCCACTGCAGTATAGCCCCGCCTGCCTCAGTAAGGCTGCTTGAATCCGAGGGTCGCCACTTCTCAGAATTCACCGTTCTCGGTTTCTTACCCTCCACCGCAGATGCATCTGTAGTCCCTCGGCACGGTAGTGTACATCTTGGACTAGGGGATTTTTTTCGAGGTTTACTCCTCTAGATCCGCCGTGTTCCTTTTAAACAGGCTCACCTCTTTTTTTATCACTATTATTATTATTATTATATTATTTACTGCAATTTGTTTGTTACCCAGTGGCAGTGTTTATTTTTCATGTATGCAAAATTTGAATGTATACAAAGTGACGAAACATTTGTCTGCTTATGTCATATTAATTACATGCCTGGTTACGTCTGAAAAAATGTCTGTTTATGTCTCATAAAAGCATTTATGTGGTTATATCCGACAAAAAATTTGATTATACCTGATAAGTTGTTTGTCTGCTTGTGTCTGATAAAAAAGTTTGTTATACCTGATTAACACACTTCTCTGGTTTTGCCCGATAAAAACATTTGTTTATATGTCTCGTTATGTCTGATAAAATTCATGGCAAGATTAAAACGTATTAAATTCTAAACATATTTACTACCCACAATCTGCCACTGCTGTTCTTAATTACAAATCTATGGATTGAAGTACACAAAACCATGCTCTCACCTCTCAATATATGTGGGTATGAAAAATTGTCTGTTATTTTAGTGATGGTGTTTGAGGACAGAAACTGAGGAGAGCTTCTGTACCCAGGTGAAGAGAAAGTGATAAGAGAAAGGGGAAAGTTTCACAGCGCGTTTCATTATTTGTATCATAATATCATGCTAAGGATTAATAAACAGAAGAGGACGATGTGATAGGGGTGACTTGGTACATTCATATTGATATCCTTGGTTATCTCTTTACGGACATACGCAGAAGTGAGATGCGAAGTGACAGACACGCCCTTTGTCACTACGCATTTTACACAGCAGCACTCACGTAAAGTCTTCGCCCATTAATGAAGATTTAGAGCATTTGTGTGCCTAGCATATTCCTGCATTTCCTGACCCCGAAGGACGCTTCATCATCCAGAATCACCTGCTGTAGACTAAACAGCCAACTGTACTGAGTTAACGTTTTTAACATTCTGACGCTAATTATTCAGAACCTGTCCACTGCTGTGGCCCCATAATACACAACAAGAAACATATTCGTAAGTTCTTATCATACTTTGAAAGATCGGCACTAAAATTTAATACAGTGTAAGATTGATGACACAAACAAACACATATATATATATATATATGTACATATACAAATATATATTTTTATATAAAAATGTATATAAATATATATTAGTATATATACATGCAGTTTTACAGGCTGGTGGATATTTATTTATGTAGAAAATAAGGTAAAATTCACCGTATGACAGGAAATTAAGGCCCAGAGGGGATTACGAGATATATCCCTGCACTTTCTTTGACCTCAGCATTAGATAGGGGTGGTTGGTGAACACCACGCCCCGGCCGTTTTACCTCAGGAAAGAGACCGCTACCCAAGGTACAGGAAGTTTCGTAGGCCCCACGGCATGTCTTGACCAGTGCGGAAAATAACGCCTACACCGGTATTCGATTTCCAGACAGCCCAGCCTGCAGCGAGTCGCTATACACGCTGAGTTATCCCAGCCCATATGCACTAAAATAAACAGGCTATTGTTCAGTAATATGCAAAAATATAATTCTTATATTACAATAAAACAAAACCAATATTAAACTATTATGAAAATATTTCACTTATTTTTGTACCACTGCACTAATTAATTCTTTCCGAAGAATTCATTGACAATTGGGTAAAACCCTATTATCTTTTTGTTAGTGAATTTCAGAAGCAATTTTTGAAGTTAATAAGTTAATTTTTTCCCCCAGGTTTTCAACTGATATGAACAATTTCCTGAGCCCAGCCGTGCTCATTTTCTTCGTCTTCAGTGAAGCTATGATGTGCCTGTCAACCTTCCAAATGACTCTGGTAAGTTCTGCCATTTTCGCGCATTCAGGACAAATGATTGTCAGATACGTGCATGTGGGAACATACTATTAAGTTGGGTTGGTAATTGCCTGTTTGACGATGTCAATGAAGTACTGATCTCAGGCTGAGTCTTTTATGTCGTTAACATGTGCTGAAACAGCATAAAATTTAAACTTTATCTGCTTACTATACCTATAGTACGAGTACTATCTCTTTCAATTTTTTGATACTATTATAACCATAGTTAGGGGAAACAAGCACGCAGAAATTATTGGGTACATACAGCTACGCACAATATTAGTCCACTAATTAATTACATTCTTTTAAATCCTTCTACATAACGTACGTGCTTATGGATACTTTATACATTAGGAATATCTTATACAAATATATATATATATATATATATATACGGTAACGCATTATGTGACATCATCATCTACTGAACTACCGAACGGATCTTTACTAGGTAGACAGTTTTAAAAGGCTTGTGATTTGGCAGTGAAAAGGATCTCCGTTGTTTTTAATAATACCTTCTCAAAAACTGTTTTTAACAAATATATAACTTTCAAAATTGATAGTACTACCTCTACCATAAGCCACTGCAGTGTAACAACAACCCAAACTTGCCCTTTTTTAGAAAATAAGTTTAGGATTTTTGGTTCTAACAGGTATTTGGTCTCTCGACTTGCTTGTCTTAAAGTATGGTTAGAAAATTCTTGGAGGGCTAACATTTGGGGAAACGGAGAATAAAATGTGAATAAAATTCCAAAATTTTTCTTAGAAAAAGAAATTCTGTTGGGTACTGGAATTGACTGATTCAAAATGGACGCTGGCGGTGGGCGAGGTGTTCATATTTCTATCTAATCTGTAAGTAAGTCAGTCAGAACTTCTTTGGTTTGGTAGAAGTTAGTCAAGTGTTTTCTGTAAGAAGAATTGTAAGTCATGTTGCCTTACTTTTTTAATCATTATTCAGCATCAAGAAAGAGGAAAGGTGAAGTCTCCATTCTATTATTACAGGTCTGAAATACAAAGTAGTGTAAAATTATTTCAACAAGTTAAATTCTATTTCAGAGCCACGCTAGTGAAGGAAGCTTCAAATTCCTCACAAGCGTGATGCTGGCCTGCACGTGGCCACTTCTCGTTTGCATGTATGGAGACGAACTCATTGAGCAGGTAAGGAGTAAGTCACATTCTTGTAAGAGAGTCCGAATTTGTAACATAATCACAAAATAACATTTAAATCCACACTAGACAAAATTTTGAGCAAAAGTAGCTCCTGATTTCTTAAAACACTTCAGGGAGTTTCGCAAATATAGCCGCATTCGTCATAGTTGTCGGTTCATTTTACTTGGCACATAAGAGCACCCAACCGATTACAACTGGAATAAAAGGTAAAGGCAGACTTATCCCTGTCTATGTCATAAAAGCACACAGTGGCCTTTCAACTCCACTCATTTTAACCTAGGCACTCGACGGCTGTGAAAGGTCAACTTCAAACCCCAATCCTCTTTACCGCCAGAAAACATCCCCGGTACCAGATGAAGAAGAGGCTGGGTGGGTTTCCCAGCCTGTCTGGACATTTCGGAGAAGAGAGAAATTTCTTAACCCTGCCGGAATTCGAAAAATTCGAACTCCGGTCCGTCCAAATCACAACTTAGTTGTTATACCGACTTTGCTGTCCATCTCCTATTGGTAAAATAGACCTATACTAAATTCACTCGACCATTCTCATTTCATTTAGTTTCCTTCACTTTGATGCTAGTTAAGTTACTAGACCTACTTAAGATTCTAAACGTACATTCATACACAGGCTTAATTGTGAGTTCGTTGACATACTTAAACATATTTTAGTGCACGACACTTCAATAACACAGGTTTCATTTACTTTAATTCAATTTCAGAGCATCTTTCCGCATGACCACAACTGAACTTTTGATTTTGTTTCCTGAGTTTTTTAACAGTTTGTAAATAAATGAGGCTGGTGTAGCAGCAATGCTTTAAATTTTATTTGGAAAGTGCCCAGTGCGATTCTTGTCTGAGACACAGACTAATCTGGCTGAGCGTTGTCACATTTTGTCTCAGGTCATCCACAAAAATGCCTGTAATGTATCTAACTTGGGTCACGACCATTTCTATCCACAATTTTCAATTTCACCATTTACAAACTATCCCACAGCCACGCTGTACAATCTGAGAGATTGCACGGCAAAAGAAACCACACACAAAACAGTTCCTTGGCCCTGCGTCTACCACTTTACTTCTATTATATATTTAATATCAGGTGTGAGTTCCAGCACCATAAATTCAAACCCAACTCTAATAATATATTAAAAATGCACATTGGATAGAAGTTAACAGAGTTAAAGCAAATAATGGTTCTATCATAAACCAGACTGTCTTTAACTTTCATTGGCCAAACGGAGCGCCTTGTCGAATTAAATTTAGGAACTACAGGCAAGTTTCTTCTTGTTACTGCAGAGTGCTGCCGTGAAGGACGCAGCTTTCGGATGCCGATGGTACAATCGGTCGCCTAGCTTCAACAGACTCCTGAGGATGGTCATCATGCGAGCACACAAACCTGTAATGCTCACGGCTGGAAAATTCTTCATCGTGTCGCTGGCAACTTTCGCTAACGTAAGAATCTCTCTTTAAGGCTTCTTCTTATTGATGAAGTACCTACCTACTTACCTATCTACCTGCCTACATACATACATACATACATACGTAAGTACATACATACGTACGTACATACATATATACATACATGCATACATACATACATACATACATACATGCATACATAGCCAACGAACGTAAATATAAATGCTCCCCCGAATTATGACCGCAAGGGCTAATAAAGTGTGGATACTGTAAAATATTACGTTATTATTTACAAGCTTCAGATATTTCACTTTGCCAAGTTGCGGAAAACAATTTATGCCACCAATCACATACAGGGTGATTCAGGAGAAATTGTGAATATTTTGGGAGGTGATAGTATCGGTAATTGTGGGGAAAAGAAGGTTCATTTTACCATGTGTGTAATTCTGAATGGTTGCCGCGTTAGAGTTTTTGAATCTACAAATATAAAATACTGTGAATAGAGAAAGAATGTTTGCTTTCTGTTAATTTTCATTTTAATTTAATGTTCAAATGTTTCTTTGTGCGGGCAGCAGCATCCATAATGCGAGCGAATAATTCATTTCGCGTATCCACTTTTAATTTTTGATAGCCGTTGCTCATGCAACCCCACAAACAAAAATTTAACGGATTTAGGTCCGGAGATTCAAACATTTCTACCTCTGTAACCATCCAGAATTATGCACATGTTCATATGAAAATACGTTTCTCATAATTATCGATACTGTCACTTTCCAAAATATTGACTTTTCTTCCTGGATCACCCTGTATAATTACATGATAACGGTAGTGGCAGTCCGTATATATGTACCGTATTTCCGACTTAAAAACAATGCCGACGAACAGAAACCCTTACGTAAGTTGGGGAGCGTCTGTATATACACACAGGTTGTGTCTTTCTGTCTTAAACTGAAGTACCGTGTATTTTACACGAGGCTACCGACGTTTCAAGCGAACCTGCTTTCTCCATCGTCCTAGTAGAACCGGAGACCGCATGTTCAGGATATAAGTCGAAGGCAGACACTTCTTCCCAAACGTTGGAACCAATATCCCAGCCTACACGGTGTCATGACACAAAGACCACAATAGTCATTTGACAGCCGTGCAAACCTCAAACTCCTTTACACACACCTTCATACATAGGTTCCTCCAAACTAAGAGCTCCCCTCTTTGTAGCCAGTGGCCCAGTTATTATTATTCTAATTTAAATGCCACGATCATTCAGCACACTTAAACACTCATTAAACAAATTATCTCGTTAGCAAGCAGATTGGTGTGGAATAATGCAGAGACAGTATTCTATCTGAAAAGTATGGAAAATAAAAAAGGGTTGCTCAAAATTACAAGCAAGTAAATTTAAAAATTTGTGTACGCCTACTCCAAGTTTCTTCACTCCAGTAACGACCTGAAGATTCCAGGCTCAGACAGACAATGGTGACGAAAGTTTTCACGTAATATCTTGAAATTTTCAGATCGGAAACAAAGTCTACGCCTACTTCACAGTCCTGAAACGGATGAACGAGTAGTGAGTCCAAGAGAGAAGTGGTGATAACACGCCTAGCAAGAAATTATTCGTGTCATAAAACACCACATCACTAATGAAAATACACATGCAGTACATCATTACACAATTTAAGAAACTTACCACGTAGGAACATGGCACGTCATATAGGAAATTAATCATTTAACAAAACACCAAGCCACTCACGAAACCAACAACTTACTAAACCAATACACTGCTAAATAAACTAATCATTTAACAAAACATGTTATCATTTAAGGAAATAATGGCTTCATAAAACACCGTACCATTTAAAGAGTTAGCCCGCAATAGAGCGCCGCACACGAAACTAGTCGTCCAACAAAACAACGCTGCGAAAGCACAAAGCGACGACACAAGCAGAGGCTAAGTAGATTTCCTCACGAAGAAACGAGTAACTGCCGAGATTGTTTAGACGTAATATTATAAGTAAATTTTGTAACTATATGTAGTAAATTAAGGACAAAAATGACAGGACAGAACCTGAGAATGCATCTTGCAACCTTAAGAGGTGTAAGTATTGAGTGACTAGATTTTACTCTACACCAAATATAAGGATGACGAAATAAAAATGCAAGAGATGGAGAGAAGATTTGAAATACATGGAGGAAAAATGAAATAAAAAAAATGTTCAGGTAACTTAAAAACGCACCACTTGGGAGATCTAGATCTAGATGTGGTAATAATTTTAAATGAAGTATAAAGAAGCAGGATGTAGAGAGGTGAACCAAATTAATATAGTTTAGCATATAAATTGGTGGGTGTCTCTTGTTAACTTTACGATAAATACTCGTATTTAAGTTTCATAAATGAGGGAATTCTTTATTAATAGTCTATTATTTACTCAGCTGGTAAGGCTAGCTTGCTGTTATGTCGTGCAGCAAACCTGGCAATGATGGAAAAAGAACAAGAAGATAGAAAATGGAACAAGGATTTTCCACAATTTCTTCAGTAATAATACGAGACAATCCTCATATTAGACACACATTCACATGCTTTTATATTGCAAAATAAAGACCTTAGTAGGGCACTGTAATCTTTAATGTTTGTGAATCAGAGCTGCTTGCCTTCAAGGGAAAATATAAATCAAGAGAATCTCTCTGAAAGCAAATATCACAGAATGTTAGGAGCAGAGGTTATGTGAAGAAAATTGCGTACGATTTATATTCATGTTTACATATGCTCCTGATACTTATAGAACA
>Ga0131853_10025039_pt1 | contig 10755 bp, 6 predicted proteins | sample TergutLab28metaG_FD_92764 | JGI IMG/M metagenome (GOLD analysis project Ga0131853, IMG submission 92764) | Labiotermes labralis P1 segment gut microbial communities from Petit-Saut dam, French Guiana - Lab288 P1 (version 2) (version 2) | ecosystem: Host-associated > Arthropoda: Insects >... | reverse complement strand
TGATCGACCCGTAAATTGGATCAGGCAATACTTCTCGTTTGGGTACGTTACCTCTTCTGGGCACTGTACTTCCCTCCTTCACAAGGATGATTTCATCGGTACTCGAAGGCGCGGCAAAAGCCCGCCCCCGTAAATGCCTGCCGTAGAGATACCATACCATGTATGATGATCTTCAGGTCAGGCCGCCGGTTTACCCGAACCGGCTGTTCGCTTACCTAAAGCGGGTTTCTTATTTAGGACGTTTCGCGCCGTATTTGCTCCGTGATTGTTTGCGGCCAGCAACACCTTGCGTGTCAAGTGTTCCGCGAATGATGTGATAACGCACACCAGGCAGGTCTTTCACACGACCGCCGCGAATCATGACAACGGAGTGCTCTTGCAAGTTGTGACCCACGCCTGGAATGTAAGCAGTCACTTCATATCCGTTTGATAGACGCACACGAGCGATTTTCCGCAGAGCAGAGTTCGGCTTCTTGGGGGTTGAGGTACGAACAGCAGTACAAACACCACGTTTTTGTGGGCTTGAGTGGTCTGTCTCACGATTTTTAAGAGTGTTCAAACTCTTTTGCATCGCCGGTGAGTTAGACTTATACGTCTGTTGTTCCCGACCCGATCTAACGAGCTGATTAAATGTTGGCACAGTTTTCCTCCTCTCTTGATTTATTATCTTTAACAGAGCAGCCGGAAGCTATTCCATTAAATACAAATTTTGCGCATACACGCAGAGATAAATTATACTACGGTCATGCTGATAAGTCAATGTTTTTCCTGTTTTGTGGGGGAATATTTTGTACTGATCCGGCACATAGACTCCTTTTTCAAAGGAGCTGTCCGCGAAGCGGACTGAGGATTGCCCTTTTCAATCCATGTTACTTCCTTAACAACATATGAAAATCCTCCGACAGGCTTCGCCTGCCACCTCCTTTGGAAAAGGAGGCTTTGGTCTCAGCGCATTAACATCCCTCTATCGTACGCATTGCCAAAATCGTACGTTGGATCAGCTCATCTAGCTCCCACCTGAGCATCTCCGCCCCTTGGCGGATCACGTCCCGAGAGCATCCCGCGGCGAACTTCTTGTCCTTAAACTTCTTTTTCACACTGCTCACTTCTAAATCCTGCACAGATTTCGACGGACGCATAAGGGTCACCGCCCCGATGAGCCCACTGAGCTCATCACAGGCAAATAAAATCTTCTCCATCGTAGATTCCGGCTGATGGCTTGTCCCGGTGATCCCCCAGCCATGAGACATAGCGGCGCGGATCATGGCTTCCTCTACCCCCGCTTCCCGCAGAATCTCTTCCCCTTTCACGCAGTGGGCATCGGGGTGAGATTCGAAATCCACATCGTGTAAGATTCCAACCACTGCCCAATATTCCTCCCGCCCGGGGTCAAACTCCTCGGCAAAATACGTGAGTACACCGCTCACGACCTCCGCGTGGCGAAGATGAAAAGGCTCCTCGTTGTGAGCTTCAAAAATCTCTCTCGCTCTGGCAAGTTCCATCTATAAATCCCTCCCTATTGTAATAGGGGCAGCCAAAAACAGCTGCCCCTACCTTTTACTTATTAGTCAATCACATTCCCAACACCGGCAAGCATAGATAAGTCCACATCTTCCTCCGGCTCCACCGGATCCGGTAGGCCGATATGCTCGCCCTCCACTTTTGCCGTGAAGTCACGGTATACATCAAGCCCGGAACCCGCCGGGATCAGTTTCCCGATGATGACGTTCTCTTTGAGACCCACCAAATGGTCGATCTTACCCTTAATCGCAGCCTCCGTCAGAACCTTCGTCGTCTCTTGGAAGCTGGCGGCAGATAGGAAGCTCTCTGTCGCAAGAGAAGCTTTCGTGATACCCATAAGCTGACGCTCATAGGTCGCAAGTTGTACGGTCTCTTCCCCGGCGTCAATCCGCGCTTGGAGCGTCCGGTTGATTTCTTTTACATCCAGAATATCTACCGTCGCACCGGCGAGGAAGCTTGTATCACCCGGCTCTTCGATCTTTACTTTACGCATCATCTGGCGGACAATGACTTCGATATGCTTGTCATTGATCTCAACACCCTGTTGACGATACACTTTCTGAACCTCTTGGATCAGATAATTCTGTGCCGCTAGCACACCTAGGATCGAGAGAATATCGTGGGGACTCTGGGCACCATCTGTGAGCTGTCTGCCAAGCTCCACTTTCTCACCGTCCTGCACACGGATACCCGAGGCATAAGGTACGGTATAACTCCGCGTATCACCGTCTTGCTCATTGATGATATTCATGGTATAAACCGCGTTCTTCTTGGTTTCTTCCAGAGAAATCGTCCCGGAAATCTCCGCCAAGATCGCCATGTTCTTCGGCTTTCTCGCTTCAAATAGCTCTTCAACACGAGGCAAACCTTGCGTAATATCATCCCCCGCAACACCACCAGTGTGGAAGGTACGCATAGTAAGCTGTGTACCCGGCTCACCGATACTCTGTGCCGCAATAACCCCAACCGCTTCCCCGGCACTGACTGGCTCACCGATTGCAAGGTTCAGGCCGTAACACTTCGCACAAATCCCGCTCCGCGCCTCGCAAGCAAGGGGACTGCGGACTTGGATCTCTGTAATCCCAGCTTCCGCAAGCACCGTCTCGTCTGAAACACGGAACAGATGATCCGCAGAGAAGAGCACTTTGCCCTTCCCATCTGTGGTCTCCGTCACCGGATAACGGCCATGGATGCTCACACCAAGGGTCTGTACCACTTGCCCTTTGTCAGAAATCTCTCTCGCAATCGCACCCTCAACCGTACCGCAGTCCGGCTCACGGATGATCACATCTTGCGCAACGTCAACCAAACGGCGGGTCAAATACCCGGAGTCCGCCGTACGGAGGGCCGTATCCGCAAGACCTTTCCGCGCTCCGCGGGAAGAGATGAAGTATTCCAGAACATTTAGTCCCTCACGGAAATTCGCCTTAATCGGGATCTCAATGGTCTTACCGGCAGTGTTTGCCATGAGACCACGCATCCCCGCAAGCTGACGAATCTGATTCATACTACCACGAGCACCGGAGTTCGCCATCATATAGATGGGATTATACTCATCCAGCGTATTTTGCAGTGCCGCTGTGACATCTTTCGTTGTCTTCTCCCACTCTGATACAACCAAGCGGTAACGCTCTTGATCGGTAATGAGACCCCGCTTAAACTGACGCTCGATATTGAGAATCGTCTGCTCAGTGGCTTTAATCAAGGCCGGCTTCTCGTCAGGAACCGTCATATCCGAAATGGAGATCGTAACCGCACCCTGGGTAGAGTAGCGGAACCCAAGAGACTTGATGTTATCGAGCACCTCCGCACTGCGGGTAAAGCCATGTTTCGCAATACAACGTTCTACAATCTGACCCAAGTGTTTTCTGTCACACTTAAAGTTGATCTCATAATCCAAGCAATGTTCCGGATCTGTACGGTCAACAAAACCAAGATCCTGTGGGATCGGCTCATTGAAGATAATCCGCCCCACGGTGGTCTCAACCAGACCCATGATCTCTTTACCTTCAAAAATACCCTTCCGGCGCACCTTGATCGGCGCATGGATCGGAAGCACACCCTCATGATAGGCCATAAGCGCCTCTTCCGCTGAGATAAAGGCTCTCAGGGCATCTGTCTCTTCTTCCCGATTGAGGGTGAGGTAATAGGTTCCAAGGATCATATCCTGTGTGGGGATCGTAACCGGATTCCCATCTTGGGGACGGAGCAGGTTATTGGCAGAAAGCATCAAAATCCGCGCCTCTGCCTGTGCCTCGGTGGATAGCGGTACGTGAACCGCCATCTGGTCACCGTCAAAGTCGGCGTTATAAGCGGTACAGACAAGAGGATGGAGCTTCAGCGCACGTCCCTCAACGAGAACCGGCTCAAAGGCTTGGATCCCAAGTCTATGAAGGGTCGGCGCACGGTTTAGAAGTACCGGGTGCTCTTTGATGACAACATCTAGGGCATCCCAGACCTCGTCTCTGCCCCGGTCAACCATCTTCTTCGCACTCTTAATATTGTTCGCAATCCCGTCTTCCACGAGTTTCTTCATCACAAAGGGACGGAATAGCTCAATCGCCATCTCTTTCGGCAGACCGCACTGATAAAGCTTCAGATCAGGCCCAACCACGATAACGCTACGCCCGGAGTAGTCAACACGCTTACCCAAAAGGTTTTGACGGAAACGCCCCTGCTTCCCTTTGAGCATGTCAGACAAGCTCTTCAATGCCCGACTATTTGCACCCGTAACCGCTCTGCCTCTCCGACCATTGTCGATCAAGGCATCAACCGCCTCTTGGAGCATCCGCTTCTCATTGCGCACGATGATATCAGGTGCGGAGAGGGAGATCAGACGCTTCAAACGATTGTTCCGGTTAATGACACGGCGATAGAGGTCATTCAGGTCACTGGTCGCAAAACGACCCCCATCCAATTGAACCATAGGACGGATCTCAGGGGAGATAACCGGCAGAATATCAATAATCATCCAAGTCGGATCATTCCCGCTCTGGCGGAAGGCTTCTACAACTTCAAGGCGCTTAATGAGCTTCGCCTTCTTTTGCCCAGACACTTCATTCAGCTCTGCACGGAGGTCTCTCGACAGAGCTTCACAGTCAATATCCGCGAGAAGCTGTTTCACAGCCTCAGCGCCCATGCCTGCTTTGAAGTCGTCCTCGTACTTTTCTTTCATATCCCGGTACTCTTTTTCCGTGAGCACCTGATTCTTCACAAGAGGCGTAAAGCCCGGATCTGTCACGATATAGGCGGCGAAGTAGAGCACTTTCTCAAGCACACGAGGCGTGATATCCAGAAGGAGTCCCATCCGAGACGGAATGCCTTTAAAATACCAAATATGGCTCACAGGAGCCGCCAGTTCGATGTGCCCCATCCGCTCTCTACGCACTTTGCTCTTTGTAATCTCAACGCCGCAACGGTCACAGACCTTGCCTTTATAGCGGATTTTCTTATACTTTCCGCAATGACATTCCCAGTCTTTCGTAGGACCGAAGATCTTCTCACAAAACAGACCTTCCCGCTCGGGCTTGAGGGTTCTATAGTTGATGGTCTCCGGCTTTTTCACTTCACCGTTTGACCACTCCTGAATTTTCTCAGGGGAGGCAATGCTAATTTGAATCGCGTCAAATGGAGTGTTATGCATTAGTCAATCTCCTCCTCGTCTTCGTCAATCTCTAGAATATGGTCGTCATCAAAACCGTCTTCGTCCTCGTCTGCATCCTCCGGTGGAACCACTTCTCCGTCTTCCACGTTTTCGATGCTATAGCCCGATGCTACCATCTCCTCGTCCTGAGCTTGGTATTCGCTCTCGTCCCGCATACCATAGCGGATATCGTCCTCTTCATCTTTGAGTTCGATGATATTCCCCTCATTGTCGAGGACACGAATATCCAAACAGAGGGATTGGAGCTCTTTCATCAGAACCTTAAAGCTCTCCGGAACTCCCGGCTGGGGCACATTGTGACCCTTTACAATCGCCTCATACGTCCGCACACGCCCGGTCACGTCATCAGACTTCACGGTGAGAATCTCTTGCAGCGTATAAGCCGCGCCATAGGCTTCCAGCGCCCAAACTTCCATCTCACCAAAGCGCTGACCGCCAAACTGGGCTTTCCCGCCGAGGGGCTGCTGGGTAACAAGGCTATATGGCCCCGTAGAACGGGCGTGAATCTTATCATCCACCAAGTGATGGAGTTTTAAGAAGTACACATATCCAACGGTAACCGCATTGTCAAAAGGAAGCCCAGTACGTCCGTCATAGAGTTCACTTTTCCCATCCTCACGAAGTCCCGCAAGGGCAAGGGTGTCCTCAATATCCTTCTCCACCGCACCATTAAAGATCGGACTCGCCACTTTCCACCCGAGAGTATGAGCAGCATAGCCCAAGTGAACCTCAAGCACCTGTCCGATGTTCATACGAGAAGGTACACCCAGCGGATTGAGCACGATATCAAGAGGTGTCCCATCCGGCAAGTAAGGCATATCTTCACGAGGCAGAATCCGAGATACAACACCTTTGTTCCCATGGCGGCCCGCCATCTTGTCACCCACAGAAATCTTCCGCTTCTGTGCAATATATACTCGCACAACCATGTTCACACCCGGAGACAGTTCATCCCCATTTTCACGAGAGAAGACTTTCACGTCAACTACAATCCCGCTTTCACCATGGGGTACTTTCAGCGAGGTATCACGGACTTCACGTGCTTTCTCACCAAAGATCGCACGGAGAAGCCGCTCTTCCGCTGTCAAGTCAGTCTCTCCTTTTGGAGTCACTTTCCCGACCAAAATATCCCCGGACTGTACTTCCGCACCAACAGAGATAATCCCCCGCTCGTCCAGATACTTCAGCGCATCTTCCCCGACACCCGGGATATCACGCGTGATCTCTTCCGGGCCAAGCTTCGTATCACGTGCATCGGCTTCGTATTCCTCAATGTGGACAGAGGTAAATACATCATCCATAGAAAGCCGCTCACTGATAAGGATCGCGTCCTCATAGTTATAGCCTTCCCAAGTCATAAAGCCAACCAGTACATTCTTCCCAAGGGCAACCTCGCCCTGATCGGTGGACGGCCCATCCGCCAAGACACAAGCCGCAGTGACACGCTCGCCGGCATGGACGATTGGACGCTGGTTGATGCAAGTCCCTTGATTACTCCGGGCAAATTTGGTGAGCTTATACGTCTTCCGCTCTCCGTCATCATACTGAACTACAATAGCTTCTGCGCTGACAGAGGCAACTTCACCGTCACCCTCCGCCATAATCAACACACCGGAGTCTACCGCGCATTTGTGCTCAATCCCGGAGGCCACAATCGGCGCTTCCGGACGGAGTAGCGGAACCGCTTGACGTTGCATGTTTGCACCCATCAAGGCACGGTTCGCATCATCGTTCTCTAGGAAGGGAATCATCGCGGTAACAACAGAAACCATCATCTGGGCGGACACGTCAACATAATCCACACGCTCACGGTCAACTTCGATGATCTCTTCTCTATGCCGGCAGGTAACACGAGCATTGGCTAGACCACCCTTTTCATCCATCGGCTCCGTAGCCTGCGCCACGATGTATTCATCTTCCACATCTGCTGTCAGATAATGAATCTCACCTGTAACCTCACCAGTCTCTTTGTCCACCTTCCGGTACGGTGTAATGAGGAAACCGTAATCATCCACCTTGGCAAAACTCGCCAGATAGCTGATAAGACCAATGTTCGGCCCCTCCGGCGTCTCAATCGGACACATACGCCCATAGTGACTGTAGTGAACGTCACGAACATCCATATTCGCCCGCTCTCTTGACAGACCGCCCGGCCCCAGAGCTGACATACGGCGCTTGTGTGTGAGTTCAGACATGGGGTTCGTCTGATCCATAAACTGAGACAAGGGAGACGAGCCAAAGAACTCTTTAATCGCCGCCGTCACAGGGCGGATGTTAATGAGAGATTGCGGTGTGACAATATCCAGATCTTGCAATGTCATCCGTTCCCGAATCACACGCTCCATACGGGAGAATCCAACACGGAACTGGTTCTGCAAGAGCTCACCCACAGAACGCATCCGGCGGTTACCCAAGTGGTCAATGTCATCTCTGTTGCCGATCCCGTGACCAAGACCAAAGAGATAGTTCACAGTGGCGTAAATATCATCTACAATGATATGCTTCGGCACCAAAATATCCGCATGCTCGCGAATCGCCTCATGGAGCGCCTCGCCTTCATGTTCATCCATAAGCTTCTTCAGAACCACAAAACGTACCCGCTCATTGATCCCAAGACTCTTCGGATCCACATTCACAAATGTCTCCAAAGGCACCATGCCATTCGAGAAGACTTTGACCGGCCTGTCATCCACCTTTAAAGTCGCCTCAACCACACCAAGGCGCTCCAGCTCTTGGGAACGCTCACGAGTAAGCACTTCTCCCGCCTCGGCGAGGATTTCACCTGTCATGGGGTCTGGAATTGGGTAATAGAGCTCATGCCCTGTCAGACGGGTGTGGAGGGCTAGTTTTTTATTGAATTTATAACGGCCAACTGCCGAAATATCATATCTGCGCGGGTCAAAGAAGAGGTTTTCGAGGAGTACCTCCGCAGAATCCACAGTGGGCGGATCCCCCGGACGGAGTTTACGGTAAATTTCAAGGAGGGCATCTTCCCGCGAGTTCGTCGGGTCTTTCTCTAAGGTAGCCAAAAGACGCTCGTCCTCACCGAAGATCGCTTTGAGCTGTTCCGTCGTAACAGCAGGCCCGCCGGTAGCAGACTGTCCCGCTGTGTTCCAAGTATAAGGCTTCTTCTCCATCGGCTGTCCCATAGCGCGGAGGAGCCAGCTGACAGGAAGTTTCCGGTTCTTGTCAATCCGCACATAAAACACACCCGTGGCGTCTGTCTCATACTCCAGCCACGCGCCACGATATGGGATAATCGTCGCGCTGTAAATATTCTCCGCGCTCTTATCCATCTTCACGTCATAGTAAGCACCCGGTGAGCGGATGATCTGGGAGACAATAACACGCTCCGCTCCGTTGATGATGAAGGTTCCCCCCTCTGTCATCAGCGGGAAATCACCCATGAAGATTTCCTGTTCTTTGATCTCTTCCGTCTCTTTATTCCGCAGACGGACAGATACCTTGAGGGGCGCCGCATAAGTCGCATCACGCGCTTTGCACTCCTCCACGGTATACTTCGGGGCTTCCGCCATAGAATAATCTATGAAAGAAAGCTCCAAATTCCCGGTATAGTCGGTGATGGAAGCCACATCTTTAAAGACTTCCCTCAGTCCCGACTCCAAGAACCATCGGTACGACGCCTTTTGCACCTCTAAGAGGCTGGGCATTTCTACAATGTCGTCATGTTGCGCATAACTTTTCCGCAGGGTCTTTCCATACAGCACGTCTTTCGGCAAAATTCTTCACTCCTCGTTGGTTTTACTCTTCTCAGTTAAAATCGAACGCCCGGATCAGTTGTCTAATCTTATAGATCTCCTATTGCATTTTGCGTTTGCACTGCTTACAATGAGGTCAAATCCCATTAAGTTGGGGTAGTCTCCTCGATTTCTAAAAATCGAAAAAGACAAATCGGATTATTATACCAAATTACAAAGACGCCGTCAAGGATTTTTTAAGCGAGACCCCATAAGGGTCTCGCTTTTTTGTTTCTTGGTGTAGGGGACGATGCCCACATCGTCCCGCTGTTCCAGTGTCAGTGCAGGTTTGGAAAACGGGGCGATGTGGGCATCGCCCCCTACTCGGCATAGCATTTTCAAGTGTACTCATATATCCAAAAAATGCTTCGACCTCCTATTTACTGAGCACACTCTATCGTAATACTCTACTCTCTCTCCGGCGCACTAAAAGTGCCAAAAACAGTACTGCCGTAAGGATCATCAGTGCAACTGCCCCATAGCGCATCGGAAACAGGAAGGCTTGCCGCAAATACGCATGATATCCAAGCAAGGATGCAAACTGTGTGAACAGAATCGCAGGCAAAAATTTGAGTCTGGAGAAGCCTAACACAACAGCAAACACATCCGCCATGAAGAAATAGCGATCATGCATCTGGGGCAGAAACAGCGGCACACCGACTGTAAACAGGAGGGCTACCACAAGAAAGTCTTCATTCCGAATCCCCTTCCGCCGCCTCCGCGGCAGGGTGAGCAAATAGACCAATAAGACCAGCACAAAGGCTCCGATCACACCAAACATAGCAAGCTGTGAATCGTAGCGCACTTGCGCGAACGCAAACACAGAGGGCGCGTTATAAACAAGTCCCCGCCCACTTGTGTCCGCTTGCTCCAGATAGAAGAGAAGCGTGTCCCAAAAAGGCCGCCCCAAAATCACCGCAGGCAAAATCGCCGCGATATAGGCCAGCGGAAACACAGGCAAGTGGATCCATCGAATTTTACCGGCATAGAGGAAGATCAGATACAGCGGGAAGATGAAAATCGCCTGTAATTTAAATGCAAGCGCCAAAGCAATCAATGCCATCGCCCGGATCGGCTTATAGCAGAGGGCATAGTACACACTCATCACCGCAAAGGTGGCATAAATCACGTCACACTGCCCCCAGTAAGCGCCATTGAGGAATACCGTCGGCAGGAAGAGTATCGCAAAGAAGGCAAGTGTTTTGCGTAAGTTACTCTGCCCCATAAGCCCAACAATCCGCATAACGTAGAAAGCTAAGATCACATCAAAGAGGATACTCAGCAGCTTAATCAAATGGAGGTCTGGCATAGGGATATAGCTAAACAGCGCCAGGAAATAGAGATACACCACATTGTAATTCCCCACCGGGGCACCCAGCCCCGCAAAGCCGCCGTAGTTTCTAAAATGTTGCATCCAAACTGCTAGGAAATGCTGATAGTCTAGGGTCTCAACATTGATGACGTATAAACGTGCGGCGAAGGCACCGATCAGGAATAGTGTCCCAATTACAAGGGATAGCGTGCTGTGTAGAAGCCCTTGGCGGCGCAGGAGGACAAGCGCGAGGACTGCTATGGCGATCATTAGGATGATTGTGATTGGGTGAACCATGCTTGGCCTCGCTTTCTTTATGTTTTGCTAAAGAACGGGGATAATTTGTTTCACCCAATCCATTCGGCGTTCAACGTAGCAAATGCTTATTTTGTACAGGCCACTAAAAAACCTTGCAACTACAACACTCTTGTCACTAATCCGTCACCAGTTCAATAGCGGCTTTCAGTTCATCCAGCGTCTTGTGTGTGTATACCCGCTCA
>Ga0131853_10025038_pt1 | contig 10755 bp, 6 predicted proteins | sample TergutLab28metaG_FD_92764 | JGI IMG/M metagenome (GOLD analysis project Ga0131853, IMG submission 92764) | Labiotermes labralis P1 segment gut microbial communities from Petit-Saut dam, French Guiana - Lab288 P1 (version 2) (version 2) | ecosystem: Host-associated > Arthropoda: Insects >... | reverse complement strand
ATATGCGTGGGCAGTCATTAGGCTGCAGTTTCCAACAGCAACATCACATGTAGTTACAACACTGTCAGATTTGTTGTCAGACACATCGGAGTTGAGCAAGTGCCAGTACCAAGGTTGGTGACCTTCAAAATGTGAGAACAGGATATTTGTGGCACGCTTCTGGGCAATTGAAATTCTAAAGATTTAATTCTTTAAATTTATAATTTGTATTTTTTTTAGATTCGCCAGATATTGGTCCGCGTCTCCCATAGATGTAGCAGCATCGCGAGGATTCGATCAGGTCTTTAGGCTAGCAAATGCTAATGGAATCTTGGTCCAAATCACGATCAACTTCATTAACTGGTTTATTCATTTCATTTAAGAAACTCAGAGACTTTAATCCGCTTCTCCCGAACATGTTGTTGTGCGGAGAGAATTGGATCGGCTGTTAACGTGAGCAGCTGGTAGTGGAGTCTTGGTTCAGTTGCCGATCAAGGTTACAAGTGTGAAAGTAGTGCGTATTACGTAACACTGAATTGCGTCAACGTTACCATTGCCGTCATCGAAAAATAATAAGTGTTACGTATTGTAAGTGTGTGTCTGTAGCTTTTTTCATTCATCTAAGAAAGCAATAGCGCCGTATTACATTGGCATATGTCGCCTGTCTGCCTGTGATATTTTTTTCAAATTCTCGTAAATATGGCACGAATGTCGAAATTTTTTTGAACATAAAATATGTGCGTTGATTTTGTTTTCAAACTTTGTCTGAAATACGCCTTATTGTAAACAAAAATAAGCGAGATATTTCCATAAACCTACCGAAGACTTCGTGTAAAGAAACTGTTATTATTGTCAGATTTTAATAAAAGTTGAATATTGTCAAATTTTGGAAAAGTACTTGAATATCACATTTGATGAAAATCCTTTCATTGGAAGCCGAGTTGTTCCATGCGAATAGACAGACAGACAGACACGACGAAGCTGATACTTGAATTGATATAGCGAACGCGTCAAAATATTGATTAGTTTCCCTAATGATTTTGCCGGAATTTGTATTAATTTTCCGATATATACATTAAGTCAGAAAACGTTCGTTCCTCTCATATCATCACCAGTTAATTACTCATAAATAGTTGAGTTATTCCGATATATATAGGATTAGAAATATACATAAGTTTTAATCGAAAGAAAAATGGAATAAAAAACCGAGCAGCAGTTTTGAAACTACCAGCTACAGGAATTGTCCCAATATATAATTCCAAACTTAGTCCAGTCAAAATTGTAGCATCCGGAGGGACAGACAGACGAAGAGACAAATTGTCTTTGCCCATACTTTCCCTTCGCACAGAGAACAGAGCGACGCACAATTATGTTACGTCGGCTGTTCTCCCAGAGTTTTTATTGTCTAAAGTCTGACAGAGGCATGAACTTTGTTTTCAAGTTTATACAAATTTTCCTAACTCCTTCTTGAGCAAAGTTCATGTTCAAACCTCTGGCTGGAGAGAACTTATAAGCAAATGCACAGGCACTATTCGTAATTATATTTTGACTAACGGCGCTTACATTTAATGCTTCGTTCTTCATTTAATGAACTAAAATTCGTTGCTGTGTATTCTGGGAAACTTATACAGACAGAAAACAAATTACAGAAAAATTTATTATTCTGATTTGGAAAAAAATGAATTTGAAGTATCATGAAGGAAATGGTACTAATGTAGTTAAAATTTTACCACATAATACCGCAATGGAATTTGGAATGTCTGAACTTCAGCGTGATATATGAACTTGGGTCATTTCGATCGCAACGTGTTTGTGTCAAACAATAGACCACGTGTATAGCTTCTTAGAACTGACAGACATTAAGGTGTACCGGCTCCTCTGCCTGCAAGAATGTATGAATATTCGCATGTATTCTGTAGAAGTGGAGCCCATTTTGAAGTGGGATCCGAAATTATGAAAAGCGACTCTTAACTTAATAATGTCCTTCCGCCTCTCTGTCCGTCATCCAACACTAAACAACTTATCTGCTATCGACAAATGTTCGTGAAAATTGATATCTGCTCACTTTTGTAAAAATGGTCTAGGAAATTCAAAACTCATTAGAATCTGAAAAGAAACGTGAGTGTATTGCTCGAAGATCTGTGTGTATTATTGGTAATAACTGGATGAAGTCTTCTGCTAATTAAACATGATTCAGACGATTTTTTGAGAAAGTGAAACAAATTTTATATCAATAAATAATTTCAGGATTCTTATAATTTATACGATAATACGAAAAACCATATCAAATACTGACAGGTCACAAATACAATATAATACGGCGCTGAAAAAATGCGCTTTTCATGTCGGATAACTAAGGCTTCAGTCGCACAATGAGGGTTTGTAATAAATACTGCCTTTGGATGGCAAAAGTGATTAGCGGAAACGCCTGAATGTTACGTTAAAAATACATTGTGGGTTTTGCAAATTCAGTCAAAAAGAATGTACAGCGTTGTTTCATTTACATTTTACGAAACGACAGTGTTTAATTTTCACCCTGTAGCCACCGAAACCTATAGCGTTCAATTTCAAACAACTCCACCCACACACATCATAGTATAAAAATTACATTTTGCCATATTGCAATATCTACAATTAGAATTTTCAAGCAACTCATTCTTTCCGTTTTCCAAAATTAAATTTTCCAACTCTTAACCCTCAGTTCACATTCTCAGACAGACATATTTAGTGCAGTGTGATGGTGAGATAGGACAATAGGCTGACTGTGAAAGATACCGTCTTCCAGCATATGACAACGTACAGTTTGTAATGCAGATGACAGCTCGGTGTAGAGGCGTAAACATGTCTAACAAAACACAGCGTCACATGACCCGAGACAGTCCAGTCAGAAGACTTTCAGTTACTCTGAATCAAAATGTGACTAACCCATTCATTTAGAAATCAGTAGTTCACAAATTGAGTCGAGTGACGCCAAAATATTTCCTTGCGTAAGTGTCACTGTCTCTGATTATTTCGTCACGACTGCACTTTGTTACACTAATATGTCAGCACAGATGCACTAACAGAATAATATGTGGCTACGTCGAACCTGCTGGCTGTGCGTTCTGAGCTTCACATCTGCAGGGTTTTCGTTCCTCGGATAGCGGGTTTGCAAAACCGATAAGAACAACTACATTGAGTTTGTTGTGTTTTGTTTAGGTAGCGTCCTCAAAGACGAGCTGGTCACTGTTCCAATGTAGTCCAGGCTTGTGTGTCTCTGATTTGTTTGTGTTTGTATCTGTGTGTGTGTGTGAGTGAGTGTGGGTGTGTGTGTGTGTGTGTTGAATTTTGTGTGATTTTGAAACCAGGACAAAGAGGTCACTTAGCCCTGGGTTGGGCTGCAGTTCTACAGAATGTAACATAAAGTTTATTCACAGGCACTCGAAATGCAGTTGGCATCTTCTCCCAAATCCTCGACAGTTACGTTGTTTCAGTTGTGTGAACTCTTTTGTACGGCACATTTTATTTTACAATATAATCGATTGTACTTTCTTTCGTTGTTATTTTAAGTAATTTGTGACTTAAGTTAAGCAACGTCATTTTCTTTCTAATTTCAGGTTTCTTATTTAAAATAAAAAAACCCGCATTGACTTTACTTAGGAATATATACGATCCCGGTTATAACGTTATCGCTTATTAATTCCTTACTATTAACCATAACATTAAAACTCCAATTTAAAAAAACACTCGGTTATAACGACAACATTTTAAGTGATTTTCGTGCCGTTATAAATAAAATAAAATAATCGGAGGTAATTTTGTTTTAATTAAAATAAATCATGAAAACTAGTGACATATCAATTCTCCTAGACCGTCTTTCTCCTTCACACTTTTAACACAGAGACGCGCAGTTATGACACATCGACTGTTCTCCGTTGGCGTTTACTGGCTAAAGGCAGACAGAAGTCTGAACATCGTTTATAAGTGAGTACAATTTGTGTTGGTTTCATCTTCTGCCAAACTTTCCAGCACGAGCACATATACTATTTCATATTAAGATAAGAACAATTCTGGATAAATCTGCTGCTTTGTTTTTCATTTGATATCCAAAAGTTTCTTGCTATTCGATCTGGGTTAGTGATACAGACATTGAGCAAACGGCAAGGAGAATTATTTTATGTTATGGAAAGAAATATTAGTCAGCATCAGACAGGCTGCTTTCTGCTCTGTTTAGGTTCACTGTTGCAGGCATTTCACATATCAAGAGGATATCTGGAATCATTTTATGCACACTGTACTGATCAACGCACGGTGTGCTTTTAGCTTGTCATATATTTCATTAAGGAAATTATAGTGACGTAATAAGTAATGTCGTCAGAAAAAGCACCAATGAAATTTAGAATGTTTGACCATTAACACTGTATTTGAAAATACTTACAAATCATTTGTATTAGCTAATGGACCGTGCCTAGATAGTTTAGATCTAACGGATAATATGGTGACATCATTCATATGCCTGTAAGAAGGCAAGAAATTTCGCAGGTCTTCTGTAGATTTGCAGGCTGTTTTATGGGCATTCGAAAAAATTGGGAAAATTTACTTTTAGAGATTATGATAGTATCTACAGAAATTACATAGTTCATTAAATTCCGACAAGAATAAAGGATGATATACACGTTGTACTGTGTAATGTTATGGTAACTCCTCGCTTAGAAAATATATACCTTAACTAGATAAACATGCTTCCAAATATTTCTGTCGGGAATTTAGAGTTTTCATTATAAAGCCAAATCTTGAAATCACTTGTGACTTATACAAATATTAACAGTTCACGGGGTAATTCTTATAGGAAAGTAATAGAAAGTCTAATTTGAAAGCAATTTCCGTCTATAAATTAAAATTATAGGAGAATGCCATTGCCTATAGCAAATTATGTCTAACAGGGTACTACAGTGAACAGTGTTCATGTCTCAAGTATGCCAAACATGAAATGCTTATTCTTGTTAAGAGTTTTCAAGTTATTCACAACGGCTTTTGTACTGTGCCAAAGACGCTAGGTCACCAACACCTAAATATTTGTACTTTATATTTTTGAATAGTGATGTCACAGTCTTCCATCTCTTGAATTAAAACCTGTAAACGTGCCACTACTAAAGTTGACAACCATCAATCTCCGGATACAATGCTTCGTTATAAACGACAAACGGCTGTTAAAATTACGTAACATTAAGCACTCGGATCCATCAAACACTAAAAAATACTAAATACCAAAACACGACAGATGTACTATAATATAAAAATGAGAAGTTTTCGAGTAATTGTTCTTGTGTATAAATATTAAACAGTACGTATTCTGAGTGTGCATCTTCAGCCTAAATTACTGAGCATCAAATAAGCTGGCTCAATACCATATTGTTATATCTGACTTGCCTCTCACTACCACATTGTACTAATTAAATCACAAGAACACGAGTTTCAGAAAGACGTTATTGAACCGAAAATAATTGTCTTGAACTTCTCTAAAAACCTGTCATAAAATTTCAAATTCAAAGAATAATTGTTTGATGCAATATCGCAAACGTATACAGACCTTCATATAAAGTACCGTATTTTAGATTTCACTGAATACTCAGCAGATGGTCGAAAGCTTAGTCGAATTCTGACAGAATTCCCAGTTATTTTGTAGTCTTAACCGAAAGCACGAACTGTGGAAATAGAAACAATTGTGTGATATTTAAGTCGATTATATTTAAATTATAGTTCTACAAAACAGATTGTATATAAGAAATATATTCAATTGTCCAGAATGTCTACTAACATAGAAGGTTGCGTTCCATTTCCTACACCTCTGTCTCTATGTGGAACTTCCTCCTTCTGTTGATGATTCTGCCTGCTGACAGTGTTCTGCCGGCTATTCCACCAACTTTTCTTCTGCCTGGAATTTTGATATAAACTGTGACGTCATTCTCCAAGAGATATCCTTCGCCACATTTGTGTTCTCGGATTTAAAATTGTAATTTAACCTCCCCATCGCTGTAGCAATCTCTGCTTTAAAACTTCTTATAGTATCTAACAAGAACTCCTTCATATTTCCTGATATATTTCCGTCTTGCCTTTTCGAAATTTTCCGAATCGCGTTTGCACATTAATTATTTGGATTGTCCATATCATCGAAATCGTCTAGTTCACTTAGGCCATGTGACGGACATTCACTGACATCATTTCCAGGTTCCGACACTGTTCGATTTCCAAATTTCGCTCGGTCAAATTTTATCAAAATAATTTACATAAATACACACAGAATTCGCAATGTATGTAGCTGGCGCTCCAGTGTGATTCAAGATTCGTGCTCTACACCGTGTAGACAGGACCTTTTGCTCAAGTTCGGCTACCGGTGTCAGCTCTCGCGGGGTCAGTATACAGGCTTACACTTTATAGAAGACACTGTACACTAAAATCTAAAGAGGGTGTTCCATGGCTCAGGTGGTTATTCGCCTACCTCTGAACACGGAGGCCTGGGTTTATTTCGAAGAAATTACAAATAATATACAGAGTAAGTGATAAAAAAATATGGCATTGTAATAGGTGTTTCTCTCAGTACTTCGATTCTGCCCTGTCAATATTATTCCGCACACTCTATATAATTATTTTCATCTAACGTCGCAAGTAACTGGGGAACAAATGGTCAAGGCATGAAAACCTCCAAAAAGAACACTCTTTAGAAAATCGAGAATTAATGAATATAAAATTATTATTATGCGACAATGAATAAAATATCTTGTCACTAGAATACTAGTGAAATGTATTCGTACTGTAACATCAGTGAAGAGAGCTTAGTGAACATCTCTTCAACCAATCGTATTTAAAGTCGTTAATTTGGGAAAAGAAAAAGAGCTCGCAAATTTGTCTATAATGGAACATGGTATGAAGTTGTGTGGGGCCAGGAGGAAGATTACATAAAAACGACAGAATCAATAACATGTCTTGTAAGGAGGTAATGAAAGTGCACAGACTTGTTGTAATTAACAAGGATAAATGAGAATTTGTAGAACAACAGAAAGGTTGAGTTTTGTGAGTGAAAGTGTAATGTTGATTTTGTTTGTTATATTAGACGTTGATAGTACTGAAGATACAATTCTGAATTGCATAAAAGTTTGCAAAGATGTGGGGATTAAGCCTAGCATTATTTAACAGAATATTTCATGAAGAACTATGAATTGTTTATTGTTATACTTTATATAAATACACATCAGAGTGTCTACAAACAAAAGTGCAGATTATCCTAATTCCAAATCCAGAAAATTATATCATAAATGCTTAAATGACATAAGAGATAAGAATACAGTTAACAGTACTTCACAAAACTAAACAATTTTGCAGACGCATGGCACATTAATCTTCAACATATGACGTAATTACATATATTAACCACCTGTCAGTATGACATAATATTAAAAACACGGTCTCTGCAAGCACGAGGAAATACAGCAGATGTACTGTAATCTAAAACAGGGGGTTAGATAGGGTAAATATTCTTACATAAATAAATATTAAACAGAAGGCCCCAGTTTCTTGCTATGCCATTAAATTTACTGAGACTTTTTTGGCTTTAAAACAAAAGAAGTTGAAAATTAGACACAAATTGTAATGTGTAAAATTGTAGACATCTAAGCTGTGTAGAAAATTTCTCCCGTTTAGTATGAACGTCTTAATAAATTTTAGTTCATGAGAGTGCTGCAATAAACCCAGAATGATATTTTTTCCCTTCTCAATACGTGCGAAAGTCACGTGTATATGTAGATTGTCAACTGTTGTTCCAGAACAAGTAGTGTTGCAATGTTATAACAAATTTCAAAGTGATTTTTAAGCCCATTCCATTATAATTGCGGCCATTGCACAAGCATTACGTGAGGAGAGAGGAACATATGCATTTCGACCGTTTTAATGTCATGTTTCCAGCTAAGTTCGTTTACCTGTAAATTGGTATCGGCAAATTCAGTCTTTTATCAAATGAATTATATAGTGTGAAACTGCTTTCACATTAGACACTCTGCCTATATAATTTAATAATTACCGCGTGAAATATTCATTTTTATGTAAGCTAAATCTGATTTGAAAGTTTTTCTACATAATAAGGTGTACACAATCGCTACAGAAACATTTGGAGACATATCTTTCTATATTTAGTTTCATGTTTTCTAGTGGATGACCCTTCTTGGATCTCCATATTGGTGCCGTTTTTGGATAACTAGTAAAGCCATCTGTGAAATAATACGGGAGTTTAGCTAGGGATTTAGAGGTGTGTTTAAGAAGAGAATTTCGTTTATTATAATACTCTGTCTCAAACCTTTCATCTTCTACATCAATCGATGATATATTCGGTAAATTCGTGGCCGCAAATTTTGTGACTTCTTCCTCTCAAGAATACACAGTGCTAAATATAAGCGTTAGAAAATTTGATACAAATTTTTAATTATTTAAATAAAACACCTTTATCATCGCCCACACAATTCTGTGAACATAAATCCCGTCTTACACGTTTTGTTGATTTACCAGTTCAAATTTGCAGTCAACAAAGCGTGGAAATTGTGCACGCACCGTGTATTATAGACTTGAAGAGTGATTAAGCTTACGTTTCCCTGAGGAGATCCAAAGTTTAGAACAACGCACTCAAGGTTTTTCTAAATGTCGTTAGAGGAGTGCCATAACACGTACAAAGTACCTTTAACCTGTAATAACAAGAATTCTGTTCCATACTTCTAATGAGTGATATTTCTTAAATTTAACGCATTTTTACTTAAATGTTTTTTGTTTATCCGATTGAGATATCCAGAGTTTTAAATCATGTTCTTCCGAACACACAGTTGTGCGGATGGAATTTAAACAGTTGTTAACTCGATAAATTGGTGATGGAGTCTTTGTTCCAATCTCGATCAGTATAGTAAAAAGTATAGACAACGTACTCATAGACGTAACGTTGACGTTCGCTCGCCTTACATTTGTTGTTGGTAAAAACAATTTGTGTTAAACTTTCGTGAATGTGTATTATAGTCTTTTTTATCGATCATGAAAGCGAAGGCGCCTTGTTATATTTTCAACTCTGTCTTATTTCACTCTTGCCATATCTTTTACGTCATTTCAAATATGGCGTCGATTTCGAAAAAAATTGAAACACAGAATGTGCTTCTTAAATTTTTTCAAAATTTACTTGAAATTTTTCTTACTTTAAGAAGAGCTGACGATATATTATGAGAATTGCAAGTATGCATTTTAGACACTGCCCAATATGTTCATCAGATTTCAAATGGATTAAAATTTTACATTCAAATTTTTTAGAAAATTCAAATATTAAATTTCTTGATATTTCGCCATATGGATTCCGAGGTGTTGCAATCAGAAAGCATCATATTTCGGACCTAATAATTATGGAAAATATCAACTCCATAAACAGAAATCATATCAATACACTAATACCTAAATTAGTAAAATTAAAATCTGTCACGTCTTGATTTCCAATTTCGCAGACGCCGGAAAACGAATTTATTATGTCGATAAAACACAAAATTTCCTGTAAATCATGAAAAAGTGTGATATATAAATAGTCTTGGCCAGACCTTTCCCTTTGAACAGTGAACTCATTAACACACATTTATGATACATCTTCTGTTCTCCGAAGTTTCCATTGGCTAAAGACAGACTTATTTCTGGACTTCTTTTTCAAGTCTGTACAATTCTTCTACCCTTCATTTTTGGAAAATTCGTGTTCAAATTTCTGGCTGGACAGAAGTTTTCAAGCAAGTGCATAGACAATAATTGGTATTAGATTAATACCAAATTTCCTTAAAATTCGTTTTTCATTTTTCCTTTGATATTATGGTATTCATACATATATATAGTTGTGTAGTGGTACAGACATTAAGCAAATTGCACGAACAAGTTTTCCTCTGATTCGAGTAGTAATATGAGTCAAAAATAAACATAATGCACGCTCTTATGAAAAATTTTACCGTTACATGCATTTCACATATCAAGTTGATATCGGGATTTATTTATGCACACTGTACTCATCAGATCACTGTGAGTACCGCAGTTTGTAATAAATTATAGGTGTTAGGAGGGCAGGTTTATTAACGTAATAAGAATTTTAACCAAATAGTGCCGCCATGAAATTCGGAACGATTGACATCCTGCGTGATATTTGAAATGAGTTATTTCCGATAACAAAATATCTGTGCCAACCCATGGACCACGTGTGTAACTGTGTTGACCTGATATACAGTAATGTGATATCGGCTACACTGTCTGTAAAACAGCCGGTCATTACACCGGCCTTCTGTAGAAGTGCAGCGCATTTTTGATGGCGTACTGAAATTGTGAAATTCGATTCAAAATACCCGTCCCTCTCTCTGCCTGTCTCTATACTCTACGCTGCTTATAGAGAAATATTTGGTGAATTTTGGAAAATCTATGATGAAAATTCATATTTCACGAAATTCTGAAATCTGAAACATTTCAGTCGAATGAATTCAATTTCTAATTTAGAGTAAGCGTTAGTGTCTAATAACTTCCATATATCAACAGTACATTACACTACATTAGTATGTCAGCACAAATGCAGTGACAGAATGCGATTTCTTAAAATCGACAATCTTGTTACGGCCTGCGGTCTTTGTGTTGTGTAGGTAGCCGCCTGTGCAAAGAACTGGTCACTCGTTAGGAACAGTTAAACCGACTGTGTCTGTGTCTAACTGTGTGTGATCTAGGAACCTCAACAAACAGTCACCATATCTCTCAGTT
>Ga0131853_10025037_pt1 | contig 10756 bp, 6 predicted proteins | sample TergutLab28metaG_FD_92764 | JGI IMG/M metagenome (GOLD analysis project Ga0131853, IMG submission 92764) | Labiotermes labralis P1 segment gut microbial communities from Petit-Saut dam, French Guiana - Lab288 P1 (version 2) (version 2) | ecosystem: Host-associated > Arthropoda: Insects >... | reverse complement strand
GAACCAGTTGTCGCATTGATACAATTATTCTCCTGATGATGGGCACATGGCTGCCCGAAACATGTAGAGAATAGAAATAAACATACATGAAAAATTGTGCGCCAAGTTGGTTACTTACAAGGACCATACCAGGATGCATGGTCAACAAAACATTAAAAAAAAAAAAACATTAGTTGTGTTCGACGGCATTTAAATCCTTCGTCGTCTCCATCACAATTAACACAACGGTGCGACAAACACAAAATTAACGAAGATGAGTCGCGAACAATGACGGGCATTACTGGAACAACTCTTTACTCAGGCGGGTCACCAGTCCCTCATACTCCAGTGCTACAGTTCGACAGCAACCCCCCGCAAAAGGAAGTCCCTTCGTTACAGTTTTTACGCGGGATCCATCACTCTTTGGCACACAGTACCTACCCAGTACCGCTACAGTGCTAACTGCTGAGCGAACTACTGTGATGGCGTGCAAAATGGTGTGCATTGAATACCACTACTACAGTAAAAGTGACACATACACACACACACAAATACAGGGCAGGCAAACAGCCTACCTTCTGTCGCACGGCTCGAGGGCTGCGTCCAGCTTGAGGCTTGAGGGAAAAAGAAAACAGACTTATTACTGAATGTTAACTAACATACAGGCCCTATAAGATCCATTCAGTGTATAAACACTACAACAACTACCAGAGTTTTTGCAATAGACATATCAAAAGACGACACCATTTATACAAATGGAAACAGAGAACCCTCCTAAGAATCAAGAAATTTTTTCCCCATGGAGAAAGCACATAAAAATATTTCAAATCCGTCTCAGATCTTAGCCAGGAAAACCAAACTAATCCAGTGAACGACACGTTTAAATTATAAACTCAGAGCCACCGCAACAAAATTCGGTTTACAGTCGCAGAAAAGCCCGTTGGAAATTCAACGGTCATATCCGTACGTTCTTATTTCGTCCCTTCATTAATTTCCTCCATCCCTTTCACGCACTTTTTTTCTCTCTACTTTCTCCGTCAAGACAATACAATGAACCTTCGTACGTTATTGGTCAGTACTTGCCACTTGCTATGAAGGGTCATTTTCCTTCCCATACCACGTTTGAAGTCAGCTTTCGTAACACAGACGTGGATTAAAGTGTTTTTATGTCTTTTGCGTCACTAATGGGTACGTCATCTTCATTTTTGTACCAAGGATGCACTTCTGTCTCTGTGAATGTGAGCTGTGACGTCAGGAATAAGAGTTAGTTGATACTTTGCGGGCAAAGAGAATGGTCCGGTATGTAACAGGTGCAAGAAATGTGGACGGAACTAGTTAACACCGAACATCTACCAACACAACGAAAGATCAGTTCTGTAAAATGAGAAGCAAGATTTAAGACTTAACACGTTCACATAATGGTACATACGTACACCAGTTGTTACATGAAGTGTCCTGAGTTTTAGTTATTCGTTACACTGTAGGGGAGAAGCATTTCCTGGGGGTAAAGGCGGCCGGTGCGTAGGGCTGACAACCTTACCACCATCCTGTCCCGTTGTCGTGTAATCTGGGAACCTTAACTTCCTGGAACCCTCTGGGTCACTCCAGGCTTGTAACGGGACTGTTTTACCTTTACTGTAGGGGAAATATAATAATACAGACTGTCCTTCTTATCGTGTAATGAGCATGGTAGTTTTATCACTTAGCGAGCCTCTTTCCACCGGGACATCCCGCTACAGTTTCCGTGACCACAGCCACGATAAAAGGGACACCCTGCAAAATTAGTACATCGTGTTATAATGCAACAAACTGCCTGCAGATTTAATTCGATGAAATCTTAGCTGCCTCTCACTACGCTGCTGACAGTTGTAACGCACACAAATACAGTGCAATGCTGTTGCACTGGCACAATATAGCCCCAACCTATTGACCTGAGACGCTAACTTCTTGCAACCAACCTTCATTCACTAACAGCTAATAGTAATATCATTTCTTGACCACAATTTATTATAATAAACTGATGTAAGTAAAGGACTACCCCGCGCGCCTTTGTGAATGCCTGCAGTACTTCTCGCAGTTTATATTTTGAGGCCATATTAGATTAGAGTTACCAACATAACAGTCAAACTCAAGTCACGACGCGCAACATACGTGGAAAAATCCCAAAACACTCACTGCGCCAATAGCAGGCTTTAAGGTTTCGTTTCGATAACAGAAACTGACTTTACAGGCACCAACACAGCACATTCGACACCACAAACGGTTATACAGCGAGGCTGGTGTTTTATATTACCACTAAGGCTGGGCTTTTATGTCTGATTTTAGAGACAAACAGCAGAGACATGAAGACCCAAGACAATTTAAACCATCATTCATTTCATCATTTCCTTAACACAAACTCAACTTTTCGTCTTATGATGAGGCTGAAGACATACGGCAAACGGATGCGATAGAAATTCATTTAACCTTAAGTTCCTAGGCTCCCTGCTTCGTTACCATGTCAACAATGACATTGTCGGCAAACCTAATTCAATATGGTTTCCGTTACGCCCAATGTCAATTCCAGACCATTCATTAAGACACGTGTATTAAGATTACATTAACACAGATGCCGCTAGCGTAGCCGGAATAACAGTGTAGCCTACAGGTTCTATTCACAGTAGAAGCTAGAATACTTTTCTCCAAAAAGTCCAGAGCGGCTCTAGGGCTAATCCAGCCTCCTACTCAGTGGGTACCCGGTAATTCCCAGACGTAAAGCGGCCAGGTTGACCATTCACCTCCATCTAGTGCCGAGGTTAAGAATGGGTGGAGCTATACCTCTATTCCCCAAACATATACACCGAGGGCGTTCACAGTGAAAATTTCACCTTTAACACAGACGATATAAACATTAATTCTATTGCTCGTCTGAGGTGCTGATATATGTGGAACTGTAAACACATATCGCTAAGCCAGTAAGTGACACTTCAATTCTCTGTTGGATCTGTTATTGTTACAGTAACGAAAATGAGTGGAAGCCAACTTCAACTACCTTGAATGAAGAGACACGGAAACGTGGTTTAAATGTGTACTAAGGTCACACTTATTTTTAAAATGCGATATTCTTGCCAGATGTTTACCTCTTGGCATGTTATGTAAATTTATCTCAATTTACATGCATATACATATGTATAAATAATACAGTAGGAGCTACTGTGCAATTCAAAACAATGGGTTCATTTCCATTGAATCTAGACACACATACATGTATATGATGGCACTGAATATGGAGGGGACAGGAGAGGAGAGGAGAGTAAAGATGATTAAGCATTTGTCGTCTGTGTGACTACTGATGAGATGGGTGAAAATTCAGCGGCGGAAGGAGGGCACGGAGGACGCAGAGGACAATTTACTCATCAACTGATGCAGAAGAAATAGTTGAGCATGTCGATGGAAAGTGCAGTGGGCAAAAGCAGGCAGGCAGAAAGGGATGAAGATGAGTAAGCTTTGTTTTCGGATGATGAAATGGCGTAGAGGAATAATGGTCACTCTCCAGGACAGTCGTCTAACACGAACTGTAAGAACCCACCTCGAATGCTAGGCAGTGGACATGTGGGCACAAACAGGTCAATTAGCAATTCCTTTACATGTTCCCACGAAATTCTATACAGGAAGAAATTAAGAGCAGACTGAAGTCAGGGAATGCTCTGCTATCATTTGGTGCAGAATCTTTTGTCTTCCAGTTTGGTATCCAAAACTTTAAAGATTAAGTTATACAGAACTATTATTCTGCCTGTTGTTTTGTATGGGTGAGAAACTTGGTCGCTGATACCGAGGGAGGAACGCAGGCTGAGGGTGCTTGAGAATAAGGTGTTGAGAATATTTGGGCCTAAGAGGGACGCGGTAGCAAGAGAGTGGAGGAAGCTGCATAATGAGGGGCTGAATGATCAGTACTGCTCACCCAATATTGTTCGGGTGAAAAAGTCGAGAAAAATTAGATGGGCGGGGCATGTAGCGCGTATGGGGGAAAGGAGAGGCGTATACAGGGTTTTGGTGGGGAAACCTGAGGGAAAGAACCACTTGGAAGACCCAGGCATAGATGGGAGGATAATATTGAAATGGATCTTAAGTAAGTAGGATGTGGGGGTAGGGACTGGATCGAGCTGGCTGAGGATAGGAAAAGTTGGCGGGGACTTGTGAATGTGATAATAAACCGTCGGGTTCCATAAAATGCGGGGAATTTCTTGACTAGCTGCAAACCGGTTAGCTTCTCAAGAACGACTCTGCTCCATGTAGTGAGAGAGTGAGTGAGTGAGTGATGCGTGTTCGGACGACACTCAGCGCCGTGCGGGCAGTCACACGACCGACGACAACAGACGCTTCGTTTATTTACATTTCTTTATGTCTTGTGCGGTTATTTTTTATTTTTTGCAGAAAATCAGCAGGCAGCAAAATAATTTTATTAGATTAATGGCAGAAGAAAATTTGTAGCGAATTATTTAACACGTCTAATCATCTTCCGCTCGACTCGCTACGGGATGGACGGTCCGGGGATCGAATCCCGGTGCAGGTGAGATTTACCGCACCCATCCAGACCGGCCCTGGGGCCCATCCAGCCTCCTATACAATAGCTGACAAGAATCTTTCCCGGGGGTAAAGCGGGCGGGGTGTGGCGTGTCAAATGGGGCTTTAATGGATATCCCCCTGAAGTACAGACAGTTTCAGATTTACGCAACTGTTCCGTTCCTTAAACATGTTACGTAACCGGAAATTTACGTATATCGGATTTGACTTGTTTGTCTTAATTCACTAATAAATCATACCTCAGTGGTTATAAATATATATATATATATATGTGTGTGTGTGTGTGTGTGTTATTTCTGTCAGTTTTCTTCACATGAAACACACAAAGTGAAATAAATTTAATAATTACGGTATTAATAATTAATATTATTATATAATATTATTTAATAATAACTAATAGGAATTTTACCTAGGACTCGTGTTACATAGTTCGGAATCTCTCTGTACTTTAGAAAGGCACTAAAATAACCAAACTTTCTTGCAGACATCCACAATCACCGAAGTCAGACTAACAGATAACCTGGACGACATTCGAGTGAGGTCTCTCACGTAACTGTAAATATTCCATAGACACTACTACGTGGTACGGAACGTTAACGATGGGCTGGATCTGATCAGTTAGGGGCACAGAATCCTGACCTGCAATTCCCGCGGTTTAATGACATTTGAAAATACTGGATAAATACAGTAAAATGGATTCATATTGCGATGTTCAGGGTTGTGGCGTTGTAGACCGGTACTTTGGCTTGAATCTTCAACCCTGTAACAGGAGGCAGTAAGCTTCTCCGAAACAGTCGTATCCCCTACGAACTACGTAACACAGACCACAGTTCAGATCTTCACCTTCCTGAAGAGCAATGCACTGAGCATAAGAAAATTCAAGTGTCCTGGGCTGTTACGCCGTATATATGGCACTACACCACTCCGACACGTGGTTCTTTACCAGTCGACACGGTGTCACATCTCGGAAGACCTGCTCCAGCAACATCACGTAAGGCTCGTGATTGAATTACAAAACTGCGCGGTAGAGCGCAGCACTCTTTGAAAAGTAGGTTCTCCTGGTGGTTAAATTAGGAACTACTCAGTTCACTCGTTGCTTGATAGAGGTCGCTCTCTCCGCACAGAGTACAGGATCGATATATCGATGTTGTTGTTTCACATAATCTTATCAATACTATATCGCTCGCGAAACAGCAATTTATCGAAACCGATCGATACTCAATTTTACAGGAAACAGAAGAAACTTGACCGATACTCGATTGACCACCACTTAAGCATGTTATGTTTTTTACGGAAACATAAGGACAAGCAATGTTTTGTGGACACAGTATGTAGACAGAAGGTGTGTTTGTAACCCAACCGTCTTGTAATGCGGGAATCTCAGTTTGACGAATTATGTGGTTTGCGACAAATTGCTGTTTCATGAGCGATATGTTTCAGTTGTACCATGTAGTTCTTTGACAATGGTGTAAGACGCGTAACAGCAGGCACTGACAGCTTCACCTGAGGAAGAAAGCACAATGCTTTCGTCCTGGAGGTGAAGTTTCGCTAAAAAATTGTATCATTCTTAGGAGACAGTCGAACAAACGTCCAAAGACCACCACGTATATTGAACTTTTTCATTCTCTTGTTTTGGTTAAAAGAAACACAATCTTTCATTATTTGATGTGTGTTGGACCGTGCATCATTGTTATAACTGAAGAATATGAACCAACTAGATGCTACTTATTATTTTATTGTACTTCTTATAGGCTCAACATGTTTCGGGCAGCTCCTGATGATGGGCATAGTAGTGCCCGAAACATGTTAAGCCTATAAGAAGTACAATAAAATAATAAGTAGCATCTAGTTGGTTCTTATTCTTCAATCTTTCAGTAGTTTACTCTGCCTCCGTCATGAGAAAGAATAATGAATCATCAGCCCTTTACATGACGCTAATTTATACAGCCTGAAGGGATACAGTTCAGCGCCATCTAAAGAGGCCTACAAACAGTACCCCACCTACGTCTGACAAACAGAACTGCTTCCAAAACAACATGTTTCTTTGAGCAAAGCCAGACGAAAAATGTCCACTACGCCTACATTTGTGTCGGTTCAACATAACCCTTTAAAAAGATGTTCATGTATTTATTTGCATAAAACAATGTTCAAATGATCAATATATCATATATGCTCATATCCGTGGCTGAATACTGAAGGAAGTCATAAATCTGAAAACCAGACTGACAGGTAATGTTGTACCTATGGCAAGTGAATCACCGGGTTATGAACCCGTACGAGGGAATGGAAGTGCATGTCTTCACGCACTGTTAATCTTGGCTCTAAGAGTTTGTGAGCTGTCAGATTCATTCTCTAGTCGATTGGAAACCAAAAACAAAACAAAAAAAAAAAAAAAAGAAACACCCGGTAGCTGCTGAAGGCAGGTGGGGCACGAGGGGCGATAAGGACGCCTTGGAAGAAGAGACCCATACTGTCCCCGCCGAAACTGCAACTGCGATTTGTCGGTTGCGCAAATCTGCGCTATCGCGAATCCAGTACACAACTGATACGGGACTTAAATATCATCTTACGTTTGCTCTTGGCGCGTCAAACACTCCGGGTGCACACTGGTTTGAAACTGTGTAGTGTGTCTTACTGGCAGTGACGATGGAAATATTTCAAAATCATGTCAGTGGAAAGGTGTCAATTTGTAATGAGCAACAAATTATACTATCAATTTTATAGTAACGTTTAGATACTGTGGATTTTAGCTAAAACCTGCAGGTTTGATAGGCATGATAATTGTAGAACTATTTTATTGGTGTTCCTTTTAACGACATGGATGGCAGCCCCCTGAGAATGGCGATCGCGCCGAAACATGTGGGAGCAAATTAATAGTAAAATACATTATATATATATATATATATATATATATATATATATATATTGTGCTATCTCGTTGGTGCTAACCTTGTAAATCATGTCAGCTGATGTTTCGCAGAACACATTTCCGTGTAAACACAGTTTTACTGCTGACACAAACACGATACACACATTATCAGTAAAGTCACATTTATACATACTGAAACGTTCCCGACAGCATACTGTCATGTTCCTTTTCTGAAAGCGTCTAGATATGGGTGTGAAACTTGGTCACTTACATTGAGGGAGGAACGTAGGAGGGGGTGTTTGATAATAGGGTGTTGTGGAGAATATGTGGGCCTAACAGGAACGAGATAAAAATTGAGTGGAGAAAACTACATAATGAGGAGCTTAATGATCTATACTCCTCAGTCAATATTGTTCGGGTGATAAAATCGAGAAGAATGAGATAGGCGGGGCATGTAGCGCGTATGGGGGAGAGGAGAGGCGTATATAGAGTTTTGGTGGGAAAACCTGAGGGTAAACGACCATTTGGGAGACCCAGGCGTAGATGGGAGGATAGCATTAAGACGGATCTTTAGGAAGTGGGATGTGGGGGTATGACTGGATCGAGCTGGCTGAGGATAGAGACAGGTGGCGGGTACTTGTGAATGCGGTAATGAACCTTCGGGTTCCATAAAATGCGGGGAAATTCTTGACTAGCTAAAAACCGGTTAGCTTCTCAAGAAGGACTCTGCTCCATGCAGTAAGTAAGAAAGCGACCAGACCGGCTCAGAAGCCCACCCAACTAACACAAAGACATATGGGGGTTGTTCCCCTGGCGGTAAAGCCGCCGAGGTGTGAGGCTGACCACTCGCCTCCATCTAGTGCCGACGTTAAGAATCAGTGGAACTATGCCTCTACCCTCCTTCACGCCTCCCTGGCGTGCACAGACAACTTCACCTTCACGTGAGGCATTCGTTCTTCTGGGATGTCACGCAGCGTGAACATCCTAAGAGCGCGAAGGCTTCGTTACGCCGCGGCGGACGCCCGAAATCAAGCACCTTTACTTTCAACTTTTGCATACGCAATATGACGATTTAAGAACACTTTAACGATGCGGGTGAAGTGAAGGGGTGCTCCTGCACGTTGAAAGGAGGCTCCCTGTAACAACTGGCCGGGAATTTCTTGCAATTCTGGAATGAAAACCTACTGCAAAAATGGAGACGAGAAACTAATAATTACACATCTATTGTTCGTATTGTTAATTAAAGTTATTCAATTTTATTTCTGACATATTAATTTTGGGACGTTCTGTACAACGATACGCCTTGGATACGACCTGTCATCTTCAGATGAAAGGGTGCGGGCGCTTACACACAGTACGCGGTAAGACCTCACACCCACATCCGGCCCCTAGGACTGGAAACCGTAACAAAATGTGATACAAAAGGCAAAGGTAAAGCGATCCCTGCACAGGCCTGGGAAGGCCCTGAGGGGTCCAGGAGGTTGAGACTCCTAGATTTCACGACAATCGGCACATGAAGGTGGTAAGGTTGCCAGCCCTACGCATCGACCACCTTTACCCCCAGAAAATACTCCTGGTACTCATTTCTGTTAGAGGCTGAGCCGACCCCAGGGCCATAGTGCGACCGGAAGGATTACGTCAATGAAAAATGTCCAATGACACTATCGGAAATCCAACCCGCGACCTTCCGGCTTGAGGCGCAGTGCCTCAACCAACTGTGCCAGCGCGTGCCCCAATTAATTGTGATACACAGATAGAAAACAGTACCACAGCTGCACTGTACTGCCACTTTATTTCATTTTCAGGTGAAAGCACTGTAAATTATATAATAAACGTTTCACACATTGCCGACCCATCAAGTGGAGATGACTAGTTAAAAAAAACCCCCCAAATTTTAATAGCTTGCTCTCTCAAACTAGAACCCCACGATTCTACACCATTCAAATTATTTTTTTAAACCAGTTCTACCCATCTCCCATTTTCCAAACCCATTTCTCCAATACTATCACAGTACTATCTCCCACCTGGTCCCTAAAGTCAAACTGTCAAAATATCGAGGTACAATATTGTACAGCGAAGTCTGCCCACGTATTCAAGCAGTAGACACGAAGCACCAGTTACGTAAAGGGTGATTCAGGAATAGTCTACCACACGTCGTGGACAAATTAACTAAGGTATTCTGATTAAACAGACGTTTCGGGCCCAATTCTAAAACTGAGGTACCGAGGCACCGATGGCAGTACGATAAATAAAGACGGTTAGGTCTTAATGAAAAGTTTCACGACAAATACAATGTAAATGACTGGTGACTTCTTTAATAATGGAATGTGAGCACAGCCGTTCGAAGGGACAGCCTGCGATCAGAAAGCTCAGTGCAATGTTGAATCTACGCGGCGGCGTCGTGTTATTTGTTTGTCGAGGCCTTGGTTTTGACTGCGTCGCAGATAGCGAGCTGTGTCAACATCACGTACTAAGAATAAGCCTTGATCATCCTCATATGAACATATTCGCATTTCATATGCGTTCCTACGTGTATTATTTAACAACATTATCAACAGAAAGAGTTGGTTGGTGTGAAGCTTGGTCGCTCACAATGAGGGAGGAACGTAGGCTGAGGGTATTTGAGAATAGGGTGTTGAGGAGAATATTTGGGCCTAAGAGGGACGAGGTAACAAGGGAGTGGAGAAAACTACATAACGACGAGCTTAATCATCTGTACTCCTCACCCAATAGTGTTCGGGTGATAAAATCGAGAATAATGAGATGGGCGGGGTATGTAGCGCGTATGGGGGAGAGGAGAGGCGTATACAAGGCACTGCAAGTCCTCGTGAAAGTGGTCCACGAGGTTCCGCACGCCTGGATGCTGCCAAGACAGCAGTCAGGATAACGACACGCTCTGACAGTCTGCAGCCTTACGTCGTCTTGACCAGCGGACTGCGCTGCGGCCTTACATTTTGCCGTCCATTGCATGAACGTGCAATCGCATTTTATTTACAGGCGAGGCAACCGTTACTCGCGACGAGGTGAACAAAGCTCGAACACCGGTTTACGGACACCAGAGAAACCTCATGCAAATTTGTAAACATCCCTCAAGCACCGGTTCCCGATGAACGTGGGTCTGGCATCGTGTGAAACTATGTTTTTGGTCCTTGTCTTCATACGACGCCCCACAGAGGATGTCTACCTTATCCGTCTATGCCAAGAACTGTGGGCACGAATCTACACCGTGACAGACCACTCATTTTCGACAAATAATCAACAACAACAACAACGCACTCCTACAACTAATTTTGAGGAGATGCGGATGACATTCCAAACAACACCCACATTCTAGAGCTGGGATCG
>Ga0131853_10025035_pt1 | contig 10756 bp, 5 predicted proteins | sample TergutLab28metaG_FD_92764 | JGI IMG/M metagenome (GOLD analysis project Ga0131853, IMG submission 92764) | Labiotermes labralis P1 segment gut microbial communities from Petit-Saut dam, French Guiana - Lab288 P1 (version 2) (version 2) | ecosystem: Host-associated > Arthropoda: Insects >... | reverse complement strand
TTTTGGAAAAATATGGGCATGAAAAGTGTTTGATGGAATTACTAAAATGTTACAATCAATATATCTAAAGCTGATGTCCATGGAAAACTCAAAATTAATGACAATTTCCCAACATATTCATAACGTAAACAAAGAATTAAAGGTTTAAAATGTTAACGGGGGGATTAAGAAATTAAATGGTGTTTTCCTGTGCGGTAGAAATAAAATCGCCCTATGATATGTTTTCTTAAATGCCCAATAAATTTGTGCTAATTAATTCACAGACTGTCAACGTGTATAGTCACGCTGTTCGGAAAATGTGTATATATTTGTTGTACGTATTGGAGTTTAAACAAATGCTAATTTGGTCAGGTATAACGCCAGTGTATCTAGAATTTAGGTATTTAAGAAATATGGGGAAGAGAAGAAAACAAACACCCGAAATTTTAGTTTCAAAAAAGGTGTGATTTTAGCGTCTCCCTCCAAGGAGATGTGACTGTTAGCGCATCCAAAAAGAAAGACGCAATCGTGAGAGACCAAAATAAGCCTACACTCAGTTTACTTGTAATTACTCAATAAATAATAAAGACGTAAACGCAATTTCCTGTTAGTTTCAGAAGTTCGAAATACAGAAAGCTTGGCATGTCTACTGCCGTGACAGATTTGCCGAAATACGTACTTTCTTGGCATATATTCACAGGGCCCTGTAAGTGAATATCTGGTTATGTCCTAATCTAAAGTATACCACAAACCTCACTGAAACATAAAAATACTATTTTTTTTACGTTTAGCTGACCGTGCATCTCAGTATTTAACCAACTTGATGCATCATCACACCTATAGATGTGATGATACCAGAAGCTGTGTAATGCAATTTTGACCTCCTGATGATAAGCACATGTGCTCGAAACATGTATAGGCATGAAATAAAACTTATTGTGAAAAAAAATTTTGTGCATCAAGTTGGTTAAATACTGAAATAAATATAAATACTATGTCTCACTTCGGATTCTTACAGACAGATGTTAGCTTGGCGATGCAAACCGAACTTGAAAATTCGTGTCATTTGTACCACTTTTCGAGGAAGAAATGCCACATTTTATCCACGGTGTGAAGGCATTCATTAGAGGTGAAACCGAAATAAAGTTAGCGCTAAGTCCGTTAACTGATCCTCCAAAATTGCACAGCTATCAGAGACACGTTTAATGAAAGAGTGACACGCAACATAAAAATATCTTTCCAACTGACGAAAATATGCTCAATCGTACATGGCTGCGTCAGAAATATGAACCTCAATAACGAGCGAGCTACATATTCCTCCTCTTCTCGTGACATAACCAATTCAACTGTGGGATGCGCCCGCAACTTTCTCCTGGTGCCAGACGTTCGGAACACAGAAAATGTAGCGTCTGTCCCTGGCGTGAAAATTGTTCCGGAATGACTCAAATTATGAGTAAGTTTTTTTAAATTTCCCACAAATTTCCTTTGGTCTGCGTTTACCTGCTCTATTTTATGTACTTTATTTTAAAGTTCACATTCCCTTAAGCCTATGGGTTTAGGTCTTTGATACCTTTATCACATTTTTTTGTTCCGCTGTATTATACTGTTTTTAAGTACAATTTACCTCATTCCTCTTTTCTAAGTTTGATATTACTTTAGAATGCAGCTACGAATCTAACGAAGTATGAATACGAGATGAAATATTTTGAATTAGTATAAATGCAAGAATTCCCAACGTAGGCTCTACTTATGCTACGGCTTTTACTACATTTCGGGACAGATTTGTTGACTTCAAGAAACTAGTTCGATAGAAAAAATCTTCAGTTTGTGTTCACCATAGGAAAATTTTCCCAATTTCCTTGTGGTTGTTCCCCTTCCAAATTATACCGAAACCATATGTCACGTGCAATATAAGCACGCTTGTTTCATGCCACTCGAAACTCTAATTTCCCCGTTCTTCTTTAATGACAACACTGTATCATTCCCTGCACTAAGGGACTCGAAGAATCCTCAGCACCTACTTTTTTCCAAGTTTCTTTGCATATTTGAAGAAAGTGCATCGCATAAAAACATAAAAGTGCTATGATCATAAAAGAGATGTTTCAATAAAACAGTTCATGATATACGTATTTGCTCTCTCTTTCCATAATACACAAAACAAAATTGTACCAAAGTCAATTTGATTCTTTTCATTGCGTTCAACAACCCAGCGCTCAAAGTACACAGCACAATGTAACATAAATTGAGCAGTAAAGGGTTCGACGCACCGTAGATGGCGACATGGAGGAATAAAGAAGTGTCTGTCAGTGAAGCACTGTCAATGTGTGATATCGAAAAATGATAGTGGTGTTCTGGTGACACCGTGTAGTCTAGGAGAGCGTAACGGTGCGGCAGAGTAACGTGTACTGATCCCATCTTCAGGGTAGAAGAATGTACCATGAAAATGGAGAATTAAATGCTGAAGTACCAAGGAATAACTTCGTTTTGTAGCAAGGGAATGGGAAGTTTTTCGTCTTCAAAATATTGACCGGCCTCGGGGCTCACGTGGCCCCCTATTCATCGGATAGTGAGGGGTAGTACCTCTAGATTAGAGCGACTGGAGCGTGAAGCTGATTAGTTACCTCCGTTGAATGCAGAGTTTAAGAATATGTAGACATATATCTTTACTCCCCAACATACCTTCCTGGCCTGGTGGTTCATGAAGCACAAAGACAACCTTTACCTATATCACGAAGATAGAGAGACTAGTACCTTCAACGTGCGGATAAATTTCTACCAGAATACACGGCGTCATATACCAGAAGTCAGCATATTTTATAGTCACTGATATGAAAATCTGAAATCTCATTGAAGGTACTTCACTGTTTTCGTTTCGGCTCAGAGCAAATTTAAGTGCGATTATCACAGTGAGTGATACTGCTGGCTGTCATTTGCTTGTGGTCACTACCTGGTCAGTAAGCAGTTGGCGGGAAAGGCAACACTTCGACACATCCCTACGATTTGAATACTGTACATTGCACATGGAGCGTGCGGCTTTACAGTTCTTGTCGCCGCTGCTCTGACAGTAGAATACACACACGAATAGCACACAATCTTAAATTTGGTTAGTAACGAAAGTAATACACAGTTTTGAACTACATCGGCCTATTCTCTAAGAGACGGGCTTTTCTTGAAAATCAGTCTGCGTAAGTTGTGTTACGCGGCCCCAGGACACGTTTTTAAACTATGTATTTTCATCAACGGGGTGCGGATGTGGGTGGGGGCAAGTTGTATGAGACACAGCGTCATAAGACGGGGGTTTCGGGTTCGGTTTCTTCTGTCTGCATTCAATAGCCCTGGGATCCACTCAGAGATGAGTACCAGGTTATTTCCTTGGGAGTAAAGTGCAGCCGGCGTTTAGATGTGACAACTCTGCCGCCCTAGTAGGGCCGAATAACAAAGCATGGATGAAATTATAACAGTCCTTCCCCCCTCTGAGTCTTCACGACTTATTACGGATAGGCTTTACCTCTAATATTATCAGCATCATGTAGTCTGACTTAAGGCAGGTCCATAGCCTTATCTAAAGCGAGTACTCCTCAGATTGCGATCTAGTGTTCCATCTTTCAATTTCAAGTATTGTCGCTTTTTTTCAAGGTCATCCAGTACCTGCTTACGCCTTTTTCCTCCTCTTCACTGCCTCCAATCTTGCTATCAATAACGTGTTTTAGTATTCAGGTTCTACGCAAGGTTTGACAAATTCAGTTAACCTTCCATCATTGGAAGTTCCTTTCCTCCTTGACCCTGTGTAATTCTACAAAAAATTGAGGAACAATTCAGACGGTCAGATTTACAATTTTTTGCAATTTCCACACGTGCGACCCGCTACACAAGCTTACAGTGATTTTTTGACCCTTCACCGAAGACGGCTTGATGACTGTGCACTGACGAATCGGTATTTATGAACTCCGTGGTGACACTAAATGCAGAGGGAAGTTTCCATGCCGATGCCGTTACCACAGGAACCAGTTCAGTGACTGACTTTATGCCGTTCGACTTTCCTATGTGTCACGAAACTTGTATCTATAAGCAGCTGGCAAACCGCAGATGTTACACCAACTGGAGCAACAGAATAGCATCGACGCCACGATCTATAATTTCCGTCCTGTCAAGAGAAGCTTTGTAGAAAAATATAAAAGTGTAAGATTGTATCTCAGAAATATATTTGCTGAGTCGATACTTCAGAGTAATATGACTGCTGTTAGGGAAGCCTTCCAAGTTTGTGGCATAGTCCCATTATTGGAAACGATGTTGAAGAATGATCATTCCAATTACGGACAAGGGCGACTTCTAATGTGGCGACACTTGGGATTATCACCGGTAGGTATTTATAGTTGAATTGTATAATTTTCTGTATTAATATGTGACAGAGAATATATACGAACAGTATTTACTTTTATACTGTCCTTCTAATATATTATTATGGCGTATCTGTACGTTTCACCGTATTCTCAGACAATTTTTCTCCTCGCCAGTTTTTAGTTGCTTTTTGCACCAAGTACAAAGAGGAAGTGCATTCTATATTCCGTGGGGATCCTTTCTTCGATACTCAAAATAAGTGATTATTTTTTTACTTTTACACAAATCCCAGAAGAATGCCTATCCTTAATAAAGGGGACAGCGCAGGATTCTACTATCATCGGTGACGGTTTCGGTCTTCCCCTTGCGGCGGATGCAGATGGCAAGCACCCTGTCTGTCAGGTCAAGGGATCGCAATCGACAAGTTAAATGTTTTAAAAGCGCTGTCCACCCCCTGTCCTCCTCCAGACATTTGCACTGTTAGTATCTTTTTTGCCGTCGCTTCCAATGCAGCTAAAGTATCTATTTTTGAATAACTGTAAAGAAAGAAACCAAACTTTCTTTGCGGAAAACAAAGCATTTTAGTAAAAGAATTATAATTCAGCTGGTCCCGGTGGCCACGAGTCTAAGGCGTGGGTCTGCGGTCGCTCGTTTGCTGGGATTGAGGGTTCGAATTCAGCCTGGTTCATGGACGTCTGTCTGCAGCAAGTATCGTATGTTGTCAGACGGAGGTTTCTACTATGGGCTTATCCAGCGTCCAGAGGAGTCCTGTTGAGTGTGGTGCGTGTGTCGTTGAGAGCGATCAGGTACAATAGTAAACTCTACATCTACAATGAGTAGGTGGAAAGAGGTCAAGACTAAGAAAGAAGGAAAGAAAGAAAGAAGGAGAGAAAGAAAGATTAAAATAAGGGTAAAATTTGTTTTTGTCAAAATGAAAGGAGAAAATACACAACATTTTTGTTTATGTAACCTCTATTTCGCAAAGTGCATGGTATGATTGCCTGTGCCATTATTTTATGCGCCAGTTTTTATACGTTGAGCTGCTTCTGAGACCATCAGGTACATGCAGTTTGACCTTGTGAGTAATGTTACTGTTCTGCTGCCCGAAACAAATATTGAAAGCTTTCGCTCCTTTTATAAAGCGAGTAAAACATACACAGTGCACTGGGGATAAAAAAATTTAGAAAATATTGAAGTTGGAAATCTCATTACAGGATGGCAGTTGGGACAACTGGATGTAGAGGGAGTGATAATATTAAAATACATATTACACAACTTCTGTAAAAACGTATGAACTGGATTGAGCTAGTGGTGGGAGGTGACTAATTTCAGGTATTAGCTTTCGGTTACTTGTACAACATGCATCATTCCGGGAATGAGAATACTAGTCTGCTGCTCCTGTAAATCCCCAAAAGAGCTCACCGAAATACGGGACACATTAATTGTAATTATATCAACTGCTATTCTATCTGCTCACCATCCGCAAGACGCTTTACTATTACCTACGTAGTGTGCAGAATTGATCAATTAATGTTGTCTGTAAAATTTCACATGTCTGTGTTGGACATATTACTGAAGCTTTAGTTGGTGTTCACTACTTCTACTGTAGTTTCACAACGCGTTTCTTTTGCGAGGGTGGATGTGAATTTTACGAAATTCTACGCCTCCAACAGAGTTGTCTATGGGGGTCTGTTAAAAATAGCTGTGGAATTTATATAGGACTTGTGCCTATTAGTAGGAAATCAAAAGAATAATACGAATTAATTTCTCGCGCCATTTTTGGGAAAATTAAATTTCTATTAATTTATTATGTCCGAAGGGAAGATGGGTCCGGTTACCCTTTTTTGCACTGACAACACGCCAGACTTCCAACATGTGACCGCACTGCGTTTATTAGTCTAGGATTATATGCTGATATTGTCTGTTATTATGAATATTTACGCGCCATAGAGGAAACCAGTGGATCGAATCCCGGTGGGGGCGAGATTTTCCGCAACCGTCCAGACCATCCTTGAGGCCCACCCAGCCTTCTATAATGTGTATAGGCTCTTTCCCGAGAGTAAAGCGGCCGGAGCGTGGCGTTGACAACCCACCCTCCACTTAACGCCGTGGTTAAAGGCAGAGTAGGGCTATACTTCTACTCCATCTCTGGGCCTTCGTGACCTGTTATAGGGTGACCTTTATCTTTTATAGCAAAACCGGTTAATACCCGTGAAGTAAGTTAACAGTTTCCTGACTTCAAAACTAAACACTGCTTCATTGAGTCCATTGCAAAAAAGAAAAAGAACTGTACTGTCGCAACACATTATGTTCTACCTAGTGTTGTTTTTGCAAAACTGTTGATCTGTATGGTGACGGAAGACGTAAATTTACAGCTCTTTGTTCAGATGGCTTTGATACCCCGTTTCTTGGGATAATCGTCTTATATTTTGGTTTATGTTCTTCTGAACGAAAACCTATTCGCTGTAATTTTCTCTTTAATAATGAACCTGTTGCTCGCCATTTGTATACTAGTCGATGTATTGTTGATTTTGACTGAAATGGAACACAGAGGAGTAGAACTGTGAAATTTTACGACATTTCTTAAAGGAATAAAGTGAAATGCAAACTTGATAAAACAAGGTAATTTTATTGATGTATACTTAGCTCGACATATTTCGGGTACATACGCCCATCATCAGGAGCATTAGATGTTGAGTTGCAGCATATGGTTTTCTGCACCGAGTTTGTAGATGTGTGGTGGTCCTGGGAGCCGCTGCGTGGGTCGTGTGTACGGTGCGGATGGTGCCGTGCGACTCGCACCACCACACATCTACAAACTCGGTGCAGAAAACCATATGCTGCAACTCAACATCTAATGCTCCTGATGATGGGCGTATGTACCCGAAATATGTCGAGCTAAGTTTACATCAATAAAATTACCTTGCTGCATCAATTTGGCATTTCACATTATTTCATGAGGAAGATGCACGGTCAAACAAACCTCAAACTTCTTAAAGTTTATTGCCTTATATGTGTTTCCACAATTAAATATCCACAGTATTGCACTGTACCTATATTCATAAATTCCGACAAAAAGACACTACATGTTATGCCGTACTTCATACTTACCAAAGAGCAAGAAGAGCTTAAGTGTGATGGGCGCAGCTTGTCAATGGAACTGTGTGACAGATGTTTTCAGATGAAGCACGCAAACCGAATGCATTATTAAAAACTACCGGCGGAGGATCGAACATACCCGATGAACCTGCCGACAATGTGAGTTCGCGTTTAAAATGAACGCTCTGGGTAACATCCTATGGCAGGATGATTTATGAGTTTTGAATTGCAGTGGGAGGGGCAGGAAGCCGTGGTGCCCCGATGTTTGGTATTGTTGTGGCATTTACCCGCTAGAGGGACTGAGGAGTAGCATTAAATATTTCGGTAAAATATTAGATTTTCGAGTTGATGTCTGCAACATGAAGCCGTAATTGTACTCACTCGACTGGACTGTCCATTCTTCAACATTTTGCTTTAAGTAGCCTTAAAATTAATATTTGCACGCTGTTATGAGCACAACAATTGTCGTGTTTCTTGTTTTGTATTAAAGTTAAAGCAGATTTAGCCGGCACGATGACAAATCCTGTATTTCTAAGTGCAGAGAAGGGACTTTTTTTTGTAAATAAGGTGCTGCATGATTGTGATTAGGTCTAGACATTAAACAAACTACATCCTCAAAAATGTCGAGTGAAATTCGGTTTGTTAGCACAGCAGCTGTATGGCTGTGGACTCTCAATGGTCTCATTTGAATTCAGTGTGAGTAGTTGCACTTGGTCAGAGCAAATTAGCCTTCAGTAGCAGGCCAGGCTATGCTAAGGATAGTAAAGAACACACTTGCGGTTTCTCCAATTTCCCTGAACAAATATGTGAAAACGGTTTGAGGGCATGCAACATGTTGCCGTGACGTCAGACCTCTGTGCTTGAGTTGCAAAAAGTGCATGAAGCAAACACATAATGAGGAAATCGTGCCTGGTGTGTGAAAATACGTTGACCTTACATTCATCCAAAGCTTTCTCTTTCACCAAGGGATGTAGCGTGGATATTAAGGGTGCCTACAAAAGGGAACAAGCAAAGGAACCAATTTTTATACACAGAAATTTGGTTTAGATAAAAGTATTAACATTGTAGGCTGGCCAGGAAAATTTATCATATAAGTGTTTCATTTGCAGAATTAAGGGATTGTCCAAACGTATTTTGAACTGATGCTCGATGTTATAGAAGTTTAAATTTTAAAATTTGCAAAACCGTTTGGTTGTTTCGTAGCTTGTTGCCAAATTGGGTTGAAAAATGTTTGGCCTAATTGGCTTCAAATGACGTCAATACGAATGGCACGGAGCATGATGAGAGAATAAAGTCTGAGAGTCCCCACACCGTACTGCGCGTAGAGTTATTAAGAACTCTAAACATAAGCATAAAAAAATCTTAACTTTTCTAAAACTTTTGTAATATTTTATGATGTAAAAATTACCATTTCAATTGGAAACTATCCGGAACATCAAGCACACAATTCGTATACACGTACGCTGTTAAACAAACTCATTATGATTCTTGTTCAGAGACTGGTGTTACTTAATTAAGCTATTCAAGAAATTCAAATCAACGATTATAGTCTGAATTCACAAGAGTCACTCTGTTATCAAAATCCTTTATCCTCACGTCTTTATCAATTTTTCTCTCGCGTTTATATTAAGCGAGTAAAATTTCATTTGCCATTCCTATCTTGTCCATAAATGAAATAAAGTGAACTGCCAACTTGATGCACCTTCCATACCGTACACACGACCCACGCAGAGGCTCCCAGGAACACCACACATCTACAAACTGGGTGCAGAAAACCATACGCTGCAACTTAACATCTAGTGCTCCTGATGATGGGCGTATGCGCCCGAAACATATCGAGCTAAAGAAACTTCAATAAATTACATTGTTGCACCACGTTGGCAGTTAACTTTATTTCATGATGAAGATGCACGGTCAAACAATCCTCGAACTTGTCCATAAATATTGCGTGCCCAATAACGGACAGTGGCCGCGCGGTCTAAGGCTTGGGTCTGTGGCCGCTCAGTTGTTAGGAGTGCAGTTTCGAATCCCGCCGGGCGCATGGATATCTGACTGTTGTGTTCTTCGGTACAAGTCTCTGCGTCGAACTGGTCACTCGTCCAGAGGACGCCTAACGAATGTGTAACGTGTCTAACTGGATGTGATCGTGAAGCTTCTCGCAATGAGGAAGCCATGACCCTCTAGGGGTTGTCGTGCCATGAGAAAAAATGGACACAGAGAATGGAATACCACATTGAGGTTAGAAGGATATTTATAGGACTTTATCTAGTGCAGCTCTGTGTGTTGATCTCTGGACGGATTCTTTGTTACGACCTTAGAGAAAGCAAAGTTAGGAGCTTATATAATAATTTAGGTGCTAGAATTTTATCTTTGGTACTGGAAAGAGCTTTAAAAAAAGTACCAGATCCATGTGTAAGAAGAAGTAAGAGAAGAAGAAGAGGAAGAAGGAGCAGGAGGAGGCGGACCAAAGACACCAAAACAAAATCTCAAATCTCTCAAAATATCTGTGCTCCATCCTCACATTGGATGCAGTGACCTCTGAAATGGAGGACAATTTACATCATGTAGTACAGCACTCATTGCTTATATGCATATCAGCTGCACTTGCAGCTGTTTTCGATAGACCCGAGTCGCAGCATGATGGAGTACATCCGCTTACTATACAGTGGTTGCGACACTATTTCATCCCCGGGCTGCAGCGGCTGGCATATTGATCCCATGAGGGGAGAGGTGAGGGTGTGTGCGAGAGAGAAACATCTGCTGTGTTCTAACAGCATCCAATATGCACGGCAGACCTCCTGTGGCCGGTGGGCCGGTGTAGAATTTTGTTCCAGCCGAAGTTTTCAATAAAGGATCTTTCCTTTTTTTTTTTTATCACCATCCGTTATGTGGTGCCTCTCTTATTATAGGAATCACGAACGGAAAAGTATTAAATTTTTAACAAAATGTGTTTACATAGACAGTTATGACACTGATGTCTGTACATGTGGAACTGATTATGGGGTGTGACAAATATCCGCCCTGATGGTGCAGCAGATGTAAACACTGTTTATTGGCGTGTGTTGTTTATGGGAACCACAAACAGCAAACCGCAGACCCACGGCATATTATGTGCCTTCGGAAAGGATTTCAGGTACCAGCAGAAATTTAAAATATGTTACAAAATTTTTAATGTTTCTTTGCTGATTGCAACAATGTGGTTATATCCGTGTCTACAAGGTATCCGTCTCATCTGAGAAGTGAAGGTGTGACATTTTCTAAGAAAACTTTTGCACTTTTAAGGTTTGTTCACGAAATTGGGAAAAGGTGACTATAGCCTTGTCATGTCTGTCTGTCTGTC
>Ga0131853_10025034_pt1 | contig 10756 bp, 7 predicted proteins | sample TergutLab28metaG_FD_92764 | JGI IMG/M metagenome (GOLD analysis project Ga0131853, IMG submission 92764) | Labiotermes labralis P1 segment gut microbial communities from Petit-Saut dam, French Guiana - Lab288 P1 (version 2) (version 2) | ecosystem: Host-associated > Arthropoda: Insects >... | reverse complement strand
CCGCTAACCTCTAAAGTTGCATTTTATATATTTATTCAACAAATATAGGTACTGAATATTTTAAACATGGTATATACTCTCCGTTTTTTTCTCTTCAAAATGCAGTTTGTTTCATAATTCTAAGGTGTTTGGTTCCTGTATTATTCACATTTTATATACAGTGTGTGCTAAAATTAAAAAAAATAATTCCGGCGCCAAACGGTTAAGAACCATTCTTACTGTAAAGGATAATGTATTTAATGGTTCTTAAATATTCAGGATTACTCTACGGAGTCGAAACATGTTGCGGTAACACATTAATTTTCTAATGTTTTTGTGTTCACTGAACACATATTGTGAGTTTACAGTAAATAAGTTTAATTCTTTGTAACACAACGGGATGACTTCCTTTAGATAAGCTAATATTTGGCAAACACATAATTCGTTACATTGGGCATTTTAGTCAAATTTCTTTCATAACGGCCAGAAAAAAGTTTTGACACACACACACACACACACGTAGATATATATGTATATATATGCGTGTGTGTGTGTGTGTGTATATATATATATTTTGTGTGTTTTCCACCTTGAATGGCGTTGAAAATTTCCTCGTTTAGAATTTTTCCTGTTTTTCTTCTGGGAACATGTGTGTGGCTGGGGAATGAAAGTGACAAAATATCAATATTATTTCTGGAGTTTAAAAATTTTTGAGCATAACCTGGTGTAGCTTTATGCTATCGTTGCATAAAATTTGAATAAAATGACAGATGTGCTGAAGGCAAATAGTAGGAGTGAAATGCAACCTGGAAACATGTATTAGCTGCAAATAAACGTAAAATTGTGTAATTGGTGTGGTCAATTTATATATATATATATATATATAAACATAAACGAAGCGTCGAATAAAGTGAGACCACCAAGATGTCACTTGCTTTATTATTTCGTATTACTGCTCAACATGTTTCGGATGTTAGTACATCCATCATCAGGAGCTTGCGACTTATTTTATGTGTTATTACATGAGTTGTATTGTTCTGGTTCGATGTGTGTTGGTGTTACGTTGTGGTATGGCTGGGGTGGTGTGATATGTGATATCCGTATGCAGTCTGAAGCACAACCCATGTAATAACGCATCAAATAAGTCGCAAGCTCCTGAGGATGGATGTATTAACATCCGAAACATGTTGAGCAATAAATAATGAAATAATAAAGCAAGTGACGTCAAGTTGGTCTCTCTTTATTCAACTATCAAGATGATGCACGGTTCAATAAACATAAGGTCAACGAAGAGTCGTTAAACTTCTTGTAAACCGCTGAAGTATCATGTTAAATTGTGTCTGTCCCATGAATATTTATAAAGATTTCTAATGTAGTAATAAACTGAACAATACATATATAAATGATCAGTCACTTCCGAACCCGATATCTAGAACCAAATATTCCCTATGTACATTAGTTTCTGTGGACGTAAATGATTTCTAAGTAATTTGATTGATTGGAACTAAGTTCTTAGTTTCCTACTCCTGCTACTGCGGGTGATTTGATTTCTTACTTAAATCTGTACCTGCCCTTCTTCAATAAAATGGTTTCCCGAGCGCACCATCAAATTAAGTGTCATTATAATGTGGTTAATATTTGTCTGTACGTGGGATTGTATTTCTTTACATTGTATGAATTTTACATACTGCGAGATTATGCAAGAACTACTGTTTCTGTTTATACACAAGAAGTGAATTATGTTAATTTTAATCCATGAACATAAGGTGACCCCTAAACTTGCTGTTATGCGTTCACTTCAGTTGATATGACGTGCAATGCGGCAGGTTCATCCGCTATTCCGATCATCTGGAAAAAGTTCGCAGCCTCCGATTCATTAACGAATTTCTGAAGTTCAGAAATGCTAATTGGACATGTTCAGCAGTAGGGACAAAGTTGTCGTTGTAGTTGCACTTCCGAATGTGAATTTACTTTTGTCGCAAGAAATGTCGTGATTTGATTGATCTACTAACTCTAAATAACAACTCTTGATGCAGTATTGCAGGCCACCTGCTCTCTTGACTTCCTTATGAATGAGTTTATTTACTATGTGGTTAAACCCTCTCGCAGTATTTACAATTTTGTTTTTCGTTTACTGTAATGAAGGCACCTTCTGCTCCATTTGGCACACAATTCAATCTCTCACAATTGCATATCTGCCAGTTAGTGGATTCTCTACAAATGTAATATTTAAAATAAAAAAAAAATTTTTGATCAAGGAAATTTAACTTAATTTAAAGTCAAACGTCAATCAGTTTAACTTACAATATCAGCACCGGTTCCCAACTTCACTCACTACTCAGACGTGCCTGTTCTATTTTTGAATTGTCATTCTCCCAGTTACTTTTACAAAAATCACCGATTTTTTTAACAGTCAGCCTAACTGTCTCAAAAGAATCATTTTTCTCTCTACGGTTGCTATCACCAGCCCCTTTTTACACTGCGGACTGTCAAATATGTCCAGTTAGCGTTTATAATGCACAGACCTTCTGTAAAGCCACACCGTATGAAAAGAAAAGCTTCCAGAAAATATTTTATCGTTTCAATGATTTGGAAGTTATATTATGATAACATAATGATCTTTCATTGCAAAATATAGTCTGTTATTCTCTAGCCTGTCTTAAGCAATGGTTTATCTCTACCATATAATTCCGTGTTGTACGGGGACTTGCATAATTCAGAGATATACACAAAATTAAGACAAAGTAAATACTGGAATTTAATTATCATTATTTCACTGTCACGTAATTACGTATTACCGTAAATGTTGCTACCTGTTTGTGTGCGTGTGAGTGAGATGCAGAATTTATGTGATCAGACTGTACCATCGAAATGGTGGTTCCAATGTTTTTAGCGGTGTGTATATATCGCAATAAACACCGAAGTGTTAGGCTGATAACGAAATGGCAGCTGTAACCGATAGTGAGCAGGGTACAGGACGGCAGTGAGACGCAATGAAGTCACGTGAATGGTACCGTGTCTTTGTTGCCAAGGAGCTTATTGGTATTAATGACTCTTCCAACAAAGAATTAACAGTTTATTCATGGCCAGACATTATTAAGGAATTATTTTATAACTTTTAGGCAAGGCATCCCCGTTGTGTTCTGATCCAATACTTAAATAAGGTAATAAAATGAAGTCTAATATAACTTTATTAATTTTATTTTGAGAAAATACGGCGATGTGTTTCGACTCTCAGAAACCTTCTTCAGGCTGAACATAAAATAGTATATACACACACAAACACAAACACAAACACACACACACCACACACACACACACATAACCACACACACACACCACACACACACACACCCACACACACACCCACACACAAACATATACACACACCCACACATACACACACACCACATATACACAAACACCACACACACACACCACGCACCACACACACCCACACACACACACACACACACATACACACACACACACCGCACACACACACCCACACACACACACAAACACACACACACACCCACACACACACACAAACACACACACACACACACCACACACACACACACACACACACACATATATATATATATATATGTATTGTTTTATATTCAGCCTCAAGATGGATTCTAAGAGCCGAAATATGTCACTGTAATTTCTGAAATAAAAATAGTATAGCTGAGTCAGACTGTACGTTATTACTTTATTAAATTAAAGGAATTTTTTGTTAATGTAATCTTATTCAGTCTATAAAACGGAATTCTGATAGAGACCAATATTTCGGTGGTGCTTGTAGCCACAAACGTGAGTGTTTCGTTTGACGTGAAGGTGGAGTTGGCAAGGTGGTCCGCCATCTTGTTACCTCTCAGCACACCTTATTGTGCCTGGGAACTCACTGTCGTCAGAACCTGATAGCAAAGAGACCAACTGAAACAAATTAATAACAATAGAAAAATAAGGAAAAAACAAAATTAGTAAAGATAATATAAAACGGATTAGCTAGTGATTTAGACAAACGTAATTAATTAAAATTCTGTACTGTTTGATGAAAGACAGAAACGGACGAATAGCTGCCCGTATGGCCTGCCTTTGTGCACATTGAGACGTGCAAAAAGAACGCCTGGAAAGCAGGCACGAAGAAACGTGGATCATTGTACAGTTCTCTTCGACAGAAGATATATTTTTAAACACTTTCAGAGCAAGTCAGCCTTCCGGTTAGCAGTGGAGCATCTGGGTTCTGGCTGTTTGTGTAATACCGCAAGGAAAATTACAGTAAAACTCGCTTGATGACCCACACAGCTGTTAATAAATACTATTGAGGCAGAAATTTGAATCAGCCACAGACTGAGTGGTAATTTACGATTTAACTAGCTTCCTCATTCCGCCCCTGGGAACAGATGTGACGTATACAGAAACAGATGATGGCTTTGAAATAGCGTCTCCTGTGACACAGGCTGGGGAAAGACATCCTGTGATCGGCTTAATAATTCAAAATTCCTTTTCTTGCCGTTCTTTTGCATGTATACTTCATAAACATTATATTACTATAAGCAAGACCATCTGTAGGATCCCCACAGACACGTCATCCTGGGTTTCTGACGGCTTTCCCCCGGCGGTAGAGCGGTCGAGCCGTGAAGCTGGTCACTGACCGCATATAGAATCAAGAAAAAGAAAGACTGGAGTTATACCTTCACTGCCGTCCACGAGGTAACATTTCTCATCTTCAAATAATATATATTTCACATTCTTCTAAATGTATAAACCAAATATTTTGTTTGAGGGACTGAGAAGAAACGTGAATCACTTATTACGGGGGTCCAAGACGGAGCCACGAGACGTTAGGGACACGAACCTAAGATTGTTAACCACCGTACCCATAACGTAACAAAAATGTGGAAATTTATGAACATAGAGTTTGCAGTTGCTGGAACTGACCCCACATTTGTACTGCTGCATGCTGGTAATTGTGTTGACATGACTGTGAAATGTACTGAATAACTCTGCGGTTGCTCGTCTGATGGGTGATGTGGCTGGCACTAGTTTGTTGAACTCCATATAATGACGTTAATTATGAGGTCGCTGACAGCGATCAGCATTCTTTGCACCACATACCGGACGACAATAGTATAGATGGAAGAGGGATGCTTTCAAATATGCAGCGAGCTGCTAGGAATTTATATTCGCTACATTACACACGTCCACCTGTATGTGTTCTGTGAATTTGTCTAACCGTATTAACCTTTAGGCGCCTAATGCCAACTATAGTGTTCGTACCGCACCGCTAACCTCAAAAGTTGCATTTTATATATTTATTCAACAAATAAAGGTATTCAATATTTTAAACACGGTATATACTCTCCGTTTTTTTCTCATCAAAATGCAGTTTGTTTCATAATTCTAACATATTTGGTTCCTGTATTATTCACATTTTATATACAGGGTGTGCTAAAATTAAAAAATAATTCCGGCACCAAAAGGTTAAGGCTTGTGGTTTCCTTTATCGGATATTTCGTACTGGTAACTTGGATGCACGAATGTGGCAGGACCAATAAAACAGAAAGGAGAAAAACACATGAGTGGGCATTGAGGATGCTTTTGGTGTTTCACCATATAAACATGAAAAATATAGGGATTTTTTGAGGTTCAAATTTTTTGGTCGGGTCGGGCAGAAGTTTGCAGTTCTGTATGTTAAACGTAAATTTGAAGTATAAACAAAGTTTCCTTCATTCAGTTGTTTTTCTTACGAATTTTGAAGTCTCTGCGAGCAGTGGGTATTTACATCTCTGGGCTCTAAGGAATATTGGGGCTCGCATTGATATAAGTGGTAGTTCAGATATAAAGAATATTACGAGGAACGGACAGAACAATGAACGGCTGGAATCTGCGTTCGCTAAAGGTAACAATAAATATGGATTCATCACAGAGATTAACCTTTAGACGCCTAATGTCAACTATAGTGGTCATACCGCACCACTAACCTCTAAAGTTGCATTTTATATATTTATTCAACAAATATACTTACTGTATATTTTAAACATGGTATATATTCTCCGTTTTTTCTCTTCAAAATGCAGTTTGTTTCATAATTCTAACGTGTTTGGTTCCTGTATTATTCACATTTTATATACAGGGTGTGCTAAAATTAAAAAAAATAATTCCGGCGCCAAAACGTTAACTGGGGAAATGCGTTGCTAATACATAGGTAAGGTACCTGACATTTTGGTAAAAAATGGTGTGTCATCTGCGCAATAATACAACTGCCGCTAGCGCATTCCCATTCAACCACAGTTTGCGGGCAACAAAAGGCGGTGCCCGCTAGACGTTTGAAACAAGAAAAAAATTCTTAACTTTTTTTTTCTGGCAAAGCAATTCTGAAAACTTTTGAGGTGTTTATGTATACATACTTTGTATTGCTAAACAATATTGTAAGGCCATGCTACAAGTAGCGACACACTAGTCTAGATTGTGAACTAAATTTTTTATAATTTTTTTTCCTATTATCAGCAGTAATTTGTATTGCATATGATTTGTTGAAAAATACACAAAATAAAATTATAATATTAATTATATGCATGATTACTCAGCCTTCATACTGCTTAGTGAATTTTATGTAGTTCACATGCAGACCAAATTTTATCTAAGTTGCTCGTACCACATAAAGTGGTGCAGCAATCTTGCACCACATCCTTATTTGAAGTCAATCACTCCCTTTCTTTCTCCTTTTTTCTGTCTTTCTGTGGGAAAAATTCACGGATGCTACATTCCAGATTTCTTATATTTCAACATACATTAGGATAAATTTTCACACCACTCGACAGTACCTACATAAATCGGGTTAGTGGTGTCGGTGGAGAACCTGGCTGCGTGTTGGACGGTTCGGGTTTCTAACCCCGATAGGGACAAACGATCTCTTCTACAAAACAGTCGACACCAGTTCTAAGACTCAGCCAGTTTCATTGTCAGTGGGTACTGCGGTATTTTCCTGGGGTACAGCGGCCGAGACGTGAACCTGGCCACTCACCTCTTATTCCTTTCATTGCGTGAACAGGCACAAATTTATTTTTACATCACCCACATTTTCAGACCATACCACAAACACCATGTCTCTTCATGGTGTCAACACGCTGTCCTCCTGCTGTTGGTTACACAAACAGCTTGCATCGGTAGCTTGCAGCACTATTCGTATCACAGCATTGGTTAATATTTTGAGATGTGTGGGAAACTTAACTTCTGTGTTATCGACATTTAAATTAGAAGTTAATTAGATTTTCGTGAAAACACATGAATTTATATCATATTTGAAGACCCCGCGGCATTGGCTATGAAAAATAATTTACACGCCGATGTAGTGTGATGTAGTGTGGTGTAGTGTGATGTATTGTAATGTGTTGTGGTGTAGTGTGATGTAGTGTGGTGTAGTGTGATGTAGTGTGATGTAGTGTGATGTAGTGTGATGTAGTGTTATGTAGTGTGATGTAGTGTGATGTATTGTGATGTGGTGTGATGTAGTGTGATGTAGTGTGATGTAGTGTGGTGTAGTGTGATGTAGTGTGGTGTATTGTGGTGTAGTGTGATGTAGTGTGATGTAATGTGATGTAGTGTGGTGTAGTGTGATGTAGTGTGATGTAATGAGATGTAGGATGATGTAGTGTGATGTAGTGTGATGTATTGTGATGTAGTGTGATGTAGTGTGGTGTAGTGTGATGTGATGTTATGTATTGTGATGTAGTGTGATGTATTGTGATGTGGTGTGATGTAGTGTGATGTAGTGTGATGTAGTGTGGTGTAGTGTGATGTAGTGTGATGTAGTGTGGTGTAGTGTGATGTAGTGTGGTGTATTGTGGTGTAGTGTGATGTAGTGTGATGTAGTGTGATGTAGTGTAGTGTGATGTAATGTGATGTAGTGTGGTGTAGTGTGATGTAGTGTGATGTAATGAGATGTAGTGTGATGTAGTGTGATGTATTGTGATGTGGTGTGATGTAGTGTGATGTAGTGTGGTGTAGTGTGGTGTAGTGTGATGTAATGTTATGTAGTGTTATGTAGTGTGATGTAGTGTTATGTAATGTGATGTAGAACTAGTAGAGCTGCCGACGGTCCGCATTCCACATAAGAATGTCGCCGAGGTCTTTAGAGTGCAGGTAAAGTTCCAGGTACTGCGTTTGTTCGAAATATCGGTTGAAAACGCTTGCTACGCAATGGCGCACAGAAGGGCTTAGGAGAAAATTAATGGGGAAAGAAGAAGCTGAGTCTAGTGCCCTTTATCTTCCACACGGCGCAGAAGACAATCCAACACCAGTACGTAAGCTGCAGGTTGCCAACAACGCCTCTCCTACCAAAGCTGAATCATCTGTCACACCCTACCCAAATACACGGAGTTGTCCGCTGAGAATAAAAGCAGTTACTGGTTTCTGCGCAAGTCCCGTCACGTTGTAATATTGCACAGTTTCATAACCCACAAGATCACACTTCTGTGTTAACCTGACATATCAGCGAACCGGGACATTTGTTCCAAGAGTGTGAAAGTAAAAGGAATTAGATCTGCGATTTTACACAGAAGAGTTCTTTGTGCTTATGCTTCGAGTTCGGAAGGCGTTTGTTTCCACTCGTAGCCCGGAGAGACGAATGTCTTGTGGTTTCCTGTAGATTACCTACAGTGTAGGGATTAAACTGTCATTTGGTGATTGGAGGCTTCCGCCGCGAATTAGATGAGATTTCCGCTCGGTCCCATTGACGAGGGTCAAGATTGACATCAAGATTGACCCTTGAAGATATGATCTATAGGTCGTTCCGAAACGTCGGTAAGGAATTACCGCTATTAGAAGTTATCTTGCCTTTTCATTTGAAGCTATAAAATGATATCAGTTGTCGTATTCAAAGTGCTGTTACGTGTTAGTATTTAAGATTTGTACCTGCATATCAGACCTAAGGCCAGTGATTCAGTACAATCCCAAATAACCTGTGTGGAAAATCTGTACATGTCTTAGTGATCTGAAGTTGTCACAAAGACGAACCTTCAATTTACCGTCCCGTGGAATGAGAAATCTTTCGGTGCAACCTGTCTCTTCATCTACCATGAATATGCAGACAATAACGGTGGTACCTCTGTACCTAACTACAATGCGTTGTGTGCAAGAAGATTATAATATTAAAATGCACGCAAACTCTGAACACGTGACACCTCTCATTATAGTCATTAAGATCATTTTTCTGACTGCAAAGGTGCGCTGTGATATTTTTTGATGCCATTTCTGTTATGTGCAAGCATTTGTTTTCTTCTCTTTACTAGTGGCAGACCTGCATAACATTTGCGGCTATTGTAAATGCGTCTTTAAAAACAAACCATTTATGCTCATTGTTCAGACAGCAGTATTTTTTTATTTTCTTTCCTTTTCTACATTTCTCTCTCCCTATTTCCCTGTCGTCCTTCCCTCCCTTCCTTCTTGATGTGACTTTTCCAGCAGCTCCGCTGAATTATTCCTCCCACAACATTGATATTCAAGTTTTCTTTTTTATTTGACAGGAATGTTCTTGTCTCAAACAGAACAATATGGAACAAAATTATGGGAACGCACAATAATAAATATTGAAGCAGCTTTGTGAGCTGGCATGTTGCTCTCTCTCTTCTTCATCTCAGAGTTATACATTTTCAATTTACCATCGGTAACTTTATGTTAAGGTTGGCGCCTTCTGGGATATGACGTTGCTTCGTTAGATCGGTTGGCTTTCCGTCCTTTCAAAGAAACAGACGGTCTACCTCGTCTTTACTTCCAGAAAGCAGCACAAATATTAGGTAAGACGTGACAAATTGAAGTCTTGGATTTTAATTTTCTTTCCACGCTCTAGGCATAGAGAACAGTTTCCTTGTAGCTGCGAGTATGTCAGAAACTTGCATAGAATGACATGCAAAGAGCGTAGTTCGTGTCATGAGGATCTCTTGAAATTATGCGCATATGTCGTGGGCAAATTAATTGTGTATCTGCATCGCTCCTCACAGATAGATTAATGAATAATGTATTTATGATACGCAGTGATGTACATCCCGGAATTCGCCATGTTGTCCGGTTCAACTGACAGGACATGTGGATATTGTAGTGAAAAAAGCACATGCATGTTTCTAATTTCACGGACGGAAATTTGTTATGGAGCGAATATATCAATATAAGTGATATAAATATCGATTTTATATTTAATTTCATACAGTTCTGACATTTCATAGCTGACTGCATGAAAGAGACGGACGTTCTCGATATTCTTTGTGTTTCTATTTGCTAACAAACCGGTAGGCAAAGCGTACGGTTTTTGGTTTCTAATCGCGAAGTTCCGCTGTATGATAGACAAACTCCTTTGTACTGATGTTACTTTACACTTAATCAATGGACAAGTACTGACACAAGTCGTACCTTGGAGGTATGAACATGCTACATGTTCCATAAGTGTGTGTGAGCACAGCTCAGTATGAAATATATTGTAGAAAACATAATGTTGTAACATGAAATAATGTATGACTTGAAAATTGATAAGTTGACTTCGTAGCACGCAGTTTATTTACGTGTGTTATGTTTCTTTTGTATGAGTGTGTTATATCTGTTTTCTGAAAAGAGATCAAGAAATATACATTCACAATTTTGAATATATATATATATATATGTGTGTGTGTGGGTGTGTGTGTGTGTGTGGGTGCGTGTGTATGTGTGTGTGTGTGTGTGTGGGTGTGTGTGTGTGTGTATTTGTGTGTGTGTGGGTGCGTGTGTATGTGTGGGT
>Ga0131853_10025032_pt1 | contig 10757 bp, 10 predicted proteins | sample TergutLab28metaG_FD_92764 | JGI IMG/M metagenome (GOLD analysis project Ga0131853, IMG submission 92764) | Labiotermes labralis P1 segment gut microbial communities from Petit-Saut dam, French Guiana - Lab288 P1 (version 2) (version 2) | ecosystem: Host-associated > Arthropoda: Insects >... | reverse complement strand
TTTTCAATTTTAATTTATCAAATTCCGAGTTTTTTTTTTTTAAATTTCTTTTTTTAAACAAAACCCCCCCCCCCCCCCCCCCAATCCCGCCTGTCGCTTGTATTCCATGGCAGGAGCATCTCTTGCCAAAGTCCAGCAGTAGTCAGCAAGCATAGCACAATTCCATTTCCCTTGATATCTCTTCTCCATTGAAGAAATGTCTTGATGGAAACATTCTCCATGTTCATCACTCAATGCACCACAATTCTCCAGGAAAAAATCCAAATGTGAGTGAAGGAAGTGTATTTTTAGTGACATGTTGTATCCTAATTTCTGGTAGCTCTGCAAAACGTTGTTTACAAGTTCCTCATAGTTTTGAGCCCTTCTGTTTCCCCAAAATCCTTTTTCTACAAATTTAAAACTGTCCCAGGCCACCTTTTTGTCGCCTTGAAAGAGACTGTCAAAGAATTTGTCCTTCATAAGTTCTCATATTTGTGGACCAATGAAAATACCTTCTTTAAATTTTGCCTCACTTAATCTGGGAAACTTTTCTTGTTGGTAAGTAAAGGCAGCTTCTGCTTGGTTCATGGCCTTTACAAAATTTTTCATCAGACCAAGCTTAATATGCATGGATTTTACTCCTTTCCACTAGTGGTTAATTTTCCACACTCATGATTCCTGGTTCCAGAGATTTTCTGGCAGGCGAATCCTTTCTTGAGTAATGAAGAGACCGAGCTTTGCTGTCCCATTCACAAATTAAGCAGCAATATTCTGTGAATCCTTGTTGTAGTCCAAGTAGTAAGGCAATCACTTTTAGGTCACCACAGATTTGTCATTTGGATTTATTGTAATTAATGGCTTCCATCAGAATCTTCATGTTCTCATATGACTCATGCACTGAATGACCAACAGGAATAGAAGGTAGGGTGTTGCCATTGTGAAGGAGAACTGCTTTGAGACTCAAGTGAGATGAGTCTACAAACAGTCGCCAGTCCAGAGGATTGTGATTAATATTGAGTGTTTGCATCAGGCCATCAATACCAGTGCAAGCAACAAGACCCCTTTCCATTTTAAAGAACTTAACTGGATCTTCATGCCTTTTATGATACACTGAAATTCTGACATTTTCTTTCATTACTCAACGTCTGGGAGCGCAGTGCTGACACGTTTATCCCTTCCCAAGTAACTATTTTACGCATTAAGCCACACTTCATGTATCATGACAACTAGAGCCAAGAATTGAATTCTAAGGCCATATTTGGTCTCAGCACATTGAATTGAAGAGGAATCAACTATTTTGGTTACAGATATATTTTGTGTGTTGACCGGTGTTATCTGAGTACATACTCAGAAGATTTTAATATGTCAGAAACGGAATTACAGTCCTAGAGCAGGAGTGACCAAAATCATTGCAGCTGTGTGTGAGAAAAATTCAATCATACGTATTAGGTTTTATGTAAATTGCCCTTAATCACGAGTATGTTCATTGCATATCTGGGATAGTGTAGTAGGTATAGCAACGCCCTATGAGTTGGACTGTCTAGGGATCTAATCCTAGTGGGGGCGAGATTTTCTATGCTGTCTAGACTGGCCTCCAGACACACCCAGCATTCTGTGCAATGGGTACTGATTTCCGAAGGTAAGCCAGCCGCAGTGTAGTGCTGACCTTCGCCCAGTGCCCGTTCCCCCCCCCCTCTTCCCGCCTGTCATGGGGTGACATTATTCTTCACATTCAATGGCATACTATGTTCTTAATGATGGTTTATTTGAAATGGAAAATCAACAGAATGTATTGACAATACTGATGTATGTGTGTAGCATGATGGATGCAACAAAACTGACAGCAACAGCACCCATGCCAGGCTGCACAATGAAGATTTTCTATGGAGATCCTTCATTGCATGAAGTAGCTGAGAATGTGAAAATTGGGGATCCCTTGACCCTTGTCATCGCCATCGACCAGCAAGATGTGTATGGACTGCGGATATCAGACTGTCTTGTGAGAGATGGACTTGGCTGGGGTGAGCAGAGACTCATCAATGAAGAGGGGTGAGTTTCTTGTGTTTCACATTCCCAGACACTTGTTGTTCCAGACATATCAAGACTTCACAGTCACCCTACTGTCTTATATACATGTGTTGAAATTTACTGTCTGTTGAGTAGTACGAGGAAATAGAAACCTTTGCTGTCACGTAACTGTTCACACATGTAAATTATGAGCTGCCACGAAAATCTACAATTGTAAAAAGGCTTTAACTTAGCTGGGGGGAGGGGGGGGGGATTCTTCAGTAAGCTAAAGGACTAAAAATGCCTAGTAACATTTCTAAAACTCCAAACTTTCCAGAGGTGAAGTAACTGAGAATGAAATACTCATTTCACAGGTAAACAGAAATTTGTGTCCAACAGTTTTCTCTTTAATTCAGTAACATTGGTAACCTTTTAATATAGCTCCATTTTCAAGATACAATGAAGAAACAATTGTGTTTGGCTGTCCATTATCCTGTGTATCTAGTACTACAATATTTGCTCCAAATTTTTTACAGATTGTCATAAACACATGTCTTATATTTGCATCAAAGGAAAGTTGTGGAAAAGACATAGCGATTTCACCAGATTGTGTCCTGGTCCAAAGTGTCCAAGTGGCATTTTTGTATTTCATTATTTCTGCATGTTTTGTATTTTTATGACTTACTCCATACCCTTCTCTCTCATTCTAACTGAATTATGGATGCGTGGAGTGTAATCTTTGATAGTCATGAAGCGCTGGAAGACAATACATACAGTGGAGCGTATGGAATATTGCAAAACTAGGTAAAATGTGAGGCAGGTGCAAGACAGTACGCACTGTTCAACTTCAGATGTAGAAGTGATTGCTTGAATTTCTTGGGTTTCATATGTCCAATTGTGATCATAATTTCAGCATATTGAATACAAAATCAGCAGCTGATAGTTGATACTAACATGTACTTTTCCCAGGTGTCCAATAGATGGAGAGATCATGGGCCAATTCCAGTACAGTCCCAGCAAGACAGTAGCATCTGTCCATTTCCAAGCACACAAGTTCCCTTACACAGCATCTGTGTACTACCAGTGCAATGTGCGGCTTTGCATCAAGGCAGATCATGGCTGTGATGATTTGGTGAGAATTTCCAAATTATTCATTGGTTGTGAAACTTGACTTGAAGGTGTTGCTGCTGAAGGTCATCTGCAAACATTGTTGTATTTCCTTACTTAATTCTTAAAGTTTTCTTGCCAAATTATTCCTCCAAGAACATAAATGTGTCAGGTAGTGGTTTACAGCAGTACAGTTCCCAATGGCTTTGTCTGGGGATTGTGCTGAGCATTATTATAGTGATAGAAATGGGGTGATGTTCCATTGTTTATCAAGAAAAGCGTGCTGTAATAAACCTTGAGTTATTCATCTATGTATGTAGAGAAAATTTTTCAAAACTGTAATCTTTTAAACAAAAGTTATTGACAATACAATCTTTTGCTCTTCAGTCCATTCACATATTGTTGGATTTCAAACAGTTTTTACTACTAGTGAATGGAATGAAGTCCCACTATACATGTTACTCACATCAGTGAATCTGCAGTGGTCTATAAGCAATGTTAGTTTCATTCACCAACATACCATTTATTTAGTTACTACTCATATGGATCATATTAGGTTTTCATTTCATCATCTGATAATGTTATTGTATGATCTGAAATGCATGCTGAATGTAACATAAAATTTGGTTGCCATGCAGCCTCCATCTTGTGGAAACAATGCTGTGGGACGAAGGCGTCGTGATGCTGATAGCGACAAAGATGGAGGAACTCCAGCCACAATTGAGGTGTACAGTGGTCTTTATGTCAATGAGGCTACAGACATCAAAGGAGATATTAGCGATGATATTGCCAAAGAAAAGGTGACTGGAACTTGGTTGAAATGGGGGCTTATTAACACAAAAAACAGGAAACTTTTAACATGGGTAATCAGATATTCCAAATTTTCTGGAGTGGAGTGATACAGCGTCATATTAAATGTAATCCAAATGATATGTTACCTTTTTTAAAATTTCAGTTAGCTTCAGATTATGTATGACTCTCCTGATTACTATGTAAATAATGTTATCTGTATAGCACCAAATGAGAATTGACAGGATGATTATGAATGGCCAATTCAGAACCTTGTGGGAGTAGCAGTATACTCTTTCCTAGTTCTCTTTTAGTACATGTTGGAGGGACTGAGGAGAAGCCTGAAAACCCTGTAATTTAAACAAATTTTCTAGTCAGGATTACCACTGAATAAGTCTTGAATACAAGAAAGAATTGTAACTGTTATACTTTTACGGTTGGTTGGTTTTGGCCACTTTTTAATTCCTCTTAATTACCAGGATGCAAGTTGTAGATTTCAACTAAGATAACAATTGACAACAGTGATATCTTTACACAGAGTGGCTGGTTAACAGTTCCTATTCTTCAAATAATGTTTGTGATTTAAGAAAATTAAATATGTTTCATTATTCCATCAATGCCTGTTGATGTAACCAGTACATTAGGTATAAACATCACATCTTCCATTTGACATATTCATTCAGAATCACGGCTGAATTTGGACGTTGTTTGCATAACCAATTTTAAGAAACTGCACAAACATTTAGTATGATATGACAGATGAAATGCTTAGGTTTCTGTTTCATTATTCATATTTGCTGATAATGCTTTGCCACTGTGTTGCTATAGACAAATGTTACTATCCCACTACTAAGTTTTACCATACGTTACAAGTGCTTCTGTCTCATACATTGCAGCTGAGTCTGTATATTTGAGTTGTGTTCCTCTCATTAGAAAAGTATTTATAACAGTTTGACAATGGTTTTTATTTATAGACCTGGTCTTACATATCAAATTCATTCCAAAAAAGAATATGTTTAATTATGCATGCTTGCACATGTATAATGAGTGAAAGGCTTTCTGAAAACACAGATTGGATGAAGATTTAAATACATGTGATTCAGACCAAAGCCTATTTGGTTCAGACAGTGAGTGTGGCAATTCTGTGGGTAACAGTGTGCTAGATTTTAAGGGATGGCAAGTAGTGTGAGTGATGGGGAATGTCAGATTGTAAGAGACAGAGGGAACTTTTCACTGGTTGATGTCAGAAGCAGTGTGCTGCAAATAAAATGAACATTTTCTGAACAAATTTTAACTTAATTTCACTTTTCATAAATCAGCAGCACAAGTAATAATACTGAATAACTATTTTACTTTCTTTCATTATCACATACAACAAAAAAGAAAATTTGTGCACTGTACTCTTTGTAGGGTCACTAGTGAGAGGTTTCTGGAATTTTTCATGATCATTTCAGTGAACATTCTAGTACTAAAAATTGGAACATATATTTTTTTCTTGTAACATGAATATTCCTTCAACTTGTGAAATTTATCAAATTTTCAGACACCTGAGGACCCAAACAGCATTTGCATCTCACAACGCAACTTTGCCATTGGTATTGCAATTGCTGGCCTGGTCTTAATGTTGGCTGTAATTGCTGCAATCTTGATTCTACTGGCACGTCGCCGACGCAGAAAAGATGCATCCACCACTGGTAGCTCAATCTACAGTGGTCCGTACACCAACACTGCATATAGCCACAGCAGTTAAGTTAGCTACTAGTTGATACCCTGTGCCAGAGAATGGATACAACAGAACATGGTGCACAGGTGTTTGAAAGTCAAACCCACTTTCACATTCCTGTACACAACTCAGCCCTTGCACACTTCTCCTTGCAAAGGAGAGTAGTCGTAATGGCTTTCTATGACCATCTCATGTTACAGCTGCACCATTGCCATGGTGGTTTGTGTCTTTCAGTAAAGAATCTTGCCTACACAAATGTAACACTCACAAAACTGTTGGTGCTTGCAACTTCTTCTGTTCTTCTTCCAGCCATTTATAACAGACACTGTCAATGTTAGAATTGTGCACATTATTTGAATGGCTTGGCAGGCTGCCCAAGCATGAAGAAAGAATTGTGCCATACTTACGAGGTGTCATCTTGTAGTCCTCCTCTATCATTGTTATATGTTGCTAACATATTTAAAACGCGTTTATTTTTATATTTTTAATTTAATCATTAACTGATGACATTTGACAACACATCTGTTGGCATCTGTTATCAAGGGATTGGCAAATGTTCACACACGCAGTGAGGTCCTTTCTCTTTTCAAATGGACAAAATGTACTGAATGTGGACATGATGTCAATCCCTGAAGAATCAAATTAGGTGTTGCAATACACAAAAATTTGCCCCACCACACAGCTATTTAAACCTTTTCCTCAGTCAGAAAAATTTGAGATGCATGGATTGTTGAAACTGGATGTTTGGATTAATTAACTTACATGTATTATCTGTCAGAAGTAAAAAATTACACCTCGTGGAGACGGACAAAATTTTACCCTGCTTTATTCGTCAATAAATATTTGTTAGGATGAAGGTATAGAATGTCATGGTTATTTTTGGAAGGGGTGTAAGCAAGAAGATGCAAAGTGTACTCCACAATGGATTGTCAAGCTTTGCCTCGTACAAGAAATAATTAGAATCTTCCACTGTCTAAGCCTGCCATTCACTTATTCAGTGAAAAGACATCTATACCCAAGTAGTTCAGTGGTATGTTTTGTCATAATTGATGCTGTGTGGGAAAGGGAGCAAGTTAACTTAACCTGGGTTTGGTGGTGGGTAAGTAACACTGCAGCCACTTCTCTGCTGTTCATGGAGAGAACAAGATAATGAAAGCAGAGTGCCTGTTTCAGACAGACTTGTGTGTTTGCAGTAGGTTTAAAAACTCATTGGCAAAATCAGACTGTATTTTTCAGACACTTATTCTCATTGCAGATTTAAGCTTCCTGGGAAGTTATGCTGTGCTATTTGGTGAACCATTAGCAACATTTCAAAGAATCCCAGCACCTGAAAAATACAGGTGACTGTTTTACAACTGATATGGCATGACAGCCCAGAAAATTATAATCTGCAGCATCACTGCTCTGAGAAACCGAAATTTTGCAGTCATTTCTGTTACAGTAAGAATTCTTTTTAGCCAAGGAGGATGTTTTTGTTTTTAAAAATATCTGTTTTGTGCTGAATTAAGCACCATTCCATGAAGATGTGTGGGAGAATAGAGATATAACTCCATGCATCTTCAACAACAGCATTAGAGGGGAAGTGAGCAGTCAGCTTCACACTTAAATCACTTTGCCCTTGGGAAAAGTTACTGGTATCCAGTGGGTAGGAGGGTCAGTCACGGAGCTGGTCTGGATGTGGTTCACGAGAGAAATGTACTGCCTTTACTGGGAAATGTCTGTTCATGTATCAGAATAATTGCAACTTTAATTGAAAGACAGCATAGTCAAGCTACTTATGCCCTATCTGTTTAGAAATACTACATGTTCTGTACCAATTTCTTCCTTTGAGTGGCAATGTATTTTAAAGTAATAATACTTCAAGTAAATGATGTGAGTTAATGGTAGCAAGAGTATGTGCTATACTTTAGGAGCCTTCAGGGTGAGGTTCTACCCTCCGAACATTGACAGTAAGCCAGACATAGCAACTGACATTTATAGAGGTCTTGTCCCTGTACATATTGATGTCATGTCACAAGCCTCAAGTTACAGTAGCACATACATCTTGAACTGTTTATTCTGAACTGTGACTGGGAGAAGGTGATCTCTCTGAAGCAGGAAGAGGCTGTTCACTGTGACATATTTTGAATATAGGCTTCAGTTCAGACTAGTCTTTTACCTCCCCTGATTTCAGTAGCTAGAAGTATCATTTAAACTTCATAACATCATATACATCAGCATCACTAGGCCTTGCACTTGCTAATACATCACCATTATACAATATTAACTGGTGCTTGGAGAATTAAAGATTTGTGATTAGGTACTCATTTTTCCTAAGTGATACTGTTAAAGCTGCAAGTAATGAGGTAGTACAAGATATGCTCGTAGGGTGATATAAATTGTAGAAAACTCTGTATTTGAACTTTCAGTCTTGTATTTACAAATATGATTATATCTGAAGTGAAACTTACAACATTGGATGCAGTCCACATTTTAGTATTAATCTGCTTGGGATTATTTCAGTTCAAGGCCTCAACACAGCTTGTAGTAAGCCTGACAGTTCAAACCCATATTAAATTCTCCAGCCAGGCACCAAGTTTTGATGCTGAATCAGGGTATACTAAGCATTGGGTTTTGATTTCAAGCACTTACACTTTTTCCACATCTTGCTCCTCCATGCTGACTGCTTGCTTTTGGTGGAGGTGTTGCTACAACACACAGTATGCCTCTGGTTCACAGTCCCATTGAATTGTTGATGGCCTAGAAGGCTTTGTCATGAAAATGTAAATGTGCTTTTTAATGGGGCTCTGGACCTTTGCCATGACAAAAATATATTGTTGTACATAGTTTTTATTGTAGTTATCTAGTGTAATCTCATGTTATGCAGATGGTGAACAGCTGTTGGAGAAATAATTTTCCAGAATGTCCTGCAAATGAGTACTAACTGCTTGTATAGCCATGTTTTCAGTATATGACACACAATGCAGTTATGTATCAGCAGTGCAGTTGACATATTTGATGTGACCAGAGAGGTTTGTTTTTCAAGGTTGCTGCCAAATGGTCAGTAAGTTGGCCATAAACTTATGTCAAACTGCAATTCATGTGTGTGTGTGTGGCCTTTAAGAATGTTCCTTGGAATTCTCAAGCAACTAAACATAGATGCTTCCTGAGAAGTTAGTACTGAAAGGGTAAGATTTGTAGTGACAAATGTTGACTAATTCAACAATAATAAACTGGTGCTTAAATATATGGTTTGTTTAATTTCCTTGTAAACCCTTTCCCTAACCCCACCATTATCATTTATCTCTGTGTAAGTCACAAGTTCTCGCTCCAGTTGCTAGGGCTACTGTGACAGCACTGTTTATTCTTGTATGTAAAGAGTGACAGACAATAATAAAAGCTCACAACCTGCTAATAATGTGAATTATGTAGTCCTGTTTTTCTTGTGTTCTATGTGACCATTCATTGAAATAGAAATTATTCATGTTTGGCATAGTCACTAGGATAGACTGGACAATCCAGGGTTTAAATAAAAGGAAAGAGATATTTCTTATCTCCAGGATGTCAACATCAGCTCTGGGCCCCACCCAGCCTCCTATTCAGTGCATACTGGGGTTCCTTGCAAGGGGTAAAGCAGTCAGGGAATGAAGTTTATTGCTCCCCTCCATTCAGGGCCAAGGTAACAATTAGTAATCCCCTATACACAGTGATCCCATTAAAAAAAAAAAGGACATTTAACAGCATTTAATTGATGGGCTGAAAGATAAAATTTTTAATCCACCATGCAGTGAAAGAGCAGAGTAATTTATTAATGCTAGTACAAAATCAAGATACAAAATTATAACATAAAAAATTAAATAATGGTAATAATAATAATGGGAAGAATACTCCAACTCAGGCATCCAGTGCACTTACTGATTGTCCTTTGCATATCAGTTCCTCATTCTTTGCAGTCTTAGTTGTGACTAATCACTAATCTATACATCTCTCCTGTGCTTTCCCGTGAGTGGCTGGTTGATGGATGTCGTACTCCTAGATACTTTCTCCCAACCTGGGAAAGTCAAACTATCATATTTTTATGGTTTGGAAAAACACAGGAGCACTGGCATCCTGAACCAAATTCTGCAGGACAATGAAACAAAGCTGTTTAAAACTCAAAAAAAGCCAACCAAATCCCTACCTGTACGCCTTCACGGTGTGGAACAGGGACAACTTCACCTTTTTATTATAATTTTTAGCAAAACAACACATCACTGTACATGAAGCAATGCAGAGTTTTGAGATGAGATTTCAATTATGGTAATGGTAAAGTTGTATCTGTGATGATGCACTATTTCATGAAGTCATATAAGATGGGGGTGGTACAGCACCATGCTTCACCTCTGCACTAAGTAGAGGTGTGGTCAGGTTCACACCCTCCCAACTTTATCCACTGGACAGAAGGCTCCAGAGCTGGTCTAGATGCTTTGGGGAAGACTAAATAAAGAATGTCAGCTGACATACTGCAGCTTCTGAAATCAGTCACTATGGAAAGGCATGCACATGGGCATTGCAAAGGAAACAGAAGTCCTGTGATTAAAGTAATACTTTATTACTAGCACCATATAACAATATACAAATAAGCTCTAACTGCACTGTTTACAGCTTAATGTTAAGCAGTAAACTACTATGGTACCCACCTAGAACACTGAACCAGGCTGCAGACAGAATGTTTAAATTTCACTTAAATATTTCAGCATATTTATGTCACAACACTTTTTACACCTCAATACTGTTGTAGTTGTCATGCAAAATGTTATATAAAAATAAGACATTTGCATTGATATGAGTTAATGACATATCAGTGACTTTGGCAGCTTGGAAGTGGGAAGGATGGTGGGAGCAATCAATTGTCCCTTTTGTGCCCCTGGTTAGACAACTGCCCCAGACTGTTAATACTGAATGAACATCAAATTATATTACAATCTGGCAATGACAGACATTTCTCCTTAAGAACAGTAGAACAGTAACAGACATATTGACATGGCTCCTGAAACATGTGGGATATCTCACAATGTGCACAACCAAAGTTCACAGCCTCATCACCAGTCTTGCAGAAAGGGAAACACTTGACTGGTCCACGGGGGGGGGGGGGGGGGAGGGGGGGTGAAAGGGATGGAAAATTACCATGTTT
>Ga0131853_10025031_pt1 | contig 10757 bp, 6 predicted proteins | sample TergutLab28metaG_FD_92764 | JGI IMG/M metagenome (GOLD analysis project Ga0131853, IMG submission 92764) | Labiotermes labralis P1 segment gut microbial communities from Petit-Saut dam, French Guiana - Lab288 P1 (version 2) (version 2) | ecosystem: Host-associated > Arthropoda: Insects >... | reverse complement strand
TTAAAGCATGCCAGACGGCATTTCGAACGGAATTTGGTGAAAGACGTGCACCATCGAAGTGTTCCATCCAGAAATTGGTTAAAAAGTTAGAGACAAGGGGAAGCCGATCTAACGCCTGCCGACATCTTTCTCTGGGGCTTATTGAAGGGTAAAGTGTACAAAAATACACCCCGCACAATCGAACAACTCAAAGACGTTATACGCCAAGAGATTCAAGCCGTCAACGTCAGCACTTTGGAAAAAGTATTCCAGAATTTGGAGAAAAGCATTCAAGTGTGCTTGGATTTGAAAGGAGACCAGTTTCAGCATCGATTATGAGCAGGTCCTGTTATGCATCTTTCCCGATATGTGTATATAAATTTTCAAGTCATTATCTCAATAACATAATTTTTTATAGACAATAGTTTGGGGCCTCTAGCGAAAGACTCGCCCTGTACTTTACTGTTATAATAAATAAGGCTAAACACTCCATAATTTATTTGTTTAATTTCACAAAGTAAAACTAATATAGGTCGGAATAAAAGGAAGGTGGGTAAGGGAAGTAAAATTAAAGAATAACAAGAGGGGTAAATAGACAAACTAAAATAAAGTAAAGTAAGGTAATACTGAAGTGCTAGGCTTAATGTTACTCTTCTGGTTTCGCTGAGTTTATTACAGCTGAATGTTCTATGTATAGGGCTTCAGATGGTTCACAGTCTGTGTGTGATTTAGTGCTGAGGGGGCAGAAGGACCATCCTTTGACGCACGGCTGTGCATTAGTTTTAGCCAACTGGTTATTCGGAGCGTGTTAGTATGAGTCATTCTTAGTACGGTTCTACCTGTGGAGAATATACTGTTTAGTGGCTGTGTTTAAATTATCGGTATTATATATGTATTTGTATAAAGTGGCTGATTTAAGGCGGCATACTTACAGTTTTGCGAGTCGGAGTGTTCGTTGTGCTGTGTAGTGCGTGATGTAACGGCGTTCGCTGAGTCGTCTGCCCGGAGTATAAAAGCCGGGCATGTAGATGCAGGCACTAGTGGATGTTGCAAGTTCAGCATGAACACTGTCCCTTGTTGGTGATGTCACTTATTCCTCTTGTACGAACGTTGTATGTGTGTAACAGAATTATCACTGATTATAGTCAAGTTATGTGAATACTCATATGTCGGTGATTATGAACCAGAGCGGAGTGTTTTCAAGCTCCGTGTTGGCTGTGGGCTGCCTGTGGCTCCTAGGGAGGAAGTCGGCATGCTGTTATGTTTCATGTAAATGGCATTGTCCTTATTATTAGGGTGCTTAGGAATGTCTAAGTCTTGATGAGGGGGTTGGGGGGTTGGGGGGTTGGGCAGTTGCTGGGTTTAATGATCGGTCGGTCTTTGTGAGGATGTCGAAGATGGCATTAGGGGGTATTGTCTGAGGGTCACTGGGATGGTTGTTTTTAGCAAACTCGGCGTGGATATGGAATTTCTCTATTGTGTTAAGGTGTGCTCATTTTTTGTGGCAGTGTACTGTTTTCATCATCTTGTTCATGGGGCCAAACGAACGGGCTTCTTCTATGAGGTGTTTTGCAAAATTGGAGGTATTGCTGTTGTTGCGCCATGCTGCCTTGTGTTCTGTACGGCGGGTGGGGAACTGTTACCTGTTTGTCCGACATACTTTTTGTGACAGTCCTGGCAAGTTAGTTTGTATACACCCGATAGGCAGTATTTGTCGCGGGCGGAGTCTTTGTGTGTAAGTGGTTTGGCTAATGTGTAGGTGGTACGGAATGTGATCTTGAGGTCCGTTCGTTTGAAAATGTTTGTGGTGTATGAAGTTTCCTTACCGATATATGTGAAGCTGTCCCATTTTTGTGTGGTGTGGGTAGTTATTTGTTTATCTGGGTTGGGGGTTGGGAGTTTGTGCGGCCTTATCGGAAAGAAGTTGTGTAGGATGTTATGTATTATGTTTAGTTCTTGTTGGTATTCTTTTTGCTGTAGGTTGTAGGAATCAAGTCTATCGTACAGGTATCTGACGGCAGCGTATTTGTGTTGCATGGGGTGGTTGGAGGTGAAATGTGAACGTGGGTTTTCTGAATATGGCAGTTCTCAAGCTTGTGGGTGTTCTGCGTATAGATAGGTCTAGGTAGTTTAGAGTGTAGTCGTCTACTGTTTCTGCCGTGGATCGAAGTTTGGGATGTAGGGAGTTGAAGTCATTTATGATCTCATGTATGTTGGAGTGGTTAGGGTCATATATTATTAGGATATCGTCTACATATCTGTAGTAATTTATGACTTTGTGTTTTTGTGATACGTGTGTGAGGTGAGAGTGCTCGATGCGCTGTAAAAGATCTCTGCAATCTGACCAGATGACGCGGCTCCCACGGCGAGTCCATCGTGTTGGACCACAATCTGCTTCTTACGTGCAAAGTAGTTTTGTCTTGTAATGATATCAAACCACATGAGCAGTTCTTGTTTTGTTTGGGGGGGGCTACTAAGTTATGTGTCAGAATGTTGGCAAACATTATGATTGTAATTTCGTATTTTTTTCCACCAGGTCTAATTAGGCTATATTTTACGAAATATAAACGAAGAATCAACGCCTTTCGTCTGCACGTTATAATTAGTTACACATATAGCTGACTGCACGCACATCTGAGCACTACGGATGTCTCACAAGCCTAAACGCCTGTACTAAAATAAATAAAACTATTTATGCCAATAAATTCTATTAAATAATATGTAATCATTTAAGACTCTCTGGTAGCCTCTTTGGTGCTCAGCATTTGTGCTTGCTCACAGATGACATGCTCAGCGATTTAACCCTTTAAACGCCAAGTTAAATCCCATCTGCCCTTTGCTAGCATTATTCGGAGTTCACCATATTCTACATGTTAGCAGGTAAAGGGTTAAGTTAAATTTCGTGCGAGATTCGAGGTTGATGAAAATTCAGCTATTTCGGATGTGATGCCGTCTCGATGGGTAAACAGTTGCCGATAAGTAAAGCAACTCCGAAGTTGTGATAGTGCATTAGGTTTAAGGTACATAGTATTCCAGGAAATGCCTTAGTACCTTGATGACTCAGAGACAGGCATCAGAAATAACAGTAGGAAGGTAGAGAAGAAAGGGTAAGTCATGGGGTGAGAGATACTAGGAATACTTGGGGGTGGGGTGATTGAATGAAATTCTAAGTTACTCTGCAACTGGCAGTACGCCATTCTGTCCGTCTTAGCGTCAAGTCCCGTCCTTGTGCTGATCAGATCATACCAAGAAGTGTGTCTGATCACAGCAGCTATCAATGTGTTGGAGTATCTTCGCTGACAAGCAGACTGGTATATTTGGTTCATCAAGCGCACTTATTTAAACATGCGGACTTGAAGAATGACATTGTCAAATAGTGTATAAACATTCAGTTGCCACCTCACAGAGGAAAAACTGAGTATTCACTGCAAAGACCAGTCAATTATTGCTACACGTGAGGTTTTTGCATAAGTGTTTATGAAGATTCAAGTCTTCTGGGATACAGCAGTGTGCCGATTGTTATATAAGCATTGCCATTGGATCATCACCCCAATTGCCTCTTGAGGATATAAGACATTTTCTCGAGAAGGCTACTCTTGTTGCACTGCATAGACACGGAATATGGAGGCAGCAAGCTTTGCCAAGACAACTTACACATATAAATAATAATTCATTCAAATATACATAACAGCAAACCCTCATAATAGTAATAACATCATATAATATATGCTCAATTGTGAACAACAGCAAAAAGTGTGATCCCCAATTCACTAAATGGTGTGGCCATCTGAGAAGTTACCAGCATGCAAAGGTCTGAACTATCTTTGATGGTACAGTATAGTGCATTTCCCATCTTGTGTAAACACTGAATCATGAAAAAAAAATCTGAGTTGTTATAAATGTAATAGTCCTTTTTCAGAACGTTACAGGATTGAAAGATTTTTCATATTTTCCAGTTCCGGTGAGAGGTTGCCTGTCTACTATGGGAGTTCACACTCCATGCATGGTGAAGAATTTCCTCACCAGGTCAGTGAGTTCCGGACTCTTAGTACCGACGGGGCAGTTACCTCATCAACTGTCGCTGAAGAAATGTTGCCAGCGGAGGTAAAATAGCATCATGGTGTTATATTCAACAGAAAATTTTATTCTGGTTTTAATCTGATGTGCCAAAAATGAAGTTCTCAGCAAATATATCTAGGAGTATCAGCTGACTAATTATTGTTACTGTTTATAATAAGTTCGTTCTTCAAGTGCAACAGATAAAACACACTTTCTTGGCAGGAAAACTGCTGTGCAATAAGTAGCTATAGACCAATATCTCTCCTAACTTCGTTTCCCAAAATTTCAGAAATGTAATGCACACAAGGTTACTAGGCACTTACATAATAATATTTTAAGCAGGGAAAAATGGATTTTGGATGAAATTAACATAAGAAAAAGTCACTTACAAACTAATGAATGAAATCTTAAATGCTTGGAACAATGAATTAATAGTGGGAGGTATCTTGTGTGATCTTGAAAAAGCATTTGATTGTGTAATTCATGACATATTGCTATCGAAATTACACAGAAACGTATGGAATAATATGGAATATCATTCTTACCTTAAAGGCAGATATCAAAGAGTTTTAATATATAATTAGACACACCATTATAGCAACCTCTCTATCTGGACATTGATTAAACATGGGGTCCCACAGGGCTCCATCCTGGGTCCCCTGCTATTTATTTTATACATGAATGATTTACCTCAGTTTATATATAACAAATCTACCCCAATTTTGATTGCCAGCAATTGAAGTATACTCTTTACTCAATCAAAAACCAACAAATTTACTTCAAATATTCATACAGTCTTTTGAAACTAAAAACTCATTATATTCACTTTGAGACTAGGAATAGTCCATCTATTAACATGAAGATTGGTCTTAATAATAGCTTAATCCTCAGTTTTCTACATACCAAATTTCTTGGGTTAGCTGTTGATAGTATGTTATCATGGAAAATACAGGTTAATCATCTAACAACTAGATTAAACAGTGTTTGCTATGGAATTTGATCTGTTAAGCCACTTATGTCTCATAAGACATTACTATTAATATATCATTCCCTTTTCATATAGTCATGAGGGTAATTCTTGTCACAGCGTACAAATTTTTTAGATGGAAAAGAGAGTAATTAGAATTATTATGGGTTGTGGGAACAGACAGTCCTCTATCCTCTATAATTTTATTAAAAAAACTAAAAATCTTGCCACTTATTTCACAATATGCATTTTTCCTATTTATATTTTTAGTTGCTGTTATTTCTTGAGTTTTTCTTGTCTTAGGTGTCTCTAATAAATCATCAAATTCCTCATTGACATTTTAAAATCAAATTACCTTGAAGAAGAAATTGATTTTTTGTAGCATTTTTCTGCTATTTTTTATTTCTATAATTTTTAGCCCATTTGCAATATTTCTTCTTTATACCTGCCCTTGTAAGTTCTTCTTGTTTGATGGAATCCTTTATTGGAGAATCAGTTAAAATGCAAGACTTCACATTCCTTTGTCTTCTCCCACATATTGGTCCAGGTTTTGGGAAAGGATGCACATCTTCTGGTAAAAGGCTATCTTTGCTAGTCCTAGAAATTTCCCATGCTACAGGGGTGCTAACAGAAGGAACAGAGATCTCTTGGTTACAAAGCACTTTTTCCACATACATATTACACCTCTGTGTGAAGTGAAGTGAATGACTGGATACCATACGAAGCCATGTTACATCCACTTAGTAATTAATACTGATAAATAATTTCATTCTCACTCAAACAGGCATAAAGCAATGACACAACTTATTTATGTAATGTTATAAAATTTTAAAACACGGAACTTAACATATCACATATGGCATGACATGGCAGTTTGGGGCCTAAGAGTTGAGTTAATAAACAGTGCCACTGGACATGTTTTATTAGCAAGTTTACTTCATCTCCCATCTTCACGAACTACTTCTCCAAGACACATTCTAATATAACTTCCAGTTCCTTGAGGATTCAAAATTCTTACTCTCCGTAAGATATCACCACCACTACCACCATCACTACTACTACTGCTACTGTAGGGATTTATGAAGTGATCCTTTGTTTAAACTATTATTTCCTGTAGTTCTTGGTTTGGAACATTTCCTCCCCAGAAAAGTAGCATGAAGACTAATGTCTGTGTTGCACTATACAGTGGTTTTCATCCCCCTGATTGCCTATGCTGTGGCATTTCATCACTCTCTTGCTTTATAGAGTGGTGTATTACCCACTGATTACACTACACAGTGGTATGACACATATGACTGCACTATACAGTGTCTGCCTCTCTCATTTCTCTTGATTTAATGATCTCTGTCATTAAATATTCATTTCCACATTCTGAGACAATTGTTTCATGGTAAATTTCCATGTTTCAAGACTTTCTTCATTTTAATGTTCAAAGCTACTTTTCTCCAGTGAATATTATTTGGGATTTACCCTGAACTGCATTTAGAATTTTCCACTGAACTCCACTACTTACAATTAAACAAAATCATCAGGTACATTATTCCTCATGTTTACAATCTTGCTACTATTTTCTAAACTGAAATATCACTTCAAAGTTATTTAACACTTGTACCATGCACCTTTTATTATTTTGTGCAATGACCAATGAATGCAAAATTTTACATTGGTTGGTCATTGTACAAAATAATAAAAGTCACTTCAAAGTATTCATGTCAGCTGCAATAAAAATATCCAAGTCATTATAAGACAGCAGGTTTTTTTAATGCTGTAAGAAGAAAAAGTGGTACCTTTTTTTCAAAGAATTTATTTTACTTCTTCACCTAGAATGTTAATGACGAAGTTGCAGAAGGCCTTCCACACTCCCAAGGTTTAGCAGTGACAGACAGAGTGGCAACAAGTTCAGAGGACACCCATTTGTGTGAATATCCCAGTATGAGGCTGCAACAGCAATGCAGTTCTCAGTTCTTTGGGTAAGGAAATTATCATTAACACAACATGCATTTCTTCTTCTCCAGCAGTCACCAATACCAAGACAGGATCTTAAGTAATTATTTTTTTGACTTTATAAATAATTTAAAATGCCATTTATATATTAAATAAGTTCTGGTTAGCTGAAGTCCATTTTGTCCCCTGTTGAAGTGTAATCACAATTCTGAAAAAGCCTAGTAACTTAAAATAACATAAGTAATTTGAACCTTGAAGCATGAAGTTCTTTGAAGAAACGTTTAAGCATACACATGCTACAGCATAGAAAACATTCGCATATGCATTAAAAAGACCAGATGAAAAATGGCCATTAAGTGTAACCATGATTTATTCTGAGAATTATACAAAACTCATAAATACACTCTGTAAACAAGATACAGAGCTATTTTTTTGTTAAGTAGGTTGGAACTGTGATTCAGACGGTTAAGAGTTTGCTATCAGGAACATTATATAAAACTAGCACAAAAGTCCCCCCCCCCCAGAATCGAAGCTCTTGAATTATTTGTGTTGGTGGCTAGCTTGATGTTCTGTATTTCTCCAAATTCACCATGTAGTGTTAACAGACCATTGACAGTGACTGCTTGTCTGAGCTGTCTGTGCTTATATTGTATTGCATTTGAATTTTATGTGGAAATATTTACACATCTTGCATAACATTCCAGTAAGTTCACATTCTTTTATTGTTAGTAAAGATGACAGTAGTCTACAATGTCATGAACCAATATTTCCCTCTTCTTGTCCCTAAGTGACAAAGCATTCTGTGAGATAGAATTACCCATCCAAAATTGTCATATGACATTTAATCTTAGTATGAATCATTTGACTGTTCTATTGTCTCTGTTTTATATAAAAGAAATGGAAGCATTCCAAAATTCTTCATGTAGACAGTTTCAAGAAACTTGTGAATGACAGTTTTCTTGTAGGTAGATAGAAAATGTACACATTAGTTATGTTGTCCATGATATGTACCATATGAAATTTAGTCCCTAATGCTGCTTATCACTATAGAAAATTAAAAAATTAAGGTAATTAAAAATGATGATCAAAATTAAATATGGATTACAGCAAACTGGAATTTGATCTGTTAAATAGCAGTTATAAATATTGGATGATACTACTTTGTACAATATTCTTATTACTTAAAAAATATTGTGTTTATCATAATATCCCATGTTGGGAATTGCAATTGTGACAGATGTGACCTACAGAAAAAGAAGTGAGAAGTAATATGTATTTACAGTTACAATAAAGAAAGTGGTCCAGACTGAGCACAAATTTCATAAATTTCAACTAATATAGTCATACACTTGTGAACAATCTACAATTCTAACCTATAGCTGTTTATAGTTAGAACTAGGAAACTGTAGGACACTCAACAATGTAGCATGTAACCCTCTGTACACTTGTTATCCTACATGGTTTCAAAACCTGGAAAACTGTAAGCTGCTCAATACATGTCAAGAAAGCCTGAAAACTTGTGTTCCTCATGAATTGTTTGTTTCTTGGAGAGGTAAAATTGTAATGACTGAAAATTGTTTGGAATAATTCAATTACTCACATTACTATTGTAACATCCCTGGTTATGACTGATAAATGAGACATTCTTTCATAAGTATCTGTGAATTTCAAATCTGACAAGGGAAATTTTCTTCCCTAAAGTACACTAGTAGAGGTAAATTAATGTACTTGAATATGCTTTGTTATCAGTTAATCAGAATGATGCCGGTGTCCATGCAGGTTGGATTTATCTTCAGAAAAGCTTCAGGATACACTGCTACAGGATGACCCAAGAACGGTTGATTCCATTGCTCAAATGCCATTCCGTGTACCTAGCACAGATTTGACTGAATTAGAGCACAGCCTTGATTATTGGCACCAGCAACACTCCCGGCAGAATCACGGCTGCAGAACACATGGAGAAGATGAGCCTCAGAGTAAGGTTCGCTACAATGACACAGGAAGCCTGGAGGAGGTGGGAAACATTTATATATATAAGAGAAGATATTTCATGAGTGAATGATGGAAAAGTGTATGTTACTCAGGACATGGTTACTCTCAATGCTTGATAGATGATGTAATTTTTTATACATTATATTGTGACACGTAAAAAACAGTCAATTTCTGACAGCCATGACATGTACATTGTTTCAACTATAAAAGAATCTCAGGGTCTGACAGATGGCATTTATCAACACATAGCCATTTTATGTGCATAATTTCACTTATAACACCATCTCACTATTTGACAGATATTTCATTGCTATTTGGTATGTTGTCCACCCACATAATTCTAATGATCTTAAGACATAAGGAACTGTTACTTTTGTGTGGAAGCTTTTCCACTGGATGTGACAGGCAGATACAAATTGTTGTCCCTAGCAGTTGTACCCACAGTGGGGCCATTGCAGCCATTTTGCAATAAGACTGGCAGTGAGATCTTAACTTTGTTTAAAGGCTGCACCATGGCACAAGTGGTTTCGACCCTGAAGCAGTCCACATGGAATTTGTGGCGGGCACACACACACACCAAACACTTCTCCAGCCACACAAAAGCAATAGCCTTTGCAGACGACCTGGCAATACTCACTTATGGGGAAACGACAGCAGAAGCTGAGGCATATACCAATTCGGAGCTTGCAAAAATAGAAAAATGGGCTAAACAAAACAAAATGCAATTCAACGAACTCAAATCTCAAACCATGCTAATTGGGAGGAAAAAGAAAAGTCACCGTGAAAACATCAAAATATACCTCAACAACAGGAGACTAGAACAGGTTAAGGAAATGAAATACCTAGGGATTTACTTCGACAATAGACTCAACTTTCACAAACACATTGAACACACCACAGAAAAATCAAAGAAAATTATATATATGTTAGGCAGAATAGCCAAATTAAACTGGGGCCTGGGACACATATCCCTCAAAACCATATACAAAGGAGCTTTAGTCCCTCTAATGACTTATGGAGCTCCAGTATGGGAAGAAGCCATAAAAAAACAAAGACTCCTCCGGAAGATGCAGAGCTTCCAAAGACTGATTAATATCAAAATAGCAAAGGCGTATAGAACCATCTCATACGAAGCGTCTTGTTTGTTGGCTGGCGTGCAGCCCATAGGAATAGAAATTGAGGGGAAGACTTGCCTTTATAAGTGAAAACACAGTACAGGAAAAGAGGACTATGAATGGGATAAGCCTTTGCCTGCAACGGAGTGGCCTCATCCTGCTCTGCGAGCAGACATAATAGAAACAACAGACCTCATAATCTACCCTACAGAAATTTTCACTGACGGAAGTAAAATCGGAGACAAGCTTGGGGCGGGAGTGGTTATATTCTCGGAAAAACGGCTAGTGAGGAAATGCAAATATAGACTGCAAAATCACTGTTCAAACAACCAAGCAGAAGAGATTGCAATTCTGAAGGTCCTGGAACAAATACTTTCCCTCCCAGACCAAAACAAATGACCTGTGGCCATATACACAGATGGTAAAGTAACACTGGACTCACTAAAAAATAATACAATACATAATGTACTAATAGACGAAATTCGAAATATGGTACGAAATCTCACGCAGCAAAATTGGACAACTTATTTCAGTTGGGTGGAAGCTCACGCAGGTATTGAAGGCAACGACATAGCGGACACACTAGCCAAGGAAGCAGCCCAGGACGAGAAGGACGGAACCTATGTATACGACAGGATACCAATATCTACAATTGCTTCTAGGGTAAAGGAAGAAGGGCTCAAAAAATGGCAAGCGCAATG
>Ga0131853_10025030_pt1 | contig 10757 bp, 5 predicted proteins | sample TergutLab28metaG_FD_92764 | JGI IMG/M metagenome (GOLD analysis project Ga0131853, IMG submission 92764) | Labiotermes labralis P1 segment gut microbial communities from Petit-Saut dam, French Guiana - Lab288 P1 (version 2) (version 2) | ecosystem: Host-associated > Arthropoda: Insects >... | reverse complement strand
TCACTACCCTCCCCTACCATCTTCTTCCTCTTCCCCCCCCCCCCCCCCCCCCCCCCCCCCCCCCCCCCCCCCCCCCCCCCCCCCCCCACCCCCCCCCACACCCCCCACACACCCACACCCACACCCCCCCCCCCCACACACACACACACCCCACACACACACATACCCCACACACACACCACACACACCCACACCACACCACACACACACACACACACCCACAAAACACACACACACACACCACACCACACACACACACACAAACACCCCACACACACACACCACACACCACACACACACACCACACACACACACCACACACACACACCACACACACACACACACACACACACACCACCCCCCACACACACACACCACACACCACACGCACACACCACAAACACAAACACACACTTTTGCATCGTCTAAATTGCTGTTACATGTATTTATCTTCCACCTTATCATTTAGAACAATGTTACCCTTCGGAATCTTTTGTTATGTATGCTGTGCTTTGCAACAGCCAGTGCGAAAGTATGGAATTAAGGTGTGACAACCCACTCCAAACTTCTCTATATCCTGCTGCGTGTTATTGTATGTATATATACAGACAGACTGTTAGTTCATTTGCATCCTGCATTGATTTCCATGTCAAATGCGGCGATGGTGAGGGGTGAGGTGGGGGGGGGCAGCTAACACCAGGTCCACACTACGCAAACCATAGAGATGGAATTATTGATACCTTTCAGCTGCGGACTGGCTAGATTTGCAGTGTTAGACCGTGGAGGACCAGGCCTGGATATGTTCGAAACGATGGAAAATATCATCCATTTTAAATGGGGAAATAAAACAGGGGCCGGGATAAGCGTAGTCGGTGTAGCGACTCGCTACGGGCTAGACGGTTCGGGGTTAGAATCCTGGAGGTGGCAAAGAATTTTCTGTTCTTCGCACCCACCCACATCGGCCCTGGGGCCCACCCAACCTGCCGTACACTCGGTAGCAAGGCTCTGCCTCGGGTGTGAAGCAGCCGATTCGTGGCGTTCACACACACACACACACACACACACCCGTTTATCTAGCGACGTGTTTAAGCATAAGTAGAGATATACCTCTACTCGCAGCTGTACTTCCAGTGAAATTTTGCGGGGAGACCTAATGGAAAACACTGTTCCTTGTAATGGAACAGTGTCTGTCAGCAGGGAGCTTACGGCAGAAAAATTGCCAGACGAGTTGCCTGCGGTAATAACTCTTCTAACTTGTATTCGGGAGATCTTGCTTTGAATATAGACAAACACGGACTATTCTGAGGTTTGTCGTGCTCTTCTTCAGTATAAGGATCATGTACAATAAATACACATTAAGCAACTTCGTCTGAGACATTGAAACATATCGACAAAACTACAAGACGTCACGACCCAAAGGGCCTTAACCTGTAAACGCGTTTTAATTTACAGCGCTGTCCATTGTTTTCCTATCCTTATTTCATTTACACCCTGTATTCTTCTGGTAAATCGTTTGTTGAACTTGTTACCTGTGATTTGAAAGAGTACTTTTGCGATTAGAGAATAACTGTAATCAGATGCAGATGAAATCAATCAAAGCACAATTGAACTGCATTGGAGCCACTTAGGAAGGCCAGAGAGATATATATACCCTTGTTTACTCACTCCTGAATAGAGTGGAGAGTAAGATAAAGAGGGGGAGGTCAAGTGAAGAGCTGTGGGTTTTACAAACCACTTGAGTAGCGCAGTCTGATTCTAACAACTGTCAGGACCAAATTTGGGATATTGTTGCAGCATGAAACACTCCATGTGATGAGGGAAAAATGGTCTTTAGCAGCAGCTGGTACATTGAAGATACAGTATGTCTACAAATTCTTTGCCACGCCAGTTCAGAACGATTCAGAAAAAATTTTTTCTCTTGTATCATTTTTATGTGTTTTTAATCGCACTACGCTTCGAGTGTTAAGATCACATGGAACACATGGATAACGTCTGTGTGAATAGATTGACATTTGATAAAGGGAAATGTGCCTGAAATTTGTTGGGCCATTTCTTGTTTCATTTAGGTCTGGTAGTTTTAATGAGCATTTTTTAAATGAAGATATATATTCGTTTCCACCCGTATTTGGAAAGAAATTCGTTAAATGTTTATCTCAGTAATTAAACAACTTGATGCACAAAATTTTTGTTTTACAGTAAGTTTTATTTCATGACTCTACATGTTTCGAGCACATGTGCTCATCATCAGGAGGTCAAAGTTACATTACACAGCCTCTGGTATCATCACACTGAAACAAGTGAGTGGTCTAAAATCACTAAAGTTTAATTTTATAAATATGAGCAAAAATATATAAATTTTATTACTATCTGCTTATATTTATAAAATTATATTTTAGTAAATTTAGACCACTCACTTGTTTCAGTGTGATGATACCATAGGCTGTGTAATGCAATTTTGACCTCCTGATGATGAGCACATGTGCTCGAAAACATGTAGAGGCATGAAATAAAACTTATTGTAAAACAAAAATTTTGTGCATCAATTTGGTTAATTACTGAGATAAATGTAGTGAGATGCACGGTCAGCAAAACGTCAAAACAAGGTGTTAAGACAAGAGTTTCATATTTACATGCAGAGTAAGAACGGTGAGATTTGATGCAATATGAAGAGCTCATATTTTGAAGTTTTGCTTAATATTTCACAATTTTTGCCACCTCCGAGGAGCAAAGCCCTTAAGTTCGTCATACAGTCAGCGAAGCGGCAAAATTCGTTAAATGTTTGTCGATGGATAACGTTGTAAAAGAGAGCTGTAAATTTAAAAGAAACGCCAACATTAGACTGTTTGTATATAAAGCATTTTGCAAGCCTCGCGGTGCGCGTGTCACGTGTTAATTGAAGCAGCTTTCTGAATAAGTGCCAACCTACAGCAATGCCAATTCCCATTGCCATTGTTCTCATAATTGTACTAGTGTAATCTTCACTGCTGAAGTGATAAGCATTGTCATTTGTTTTGCTTTCGGTCTCGCATATTAATATTAATTTGTAAAAGGTAAATCAGTCCCGTTACAGGCCTGGAGTGGTCCAGGGGATTCCAGGAAGTTAAGGTTCGCAGATTTCATGACAACGGCACAGGATGGTGGTAGGTTTGTCGCCTTACGCACCGGCCGCCTTTACCCCCAGGAAATGCTCCTGGTACTCGTTTCTGTTAGAGGCTGAGTCGAACTCAGGGCCATAGTGCGACCGGAAGGATTTTATGTCAGTGAAAAATTCAGGTGCGATCGAACCAGCGACTTTCCGATTTGTAGCACAACACCTTAACCACTGTGCCACCCAGGTCCCCCATTATTAATTTGTAAGGCAGCTCAAATACTGTCCGTGATTTCAGGCTTTCGCCGCGAGTTAGATGAGAAATGCGCTCTTCTGGGATTGTACGGAGCGTATAGTAATAATTCCTTACTGACGTTTCTGGACCACCTATCGGTCACACATTCGAGGGTCAAGATATTCTTGGATTTCTTGACCCTCGAAGATAGAACCGACAGGTAGTTCCGAAACGCCGGCAGGGTTTACCGCCATACGCTGCTGAATATCTGGGAGGAGCGCAGATCTCAGCTCAAATACTGACCGAAGGTGGAACAGCGATCGCAACACCTCAGGAGGGCAGTCAAACTGGAGGTGCTTTCTGCGGAGGTAAAGCGACTGGAAGGAGTGAAGCTGAACACACTTTTGTGTGGCAGCGAGGCTGAAAATGCATGAAACTTAATCTTCCTTTGTTCCGTACGTTCTAGTGATGTTTGTGTGTAATTAAAGCATAGACGAAAATTTACCCTCCTATTTTCATAACTGAATTTTCTTATGTGCGATTCCAAATGGATAATAATGATAATAATATTATTAATACAATAATAATTTTATTATTAAGAGTTGTGGTGGTGGTGATGGTGGTTGTAGTAGTAGTAGTAGTAGTAGTGGTTGTGGTGGTGGTAGTAGTAGTAGTAGTAGTAGCAGTAGTGGTGGTAGTAGTAGTAGTAGTAGTAGCAGTGGCATTAGTAGTAGTGGTGGTGGTAGTAGTAGTAGTGGTGCTAGTAGTAGTAGGAGTAATAATAATAATAATAGTAGTAGTGGTGGTGGTGGTGGTACTGGTAGTAGTAGTAGTAGTAGTACTAGTACTACTAGTAGTAATATTAATAGTAGTATTGGTGGTGGTGGTGGTAGTAGTAGTAGTAGTAGTAGTAGTATTTGTTGTTGTGGTGTACCCTTCTTGCTATTGCAGGTTGACAAAGATTTCTTGCTGAACCAGCATCTGCCCACTTTCTTCTCTGAATAACTTACACAATTCTGATCCCCACCCCTCCTTTCGTTAATCAGCCTCCTTCATTTCTATCAACCACATGTCCGTTGTATAAGGGTCTGTCATAATATTCACGCAATTCTTCAACACGTCTTCCACGGTTGGCTTGTTTATTATAGCAGCAAAACAGGAGTCACTTTCTTCTGTTATTTAGTATAAACTTCAATAATTTAGAATCTATTATTATCGCTTAACTTCAGTTATTGTAGATTACTGTCGACTACTGTTGATTGCCGTGGATTACTGTCGACCTTTATTGATTATTATCAGTTATTATGAGCAATTATTTAACCGGGTGTGACGACTCATTCACTCAGCCACACGGTCACACAAACCGAAATGTGAGGCAGATGATAACATCTATACGAAAACAATAAGTTGAATATTGAATCGCCCGCAAACACTTGGCTACGTGTGGGTTGTTTGACCGTGCATCTTCCTCATGAAATAAAGTGAAATGCCAACGTGATGCAACTAGGTAATTATTGATGTATTCTTAGCACGACATGTTTCGGGTACATACACCCATCATCAGGAGCATTCGATGTTGAGTTGCAGCATATGGTTTTCTGCACTGAGTTTTTGGGCACCATCCGCACCGTACACACGACCTACGCAGCGGCTCTCAAGACCACCACCCATCCAAAAACTCGGCGCAGAAAACCATGTGCTGCAACTCAACATCTAATTCTTCTGATGATGGGTGTATGTACCCGAAACATGTGAGGCTAAGAATACATCAATAAAATTAGCTAGTTGCATCAAGTTGACATTTCACTTTATCTCACTTGGCTACATTTTGACCGTTCTTATGTGATATCATATAGAATGTAATACTGACGCTCTTTTAAACACTTTAGTGAAACTTTCCGTGAAATATGTGGACATGATAACGTAATATTCGATTCCGAAACGCCTTGCAACGTAAAAATTAAATGAAGAGCAATATCCAAAAAAATAAGATTATGTCAGTGTGTCATATACCAACGTCAGAACTGTACAGAGGTGAATTACTCTTTGCTTTTATTTTGACCGGGGGGGGGAGGGGGTTAGAAACTCTATTGCATGGAAATATTTAATTATTTCATCACCGAATCAGGTTTAATACGTCATTCTATATTTTAATGCAAGATATTCGATCCGGCGTGTTATTCAAATCCGCTCTCTTTGTTTATAGGAGCAAATGTTTTAAGTACTCATTTCTATTTACGTGTGGTGCTTTTTTATTTGAGTTCATTTGTAGGATGTATTGAACCTTGGAGTGCATTACACTGTGACATTTAACTAGGTCAGTGGAGTGGTCTGGCCTGATAGAGGCAATGCAGGACGTTATGAACAGGCCGTCAATTGTAGCTGTTCACAGAGATGGTGGGTCTATGATGGCAGATGTGGTCACAAGTACATTAGCTTGGCTGTATTTATGTTCTGTGAGGATACATCCAGTGTCTTGTAAAGCGCTTTACTCGTAATAACCAATATCACATCACATCTTAAGTAGAACATCTGAGTAAGACTTGTTGGGAAATTTCATGAACATTGTCTTTATCGTTGCACCGTGCATTCTGTAGTGTATTTAATTAGTACACCAACATACGCACACATATTCATTTAATGATCTAAAATTCACATTAAAGCACTTAAAACGCTCCTACATGTTTCGATCATACGATCATCCTAAGGGAGCGTACATTGTTCCTTGCTAAAGTTATAGTTTAGTTTTTTAGTTTAGTATAGCTTTTAAACTATAACTTTAGCAAGGAACAATGTATGCTTCCTGAGGATGATCGTATGATCGACTTTCAGACTAAAAACTTAAATAGTTCTGCAGGAAAGACCGCTTACATCACGTAGACTAATACTGAATGTGTTCGAGAGAATTCTTAAACAGTTTAAAATATCTACAATTGACATATCTTACGGTGCTTTCTTTCTTCTACAAACCCATTTGCTCTAGATTTTCTTTTTTGCCCTAGCAACAGTGCTGCAATCTAGAGTAATGGTAATTGAGCTTGCGCTGAATCACGGTTGCGAAAGAAGCATGCTAGCTGAGAAGAGTGTGCGAGAGTACGCGAAGTGTCACGTTTATATGTCGGTGTGAAGTGATAGTTAGAACTGGCAGTTACAAATTGAAATGGTAACTGTTGGATTCTTTTGTTTTGCAGAGCTCTAATATCGTATTTGTGAAAATTCGTTGGGCGGTTGTGAAGTGCAGAGAGGCGGACGGCCGGACAGACGCTTCAGGCGATATTAATTGCCTAGGCGTTCCACAGGAAAGCTACTGCGCTTGAAATAGCAGTGTTCAATACGAGGCATATGGACTTGCCTTCAGTTTGAGGCGTGCGAACTTGTCTTAACCATTTAAACGCCGAATTGAATCCCATCTGCCATTTGCTGGCATTATTAGGAGCTCACCATATTGTCCACGTTAGCGGGGTAAGGGTTAATTACAAGGCCTAGACCAGTGTTTCTCAACCGCCGGGCCGGAGCCCGGTAATGGGCACTGGCGTCAATTATACCGGGCCGCGAGAGGTTCTCCTTGAATTTGTCATTTTAGTTTTCTAAGCAATTTTCATGAATAAATGGTTTATAGTGGAAATATTCTGAGAAGAAAAATATTCGTGAATGTGTCGAAAAACTCAGACCCAGATGTTGGCCTGAGGAAACTACAGTATACTAAAGATTTCATTAATCCAGTGATTGATAACTAATTTAAATGTAATTTTATATTTGTTAACATGCCACACCGTATACATAAGTATACTAATACTCTTTATGATTATGCCATAATTAATTATTAATACTTATGTTAGTTTAATGTATGAACTTTAAAAAACGGAAAGGTATTTAAGAGTAAATCTGTTGGGACCGGGCTCTCGTCTTATGAAAAAGAATTTACTGGGACGCGGTCTCACAAAGTTTGAGAAACACTGGCCTAGATTCTTCTTGAGCGTAGGAGACGAACGTATCATCTGAGTGAGGAACACGAATGTGCCTTCAGTGTCAGACATGAGAGTCTGAAACATAAGGTAATTCTCGTCCAGTTTTGGGAACATAAAACCGAAGCTTTAATTTTTACATACCGTAACTTTACGTTTCCTGTGTGCTTTATTGTGGGTGATCAAATGAAGAAGAATGAGATGGGTAGGGCATGTGACACGTATGGGAGACAGGAGAGGTGTATACAGGGTTTAGGTGAGGAGACCTGAGGGAAAGAGACCACTTGGAAGACCTAGGCGCAGGTGGGAGGATATTATTAAAATGGATCTTCAAGCAGTGGGATCGGGGCATGGACTGGATTGATCTGTCTCAGGACAGGGACAGTTGGCGGGCTGTTGTGAATGCGGGAGTTAACCTTCGGGTTCCGTAATACGCAGGGAGTTTATTGAATAACTGCACAACTGTTAGCTTCTCAGAAAGGACTCTGTTAATTGGAGTTCGTGTACTTTATCGTTATGAGACCTATGTGTAGCCATTTTGTCGTGATTTGTTCCTCCACACACTCGTGCGTCCATCTTGATACATTCATTCCCAAAGCCAACGCTTTGTGTTACGTGCTTAGAGATTAGATTCTATATCGATGTTTCTGTGTGTTAAAATCCGGGTGAATCACGACCAAACGCACCGGTTGGCAGTTTGAAGCACTGGATTGCCAGGAATAAACAATACGAGAGTTCGATCAATTTTCTCATAAGCTACTTGTTGACCCAGCCATTACCGTCAGCGAAAATATTCATGTTACTCTGTGCGGACAGTGTCCGTTTACAGACCGCTCAAAAGTTCAGGAGCCAAAGGCCCCTAATTATCCTGTGAGTTCTCAACGGCGCTAGGAATTGACGCTAGGACTGTTTCTGTTCTTATATCGCGGAAGCTGTAAACATGCTATTGGATCAAGAATCCCCTCCTCCCTTCCCTCTCCCCCTCCCCTACATCTTTTTTTTTTTTTAATTTTATGTCTTAACAGATTTCTTTTCCTTAAGTTGTTGTGGATTACACCTAATGAGGCTAATCCAATCCAGGATTGACTTCTGAAGATCCTATTTTTTTTTTAACTTTTGGCAGGAATCCTTAGGCAGGGAATCAACCCACTGCAAGACCTCTACGTGCACACGACAGTACAAACACACGTAGCCAGGACATATATCCATGCTCCTGACGTAATGCAGGCTCAGTAAGATAGGCAGATCAACAGTAACACGATTTATGTTTGAGTTTGTAGGGTTTATCGTACGCGATGTCACAGTTAGTTGAGGCACTGCGCTATAAGCCTGAAGGTTGCGAGTTCCATTCCCGATGGTTCCACTGGAATTTTTCGTTGTCATAATCCATCCGGCCGCACTATGGCCCTGGGGTGGACTCAGACTCTAACAGAAATGTGTACCAGAAATATTTTTTGGGGGGTAAAGGCGGTCGGTGCATAAGGCTGACAACCTTGCCACCTTCTTGTGCCGATAGTCTTGAAATCTGGGAACCTCAACCTCCTAGAACCCTCAGGGTCTGTCTAGGCCTGTAATGGGATTACTTTACCTTTCTACATAAATATTTATTTCGTATCTAATTTTAGAAAAAACTGAAATTTAAGTGAAAGAGTAATTAGAATTGTACAACGGCAGAAAAGACTTAACAGTGGAACAGGTCTTAGTCAAAAAAAGGGAGGCTGCTGTGAAAACGGTGACGAACATGTGTTGTCCTATAAAATGTGGAGAATTTCTTGACGAAACGTGTGACTGTTAGCTTCTGAAGAAGAACTGTAATATCGTAATTGTAATGTCTTTTCCACAGGCTTCATTTCAACATTTAACCGTTTAAAACACTCTTCCTGTTTGTTCCACTTGCTGTAACATTCAAGAATCTCGACATTTGCGCACATGTCGCATTTATGTGTTTTGTGTAATTATGTAAGCTCATATCTTCTTGTAAGTAAAGCCAACGTGGTGCACAATACATTCTTAGTATATTTATCAATCTCTGCATGTTTCGGGCGACTATGTGCTTATCAGCATGAGAAACAACTCTGTTTATGCGATGCTTGGTACTTGTTATTCTGTGTTGATGACTGTCTGGTATGCAGGAGCATATGCTCCTGCATACCAGACAGTCATTATGTAAAATCGGTCAGAGTTATAATGTCGGAATGTTTTTCACCAAGGTGGAATATAAACTGGAGACGTCGTCGATACATGAATCAGATGTATGTCAATCCGGAAGTAGAAAGATTACTTACTTACTCCATAGTGCAGAGTCCTTTTTGAGAAGCTAACTGGTTTGCAGCTAGTCAAGAAATTCCCCGCATTTCACGGAACCCGAAGGTTCATTACCGCACTCACAAGCGTCCGCCACTTGTCTCTATCCTGGGCCCGCCCAGTCCAGTCCATATACCCACATCCCACCTCCTGGAGATCCATTCTAATATTATCCACCCATCTACACCTAGGCCTCCCCAGTGGTCTCTTTCCCTCCGGCTTTCCCATCAATTTGGGCTCCCTTTTCTTCTTTAAAATTAAGTGATTGCGAAAGAAACTTGGAAAAATATTTTCGGTTTAGTATTCTGCGAAGGCATGGATGTTCGAAATATCTAGGCGCCATGGTGTCACCACTTTTGGTGGATAGACAAAACAGCAGACTCGCCGTGTCCTGTTTACACAACAAGAAGTAATCCTAACCACGTGTCAGATGATGGCTGAGGAAACTGGGTCACTTGACGTCATGGCAAGGCAATTAAATCTGAGCAGAACTTCCCGAAGCGGGTTGAGTTTCTGAGGCCAGCTCACAAAGAGGCAGTGCACAAACCCTGTTCGGTTTTGAAATTCGCTATCGCTCCGAATGAAGACTGATAGAGTTAAACTTTATTTTTCAGTGCCTGAGCGTGACACTGGCAAACTAACACCATGTAGAGATAATGGAAATTAATTCCATTCGGAATTGTGGTGATGTAGTGTCGAAAAGTCGCGAAGATATGTTCGGTCAAGTGGGAAATATGTTATTACATTTTACGTGATACGGAAGCTGTTAGTGTATTGAAAACAAGGCACGAACTGTGTTATAATTTACTCTGAATTATCAAGTGAAAATTAATCATGTTACTAATGAAAGATTCTACAGCAATTCGAGTGTGTATATAAAATCGTGTGCGTGTGTGTTTGTGTGTGTGTTTGTGTGTGTGTATTTTTTGCGTGTGTGACGGTACGCAACAGCAAGACACACCGGCACCTTATCGGCTGTGACACATTAATTGGATATATAAATTCGAAACTTGGGCAGTATATAACTCATGTGTAGTTATTGTTTGACCGCCTCTGTGGTCTAGTGGTCAGAGTTTCTGGCTACAGATACAGAGGTTCCGGGTTCGATCCCCGGCGCTACCAGATTTTCTGAGTAGTAGTGGGTCTGGAACGGGGTCCACTCAGC
>Ga0131853_10025027_pt1 | contig 10757 bp, 21 predicted proteins | sample TergutLab28metaG_FD_92764 | JGI IMG/M metagenome (GOLD analysis project Ga0131853, IMG submission 92764) | Labiotermes labralis P1 segment gut microbial communities from Petit-Saut dam, French Guiana - Lab288 P1 (version 2) (version 2) | ecosystem: Host-associated > Arthropoda: Insects >... | reverse complement strand
GCAAAACTGCCCCGCTGGCGGCAGTCCGCTTAATAAATATCGTTCAGATTTCCGAAGCCGGTCTTGGGTGCCGCGGTAGGGACGAGGTAACATCCCAACCCCCAGGCCGTACTTACAGAAAACTGCGCGTTACTTACTACGCCAGGTAATTCTGCCCCGGGTCAAATCATAAGGCGACATTTGCACCGTCACCTTATCCCCTGGCAGAATACGGATGAAATTCATCCGCAGTTTACCGGATATGTGTGCTAATATGACGTGTCCGTTGCCGATATCCACTTGGAACATGGTGTTGGGAAGCGCTTCGATGACGGTCCCCTCGAGCTCAATTACATCGTCTTTGGCCAAAATCTAACCTCCCCCAATCTGATCCACCTTGCCATCGGCGCAAAATGCCGCGATGGCTCTCCTAATCTCGCTATTGTTCACTTTCTCACCGGCTCGGATCTTCTCCGAGACACGGTCTTGCGTCCGCGAGAGAAACGCACAGTGCTTTTCCTTTTTCCGCTTCGGATGCTCCACCCGCCGACTTTTCCCGTCAACCAAGATGAGATACGCACCGTCCACTTCTAAAACATAGAGGGGTTTTCCTTGATCACGGCCGTTTAAAGACCGCACCATATCCCCTTTACACACTTCCATAACTATTGTTCTCCCAATCGGGTGAGAATCTCAGGCTCGCCGTCTGTGATGAGCACCGTATTCTCATAGTGAGCTGAAAGCTTACCGTCCGCTGTGACAACCGTCCAACCATCATCCAGAATGGAGATGTCGGAAACGCCTGCATTAATCATGGGTTCAATGGCAAGTGTCATCCCGGCTTCTAAACGTATGCCCCGCCCCGGCTTGCCAAAGTTCGGCACTTCCGGCGCTTCGTGGAGGGATCGCCCGATCCCGTGTCCGATGAAGTCACGTACCACTGAAAATCCGTGGCTCTCGGCATAGGCCTGTATCGCGTGAGAGATATCTGATATCCGATATCCCACTTTGCAAAATTGAAGCCCCTCATAAAAACTCTGCCGTGTCACGTCTACAAGGGTTTTCACTTCCGCAGAAGCTTCACCTGCAATCACGCTTGTGGCACAGTCTCCATAGAAACCATCCAGCACCACACCCACGTCAACGCTGACAATGTCACCCGCTTGGATCACACGGGGGCTTGGAATCCCGTGTATCACTTCTTCGTTCACCGAGATGCAAATACTGTTGGGAAATCCGTTGTAGCCCAAGAATGCGGGACATGCACCGGCTTTCTCGATCAGTTCACGAACCGCACCATCAATCTCAAGTGTGGTAACACCGGGCGCGATCATACTCTCTGCAAGGGCTCTCGCCTGTGCTGTAAGTGCACCGGCTTTTCGCATGGCCTCAATCTCTCGCCCGGCTTTTAAGTGAATCAAGATTCCACCCCGAGAGCTTCCATAACCGCTTCGTTCACTGTCTCTACAGAACCCAAGACAGAAACTGTTTTGAGCTTCCCGCGGGTTTGGTAGAAATCAATGAGCGGCGCTGTCTGCTCTCTGAACACTGCAAGCCGACGCTCTACCGTAGCGGCTTCGTCGTCTGGTCTAATGATGAGACCCGTGTCACAGCTATCACACACATCCGCAGTCTCCGGCGGGTTCGCCGTCAGGTGGAATGTGCTCCCGCAGCTCGGACAAGCGCGTCTGCCGGAAAGCCGATCAATGACAACTGCATCCGGCACTTCTAAGAGTAAGCAAATGTCCACTTCGACGCCTAATGCTTCCAGTCCCTCCGCCTGGGCAACTGTCCGTGGCACACCGTCTAAGATGTAACCCTTTTGGCAGTCCGGCTCAGAAACACGATCACGCATAATTTCTAAGATGATCTCATCTGAAACCAACTCCCCGCGGGCTAGGAGGTCTTTGACCTCCAGCCCAAGGGGTGTTTCTGCTTTTACGGCTGCCCGAAGCACATTGCCCGTTGAAATCGTGGGAATGGAGAGACGTTTGGATAGGATCTCTGCCTGTGTGCCTTTCCCTGCACCGGGTACGCCTAACAAAATGATTCGCATACTGTGTTCCTCTATTCCAGGAAGCCTTTGTAATGCCGCATGAGCATTTGGCTTTCCAGTCCTTTGACGGTTTCAAGTGCAACACCCACTGCGATGATGACGCTGGTACCGCCAAGGGCGATGCCTGTATTACGCGCCGTCTCGCTGACCATACCGGCAATCAGCGGCATACCTGCAACAACTGCTAGATAAATCGCACCAAAGAGGGTGACCTTGCCCAGCACTTTTTGGATATAGTCGCTGGTGGGTTTGCCCGGACGGAAGCCCGGAATGTATCCGCCGTTTTTCTTGAGATTGTTTGAAATCTCAATGGGGTTGAACTGGATCTGTGCATAGAAGTAACTAAAGAACACGATGAGCAGGACATAAATAAAGAAGTACGGAAGCCCTGTCATGTTGAAGAAGTTTGAAAACCTGTATAGGAATGTGCCCTCTGATGGGTTTGCAAACGTAGCAATCGTCGCAGGCAAGCTTGCAAGCGCCTGTGCGAAGATGATAGGCATAACGCCGGACATGTTGAGCTTAATGGGTAGATGCGTGCTCTGTCCGCCGTACATTTTCCGACCCACAACACGTTTTGCGTATTGGACCGGGATCTTCCGTTCAGAGTTTGAGATAATGACGATGAGCACGACAAGTGCTAACGCAATCACCGCTACAATCAGAATGATCCACCACGCCATTGTGCCATGAATGAGCCCTTGTACCATACTGGTGACCGCAACAGGGAAACGGGATACGATACCTGCAAACAGGATGATGGAGATACCGTTACCAATGCCAAACTCTGTAATCTGCTCACCCAACCACATGACAAGTGCACTACCGGCTGTAAAGGTCAGAACAATGATCAGTCCCGGCCAGAAGCCTTGTGCGTCTGCCGTCAGTATGCCCCAGTTGCGGAGCATGAGGAAGTAGGCAAAACCCATGACAAGGCCAAGACCTACTGTACCGAAGCGGGTAATTTTATTGATGAGCTTCTTACCCTCTTCACCGCCCTCTTTTTGCAAACGCTCCAGCGCCGGAATGGCCACTGCAAGGAGTTGCATAACGATAGATGCGGTGATATAAGGCTGGATGCTCAAAGCGAAAATCGTCGCTTCTGAGAACGCACCGCCCGACATGGTGTTATACAGACCAAGGATAGTCGTCTCTACCGCGCGGAAGTGCTCTGCAAGCATGGCTGTGTCTACATACGGAACAGGAATCGCGTTTCCTAGTCGGAAGATGAGAAGAATGAGGAGCGTGAAAATCATTTTCCCGCGCAGTTCTTCGATCTTCCAAGCATTACGTATTGTTTGTAACACCTAGACCACCTCTGCCTTCCCGCCTGCGGCTTCTATTTTCGCTTTCGCCGTCTCGGAAAATGCAGCTGCTTGGACAGTGAGCTTTTTGGTCAGATCACCTTTTGCTAGAATCTTGACACCGTATTTCGCCTTAGAAATCAGGCCTGCTGCAATCAGTGTCTCAGCAGTGACAGTCGCGCCGTTTTCAAACTGCTCAAGAGCAGAAACATTGACGCTGACCGGTGGTTTTGCAAAAATGTTCGTAAACCCTCTTTTGGGCAGTCTACGTACCAAGGGCATTTGGCCGCCCTCAAAGCCAACCCGCGTACCGCCGCCGGAACGTGAGTTCTGGCCGCCATGTCCACGGCCGGCTGTTTTGCCGTTACCCGTACCCGGGCCGCGGCCTTTGCGCTTTCCTACTTGCGTAGAGCCCGCGTTCGGCTTTAATTCGTGTAGTTTCATCCTAACGCCCCCCTACTTAAGCTTCTTCTGTGACTTCGACAAGGTAACGAATTTTCGCTATCTTACCGCGGGTCTGTGGGTTATCCGGCTGCACCGTCTCCGCATTGATCCGGCGCAGTCCCAGGGATTCGGCAGTGGCGATGTGCTTATCCAACCTGCCGTTTAGGCTCTTGACGAGCTTAATCTTTAGCTTAGCCATCTAAACTGCCTCCTAACCGATAATCTCTTCTGGGCTTTTGCCCCGAATTTTTGCAACTTGTGACACATCACGCAAGCTCCGAAGTCCTTGCATGGTAGCGTGTACCACGTTTTGTGGGTTGTTGGAGCGTAGGCATTTGGTACGAATGTCCTTAATGCCGACTGCTTCCACAACTGCACGAACAGGACCGCCTGCGATAACACCAGTACCCGGTGCGGCTGGCTTTAGAAGTACACGGCCTGCACCGAACGCACCTGTTACTTCATGTGGAATTGTCGTGCCTGTCAATGTGATGGTCTCAACATTCTTCTTGGCATCTTCAATTCCCTTACGAATTGCCTCAGAAATTTCACCGGCCTTGCCTTGACCGAAGCCAACACGGCCTTTGCCGTCACCGACAACACAAAGAGCGGAGAACTTAAATATCCGGCCACCCTTAACGGTCTTGGAGACACGGTTGATCGCGACAACCTTTTCAGAAAACTCACTTGGTTCTTGCTCTCTGCGGCGATTGTCTCTCCGGCCTCTGTCGTTTCTATCGTTTCTTTGTTGCTCTGCCATATCCTTAGTCCTCCTTTCTTAAAATTGAAGTCCGCCCTCACGAGCGCCTTCTGCTAATGCTTTTACACGTCCGTGGTAGAGATATCCGCCACGGTCAAACACAACTGTTTCGATTCCCTTCGCTTTCGCCCGCTCTGCAATCATCTGACCGACAGCTTTTGCCGCCTCGACATTGCCGCCTGCTGGGCCTGAGAAATCTTTCTCTACAGTAGAAGCGCTGCATAGGGTCACACCTTGGGTGTCATCAATGAGTTGTGCGTAGATGTTGCAGGAGCTTCTAAATACATTTAGTCTAGGGCATTGTGGCGTGCCCGAGACCTTGCCGCGCACACGCCGATGGCGTCTTTTACGCTGTTTGTTCGTATCTTGCTTTTTAATCATACGGTACACACCTCCCTTTATTTCGCACCAGTCTTGCCTTCTTTGCGGCGGATGTGCTCGTCAACGTACTTAATGCCCTTGCCTTTATACGGCTCTGGCGGACGCTTCTTGCGCACTTCTGCTGCAAACTGGCCGACCTTTTGCTTATCAATTCCGCTGATGATGATCTTGTTTGGGCTCGGCACTTCAATGGACACACCATCAATCTCTTCCATGATAACCTGATGGCTGTAGCCCAAGTTCATCACGAGCTTTTTGCCATCTAGGGCAACACGGTAACCAACACCGTTTACGTCAAGCTCTTTCTTAAAGCCGTTTGTCACGCCCTCAACCATGTTGAATACAAGGCTGCGGGTTAGACCATGCAGGCTTTTATGAATCTTTTGCTCACTTGGACGGCTAATGTTGATTGTGCCATCTTCCAGTTCAAACTTCATCTCCGGGTGAAGCTCTTGCACCAATGTGCCTTTTGGCCCTTTTACAGTGAGCTCATGACCGTTTAGCTTAAGCTCTACGCCAGCCGGTACGGTGATAGGCGCTCTTCCAATTCTAGACATATCTCAAACGCCCCCCTTACCAAACAAAAGCCAGAACTTCACCACCGACATTGCCGCTTCTTGCAGCCTTGTCAGTCATGACGCCCTTGCTCGTAGAAATAATGGCTATGCCAAGTCCGCGAAGTACTTTTGGAAGTTCCTCCGCACCTGCATACACACGAAGTCCCGGGCGGGAAACGCGTTTTAGGCCGGTGATGACTTTCTCTCTTCCTTGCCCATACTTCAAGGCAACGCGGATAATGCCTTGTGTACCGTCGTCAATCAGTTGGAAAGAGCGAACATAGCCCTCATCTTGTAAGATTTGAACGATCGCTTTTTTCATTTTTGACGCTGGGATATCAACTGTATCATGCCCTGCCGCGTTCGCATTACGAATACGGGTCAGCAGATCTGCAATGGGATCTGTAATTTGCATTGTCTTCCTCCTTAAAGAAGTTACAGGCACTTGCCTGTTTCGGTGGCAAGGTTTCGGCGAACCCGCCGACCTTTTGCCATCCAAAAATTGGACACTTCCCATCCGCACTGTAGGGAACGGTTCTAAACCGTTCCGTGGCAGATAGGCGGAACGGTTTAGAACCGTTCCCTACACTTTACCAGCTTGCTTTTCTCACGCCCGGGATTTGACCTTTGTAGGCCAGTTCACGGAAGCAAATTCTGCAAACGGCATAGTCACGCAGATACGCATGCGGCCGTCCGCAGATTTTACAGCGGTTATACCGACGCGTGGAGAACTTTGGGGTCTTTTGTTGTTTTAGAACCAATGCTTTTTTTGCCATGATTTCTCTCCTCCTTACGCTTCGGTGAATGGTGCGCCCATGAGACTGAGTAGTGCACGGGCTTCTTCGTCGGTCTCTGCTGTGGTGATGATGGCAATGTCCATGCCGCGGATCTTCTCGATTTTATCGTAGTCGATTTCCGGGAAGATGAGTTGCTCTTTGAGACCCAGTGCATAGTTCCCGCGCCCGTCAAAGGCATTGGGGGAAATCCCACGGAAGTCTCGGACACGTGGTAGAGCCACATTAAAGAGCCTGTCAATAAACTCCCACATTTTATCCGCACGCAATGTTACTTTCACACCGACTGCTTGACCCTCACGGAGTTTAAAGTTGGCGACACTTTTCTTCGCCTTTGTGATAACCGCCTTTTGACCTGTGATCTCTGTAATATCTTTCACCACAGCGTCTAGGGCTTTCACGTTATCTCTTGCATCTCCAGCGCCCACATTGACAACAATCTTGTCCAGACGCGGAATTTGCATGACGCTCTTGTACTCAAATTTCTTCATCAGGGCGGGAGCGACTTCGTCCTGATATTTTTTCTTCATTCTTGGCATCTTGTTCTCCCTCCCTTTCTTTAGATTTCCGCGCTGCATTTTTTGCAGACCCGTACTTTGCCGGAATCCGTCACTTTAACAGCGTGGCGTGTTGGCTTGGAACATTTCGGACAAACCCGCATGACTTTTGAAGCGTAGACTGGTGTCTCCAGCTTAATAATGCCGCCCGGATCGCCTTCTTTTCTTGGCTTCTTGTGACGTTTCGCCACAGAGATGCCCTCAATGATGAGTTTGTCGTTTTTCGGATCAGCAGAGAGCACTTTACCCTCTTTCCCTTTGTCACGTCCGGATAGAACGACAACGGTATCATCTTTTCTAATAAACATCTGTCGTCCCCTCCTTATATGACTTCGGGAGCAAGAGATAGGATTTTCATGTAATCCTTATCACGTAGCTCACGAGCAACTGGACCAAAAATACGCGTACCCCGTGGGTTCTTGTCTTCTTTGATAAGCACTGCCGCGTTCTCGTCGAAGCGAACGTATGTGCCGTCCGCACGGCGAACGCCTTTTGCGGTACGTACGATAACAGCGCGGACAACTTCGCCTTTCTTTACAGTGCCGCCAGGGGCAGCTTTCCGTACAGAAGCGACGATGACATCACCGATGTTACCATACTTACGACGTGATCCACCCAAAACACGGATCGTTTTGATTTCCTTTGCGCCGGTATTGTCGGCGACCTTTAAATATGACTCTTGTTGTACCATCTTGTGTCGCCTCCTCTACTTCGCTTTTTCAATAATCTCGAGTAAGCGCCAGCGCTTGTCGCGAGATAATGGTCTGGTTTCCATGACCTTGACACGGTCACCGATGCCGCATTCGTTTTTCTCATCGTGAGCCTTGAGCTTGATGGATTTCTTAACCGTCTTCTTATACAGTGGATGTGCAACCCGGTCTTCAATGAGAATCACGCAGGTTTTGTCCATCTTGTCAGAAACCACTGTACCAATTCTGGTCTTTCTGGCTGTTTCTCTTTTTTCCGCCATCTTAGCTCACCTCCCCACGTTGTTTTTCGCGGATCACAGTCTTCACTCGGGCAATGTCACGCTTTAAGGCTTGAATCCGAATCGGGTTATCAAGCTGATTGGTTGCGTGTGCCATCCGTAGGTGGAACAAATCTTTTTTCAGTTCACCAAGTTTCGCCTCGAGTTCAGATGCCCCCATTTGACGCACTTCATTAGCTTTCATCAGATTCACCACCTGTCTCGTTCTCGCGTATGACAAATTTCGTCTTACACGGCAACTTGTGCATAGCAAGGCGCATGGCCTCACGTGCAACATCTTCGGGTACGCCGCCCAGTTCAAATAGAATCCGACCCGGCTTTACAACTGCCACCCAGTATTCTGGAGAGCCTTTACCAGAACCCATGCGGGTTTCCGCCGGTTTTTCTGTGACAGGCTTATCTGGGAAGATTTTGATCCAAACCTTACCACCCCTTTTGGTGTAACGCGTCATGGCGATACGAGCGGCTTCGATCTGGTTGGATGTGATCCAACAAGGCTCTGTGGCCTGTAGACCAAACTCACCGTAGGTGATGGTATTACCGCGGGTTGCTTTGCCTTTCATGCGGCCTCTGTGCACTCTGCGGTATTTAACTCTTTTTGGAAGTAACATCTATTCGCTTCCTCCTTCCGGGGGAGTGGGCTTGTTCTCCGCTTTATCAGCAAGACGAGAACTTGGGTTGACATAGGTGAACTGCTCACGTGGACGCTCGTCACGGTTATTATCTCGGTTGCCTTGATAGCCGCCGCCACCCGGACGTCCGCCGCCTTGACCGCCGCGATAGCCACCGCCGCCTTGGCGACGATCACCGTCACGACCACCACGGCGATCCCCGCCGCGACGATCACGGTCAGAACGCTCACGCGGAGGACGACTGGTGTCCATAGTACGTGGTGTGGTGCGCAGTGTTTGAGAGAGAACCTCTCCCTTATACACCCATACTTTCACGCCGATGCGGCCATAGGTTGTATGCGCCTCAGCAAAACCGTACTCAATATCTGCACGGATGGTTTGTAGCGGAATCGTTCCCTCATGGTAAGATTCGCTACGTGCAATCTCCGCACCGCCCAAACGGCCGCCGACTGTGACCTTGATGCCGCGTACGCCCATGCGCATAGCACGACCCATCGCGCCTTTCATGGCACGGCGGAAACTGATTCTACGCTCCAACTGGCTTGCAATGTTTTCAGCAACTAGTTGTGCGTTGGTATCAGGTGTCTTTACTTCAACGATGCTCAAAGAGACGGACTTGCCAATCATTTTCTCAAGTTCAAGGCGCAGTCTTTCAATCTCTTGTCCGCCCTTACCGATTACTACACCCGGACGGGAGCAGTGGATATAGACTTTCACGCGGACATTGTCCCGCTCGATCTCGATTTTCGGTACACCGGCAGCGTAAAGAACCTTTTTCAGGTGTTTACGGATTTTGTGGTCTTCTACGATCAGATCGCCGACTTTGTCGTTTCTGGCGTACCAGCGTGAATCCCAGTCTTTGATAACGCCGACGCGTAAACCATGTGGATTAACTTTTTGTCCCATATCCTTACGCCTCCTCTCTCTCTTTTACCACAAGCGTGATGTGACTTGTTCTCTTGTTGATCCGAAACATCCGCCCATGGGCGCGGGGTCTGCCGCGCTTGAGGATAGGGCCGCCTGTCGCGTAAGTTGCGGCGACATAAAGTCTATCCGGGTCCATTTCGTGGTTATTCTCTGCGTTTGCGCAAGCGCTTTTTAGCAGTTGCTGTAAAAGCTCACTTGCAGCTTTTGGTGTTTGCATTAAAATGCCTTTTGCTACGCCAACGTCTTTGCCGCGGATGATATCGCAAACGATCTTCACTTTACGCGGCGAAATACGGGCATGTCTCAGTTCTGCTCTAGCTTCCATTTCTATAAGCCCCCCTATCTGCCGGTCTTTGATCCGGCGTGACCTCTGTAGGTACGCGTTGGAGCAAATTCTCCAAGCTTATGTCCTACCATGTCTTCAGTCACATATACCGGCACATGTTTACGACCATCGTGGACTGCGATTGTGTGTCCCACGAAAGAGGGGAAGATGGTAGTCGCTCTTGACCAAGTTTTCAAAACCTTCTTCTCACCGCTTTGGTTTAGTTCGTCAACCCGTTTTAGCAGCTCAGGCGCTGCAAAAGGGCCTTTCTTTACACTTCTACCCATATCTTACAGCCTCCTTTACTTCTTGTCACGCCGCTTGACAATGTATTTGTCAGTCGGGTTCTTTTTCTTTCTCGTCTTGTAGCCAAGTGTGGGCTTACCCCAAGGGGTAACAGGGCCACTGCGTCCGATGGGCGCTTTACCCTCACCACCGCCGTGGGGGTGATCGCAGGGGTTCATGACAGAACCGCGAACCGTCGGTCTCCAACCCATGTGGCGCTTACGACCGGCTTTACCAATGGTGATGTTACCGTGGTCGGCGTTACCCACTTGACCGATTGTGGCCATGCAGGTAATGCGGATCAAGCGATATTCGCCGGATGGCATACGGAACTGGGCAAGGTCGCCCTCTTTCGCCATGAGCTGGGCACTCGTACCTGCGGAACGGACAAGCTGTCCGCCGCGGCCAGGGCTTAGCTCAATGTTGTGCACAACCGTACCAACCGGGATGTTCTTAATCGGTAGTGCGTTACCCGGTTTAATGTCAGCCCCTGTTGAAGCGATAACACTGTCCCCGGTGGAGAGCCCGGTCGGAGCGAGGATATATCTACGCTCACCATCGGTGTACTCTAGCAATGCAATGTGTGCGGAACGGTTCGGGTCATACTCTAGGCGAAGCACTTTGGCTTCCATGTCAAACTTGTTACGCTTAAAGTCGATGATCCGATACTTTCTCTTGTTACCGCCGCCGCGATGGCGAACGGTGATGCGGCCATAGCTGTTACGGCCTGCGTGCTTTTGCAAAACCTCTGTGAGTTTCTTTTCCGGT
>Ga0131853_10025024_pt1 | contig 10759 bp, 8 predicted proteins | sample TergutLab28metaG_FD_92764 | JGI IMG/M metagenome (GOLD analysis project Ga0131853, IMG submission 92764) | Labiotermes labralis P1 segment gut microbial communities from Petit-Saut dam, French Guiana - Lab288 P1 (version 2) (version 2) | ecosystem: Host-associated > Arthropoda: Insects >... | reverse complement strand
TTATAAAAAAAAAAAAAAAAAAAAAAAAAAAGAGATTTTTTTGAAAAAAAAAAAAAAAAAAAAAAAGGGGGGGGGGGGGGGAAAGACAAATGAACCAAAAACCATAAAGAAGGAAACAAAGGATGCAGATGCCACACTGTTTCCAACTGAGTCCCGTGTAATAAATTCAGTGGTTTACCTTTTCACTTGTCTCTTCATCCATTATAGAGATATCAGTGAATGGGGACCGGGCCTCATCTAATGACGGTTCTGTTTTCAAAATCTGCAAAATGAAGAAATACATTAAGTTTATACATTATTATGCCCTTGGTGATGATTAAACTCCATGTTACAGGTAAGAACAATTTGTAACAAGGCCTGTTCGAAGACAATCTCTGGGTCTCACCCAGCCTTCTGTCAAAGATCTTTCCTTGGCAGGCTAAAGAAACAGAAGTGTATCATGAATATATACACATATTACGTGGCAAATTGTATGTGATGCTGATTACAAGCAAAGATAGGTACCTACCCACAAAACTATATAGCATCACATTCCAGAAAATCATCTGTTTCACCTTTACAAAAATTTAGAAACTCGTATCCCCAATGCTTATGGATGGTTTATTTCTCAGTTACATTATGCCGCCAATCAACTGTTGAGGTTATGTAGGCTGTGTAATGTCAAACCAAGTGTAGGAGAAGTTCTACTGACAGTAGGAGCCTTGCAATGAACATGCAGAGGTAGCTTATTTTATGGTACTCTACCAAGTCATATGAAGAGAATGAAGTAAGTGACACAAACATTTAATCACAGGTAACACATTCCCTGGCTAAGGTTTGAACTGGGCATCTCCTCATCGTAAGACATGCTGTCAATGAACTTTGTGTATCCAGTGTACTCCAGTACATGGACAATTACAATTATGAGTGTACAACCCTTATCTTAGAAACGAACAAGTTTCGTACCAAAACCTCAACACCCACAACAATTATACTGAAGATGCAAATTAATCTGGTTTTTTAAATCTCTCATTATAGTTCAAAGTTAAGATCAGTATTACATCCGAAAGGAAAGCTGAGTGGTGTTAGCACATTAAATTAATTTTTATACTTCTATAATTAACATGCACTAATAATTCATCCTGTTTATTTTCTAAGGTTTACTGGTAGTTGTGAAATATCTACTGAAATTTTATGTTACATTGAACCATCCCCCCTTGCAAATACGTCATCTGAAACTTTAGTGATTGTGAATTGTAGACATACAGTGAGACATTTTCTAGTGTCTCACAAATTATTAACTTCCTAGATGCAAAAGTCAGACATTCCCCTCAGTACAGTTCAGTCTGCAGAAATCTGGACTATTAGTGGAAACTATTTTAAAGTCTCTGAACAGTTAACTCAGTGTGCAAATGTAGTGCCCTGCGACTTCATACCAGAATCTTACTAACATTCTTATAGACCCACTTTTCACATAGATACTGTATGTAAACACTCATTACTGCAATGTGTACCTTACACATAATATATCAAGACAGGAAGTAATGTGGTCATGCAAATGACTGCTTACTGTGCAGGTCATGAACAGCAGAAAGAGCTATGGCTATATGCGGCTCAGAGGAAACAAGTGGGTCAGCACAGAATGCACAAGCTTGCCTGGTGGCAGCTGCTCAAAATGTGCATTTCTGGAAGAATTGAGATGTTGTCACCATAATGTGGAAATGATTGTTTAGAAGCTCTCATTTCTTTCCTGGAATTCTGACCACATGCTTTTGTGTGCCCACTGCAGTACCTTGTATACTGAAATCCTGAACCCACAGACAGTAAAAAGCATTCAGAAAAAAACCTCACCAATACCTGTACATAATTTGTAAGTATCTTCAGTTAACATGTGCATAATGCCACTGCAAGTAATGATACATGTGAAGGGATTCAGGTTCCTGTCTACTATTGCTAGTGGCAAATTTCCTATTAGTTCATGTTTATTTCATTTATTTTAATTCCCATAACAGACGTGGACTGAACCTTAGGACAATGAATTAAGACCATTAATTTGACAAGTCTAGTGGTTGACATTCAAAACATCAAGGGCTGCCACAAACCACAGAATGCTGCATCTACTGAAACAGGAAGTGGGGTTACAGATAGTGTTTCATGTTTCTCAATAAATTCCAGGACTGTCAACAAAGTCAACCTATCACTGGTCATGACACTGATAACATCAACCAGCATTTACAGTGTTTACATGTTCTTAATATTGGTCTTACCTTATCCATGTCATGTGCAGATCCATTTGAATGGTTGCGTTCAACATGACTGTCAGGCTGACACACAAGAGACATGGGTTGAGATGAATCTGCTTGTCCCTGTGAGCCTTGCTGTCCCTGCTGTCCCTGTCCTAGTACTGTGCGCAGAATTGGTGTGTCCCTGCTCATCAACAAACCCTGAAGTTTCTTCCTTTTCAATGGGGACATGTCTGCAGCACCAGCCACCTCATAGCAGCTGTTAAGCATTGCAGCAGCAGCTGCATGGGGATGGCTAGGGGCTGGAACTGGAGAAGGATGGTGTGGGAGTGGCAGCCCTGGCATGGCCCAGATTGGGAGGCTCATTCTTGCATTGCCACGCTCCATCACAGGAGATTTCCCATAAATATATGGATTCTTTTCAAAGGGAGGGCCTGGAATGCCTGATGAGTGGGGTGGTGAAATGTTGCTGCTGCTGTGTGGAAGAGGAGACATGTTTGCTGTGGAGGTACTAATGCTAGGAGGAGAGTGGGCAGAAGAGGGATCATCGTCCCTGTTTCGCTCAAGCTGATGATGATGATGATGATGCTGATGCTGCTGCTGCTGTTGGTGAGGATGTTGATGATGCTCAATGGGATCTTTGGGAGGACTTGTGTGAGACAATGGTCCTGTCTCCTCTACCAGACCCTTAACTTTCAGTGCTTCGGCAACCTTAAGCAATGCAGCCAACTGGTCCTGAGCAACGTTCACTTCTCCACGATACATGTACTCAAGGATTGCCTTCATCTCTGAATATTTTACATCCTTCAGCACTACAACAGGATGCCTACAAGGGAGCTCGGTGAAAAGGGACTGGAAATATGATGAGCATGCTGCCAGTACCATCTTATGACACTTAACAGAAGTACCACCCTCACAAGCTAGGGTCACATCTGTAAATGCTTCATTGCGGAGGAGTTCATCAAACACAGCAAGCAGATTGGTTCGATGGTTGTTCCACCTGAGACAGTATTGCTGTGTTGTACTCCCCATCTTGTTGCTGGTGAAAGGAGCCGTACCGAAACGGCTGGATTTCCTTCAGAAGTGACCCACTGCTGTTATACCAGCAGTCTGCTGTAATTCAGCAACACAGTGTTGAGGTAGTTGTGTCTGGAATCAAGCCAGTACAGCCACAGTCAGTGAAAGTCATGCTCATTAAACCATCAAATCATCTAGTGTCAATATTTTTCAATAAAGTGAGCAATAACCGTTAAAATAAGAACCCAAGTTGATCAGTGAAAGAAAAACGTGTGTATATGTCAGGCAAACAATGAAGGCTCAAAACATTGGCAAACAAATTATTCCAAAGACAAACTCTAACCTTAACTTTAGCTGAACAAATTAAGCAGTTTCACTAAAAAAAATAGCTGATTTGTTGACACAGATATTCAGGATTATAAATTTATTGACCTGAATATGCACACTTTTACTAACAAACACTGTTTGCAAGTAATACTGATATAGCAGGAATACAACAAATTTTATTTTTTGTCTCAAAATGTGGTGTTTCTGTTCCTTTCATTGATTTGTATTAAGGACAGAATTTATATAACAAAACTTATGAAGTTTTGTGGCTGTTATTATTTTTCAGTTTTCCTGTATTGTTCACTAGTGCCAAGATGATGAAGTGAAACTTTAATTTGTGACTATAGAATGAAGTGACTGAAGTAATTATTTTTTCCACTTTCAGAGATTAGCAGGCTTTTTAACCATGCTGGAAACATACAGGATTATGAAAGATAAATGAACCAGTGGCAGAGCAAGGATTATTGAGAATTGGAACTAATCAGAAATTGGGGGAGCCATATAAAGAACTAGCCATAGTAGCAGATATTAAAAAGAAAGTTTAGAATGGGTTGGACATGTGGTAAGAATGGATCAGGGAAAGACAGTTAAGAAAATATTTGAGAGTAAACCAGACTGAAGTAAATGAAAGGGAAGACCTAGACAGAGATTGCACCCATCCGGACTGGCCCTGGGGCACACCAGACTCCTGTACAATGGTTAGCGGGTAAGACCCGGGGGGGGGGGGGGGGAAAACGGTCTGGACGTGGCATTGACCACCTACCCCTATCTAGTGCCGAGGTTAAAGAAAGAGTAGAGCTATACCTATGCTCCGCCTCTGGACCTTCATGGCCGCTTCTAGAGTGAATTTTAACTTTACATTTCACTGCCGTTAAAAATGTGTGCAAATACACCTCCACTAAAGCCGGAAACGTTATGGAGAGAATGAAAATACCTATCGGTTACCTGTGTGAAGATTAGTGCTGAATATCTTATTCTTGAAAAATACCCATAGGAAAAGTCACATGCGCTTAAATTTTGTGACAAATGTGTGTTTTCTGTGCGCATCGAGCATGGTTGCCGTGGTTACTGAATGTATTGTGAGTTGTGCGCCGAGCAGGAAACATCATGGAGGGTTCCGACGGTAACAATTTGGCCGTACCATAGCACAGGCGGGTCGGGGAGGCCCGGCTTCTATCCAAGGTCAGCCCATGTCGGATATGTGTTCGACAAAGCAGCAGTGGACTGAATTTTCTCCGAGTCCTTCGGTTTTCCCCTGTCAGTATCATTCCCCTAATCGTCATCTACGTGTTGCTGCTACAATAAAGACAAACTGGCCAAGCCTAGGAAACTTCCAAACGCAATGCTTTTTCGTAAATCGGGGAATACGGGGTAGGAAACCATTTTCACGGTAAAAATTGTTGCTGTGCTCTCTGTGAGAGTACGTGTAAAAGCAGCAGAAATAGTACAGCAGAGCAAAATCAGATGGCAGCATCCGCCACATGAGATTAATGCTTGGCTTGCTCGAAGGATAAAGAAAAACGACCGAAGACAGAGGCTGTGAACTACAGCGTGAATATTAAGGTGTCCTGGCAAACGGCGATAGAATCGCCACTACAAGATCGAGAACGGTGGATAATAAAGAAGGGCCCCAACACGGAAGTTTCTAACACAGGGGTTCATTTCTAGTCGCCAGAGGGGTGATGTGAAACGAATTCCATATCGAGGACCCACAAATATCAGGTGCCACCGCACACAATTTAGCAAATTGGTAGCCTGGCGCCCGGGGTTTGTGCAGCCGTTCTCTAACAGAACTGCCGCAGAACGGTAACGAACTGCTGAGAATAGCAGCGACTCACCGCAGTAGAGCTTCTGACTCAATCACCATTGCAAATGGAAGACACAAGCGATTCGACGCCAACCCGGACGAGGACCGGGTAAGCGGCTAGTATTCAATACGCATTTTCCTACAGCCTGAAGGGTGTGGTCCTCCAAGCCTGGGTTAGATTGAGGTGTAAACAACTCACCGCAAAAAAAAAAAAAGTTACTCGGGACATCAAATTTTGTAAACTCTTTTGTACGCACGAATGAATGTATTGCTCCCATAAAATGAAACCCTTCCAAGGACTCTACTACATAAAGTCGGTTACATGGAAATTATTTACACCTTACATAACAGAACATGAAATCAACTGTGTTGAACAAAAATAGTTTCACATTTGTCATATTTTGGGGTTCTCTCTTATTCTGTAAAGGGAAAAAAGACAAAATTGATTGTATATGTATCTAAACCCAACTCATTTGCCCACTCCACAGTACAGGTGTTTCTTAGAAAGTCAACTAAGAAGCTTCTTACTTCTAAGGAACCAAAATATTCATTAGCAAATTCACAAAAGCCTGTACCAATTCTGTCAAGTTCACCACTCCTAGCGCTACTACTTTCTTCTTCTTGAATACAAATTTGAGTAATTTTAGTTGCTATATTGACACTAGTAAAACAACAAGCATGCGTAAATGAACTCTGTATTCGTTTTCGTATTGAAAGTAACCACATTTACGCCATCCACCGCAGGTTCACAGAGCTACGTAGAATATGTCCATGAACTCCATGGCATATCGGCTTCACTGAGGTCAAGAAATGTCATGGCGCCAAAAGTTTCATCACCATGGTCGACAACAGTCTAGCGTTATATTATATTCAGCCAATTCGACCCAGTACACAACTTCAAAACCTATGCTTCTAAGGCATTTTCGAGCATCAATACAAAATGTAGGAGCAGTCACTTGTGTTCGGGCACTTGCAAGTACACGTATAGCAATTTAATTGTACAGAGGACATCCCGCTGCGTTTATGAACTTAAAATAAATCGTTATAGTTCTGTCAAACACAACCACATTTTTTATGCAGGAATGTCTACATATTTCGGTCTAAAAAGACCCTTATCAGGCAGCCATTACAAAAACTCTAAAATAAGGTGTAATACAGTGCAAATTGTGCACAAGTTGCACTGGTCATGATGGCCTGATTGTGGTCTTTTTAGACCGAAACATGTAGTCATTCCTGAATAAAAAACGTGGTTGTGTTTGACGGAATTATAACGATACGTTTTAAGTACTATATCATGTCAATCGGCTTCTGATAGAAGCGGCTAGGTTTTGCTGTTAGTAGTCAAGAATTCAAGAATAAGCATCACCAAATTTTCGGTTTGTGCTGACATAATACTGAGCATGTTCTGTAATGTATAAAGAATAACAGAACATGAAACTAACACACTAAATGAACTCCAAGAGACTATTTGGTATCCTGAAATGCAAAAGGTACACTCCATGCGTTATTTCAAAGAAGAGGCTTTTGAAAAGAATATGAAGCACGCAAGGTGCAGTAGAACTCCACTTATCCGGACGCTGGTTATTCGGATCGGCTTGGTCCTTCGGGTATACAATCTCTTACTGTAATTGTACTACATCTTTTGTCGGCTTAAATTTTTCCTCCAATTGTCAAATACATACAAGTAATTATTTATTAATGTTTTATTTGTACGTAAACAAACATGTAGTCTAAAACAGCCGTTTGTAGAATTTTTTTTTTTACACTTCAAACTGCCAATGTAGCCTATTTTCAAAGAAAAATCCATTTATCCGAGTATTCTGCATATCCGGATAGCTCGCCGTCCCGGTTAATCCGGATAAGTGGAGTTCTACTGTATTAGCAGTTTACATGACTTACAAAACGCGGTGGCCGATAGCATTTTTTTAAGCACCACAGCCAGAAATTTTGTTGACAAACTTATATTCAAGCCGTTTAACGATGTTTTTATAACGCTGAGAGGTCGTTTAAATGTTTTTGCGTTCGGAAACGGAAAATTAATTTTGTTGAAAAACAATTTTATCTTTTTTTAGTATATATTTTTTAAATTTTATTTATTTCCTCTTCAAAAATCCTGGGAAGGTAGGTGCCTAGGTTAAACTAGCCTTCTGGCGCCCATACTTGAATAATTTTGAAACTGAAAATTATAAATAATTAAACCCCTGAAACTTTAAAACACTCGCCCTCATATTTTATGTATCAGTATTTTACATGAAATCCACAACACGAAGGAACTGATCACTTGGGGGAAAAAAAAAACATTGTACAGTGAATGCCCCAAACATATATGCGTGCAGGTAGGTCCTATACTGATATAACTGGAGACAAGCGTGTCGAGCACATTTCAAAGGCCCATTTTCATATTTCACAGAATTTTAGGTTCGTTCATGGAAATAGTAAAAAAGCACCTATTAGCTTCGTTATGTATGTCCGTCTGTTTGTCCGTGTGTATCAGCGCGGTTCCCACTGGACGAATTTTCGTGAAATTTGATACTGGTAAATTTTACGAAAATCCGCCGATAAACTCCAGATTTTGTTAAAATCGTACAAAAGTATCAGGTACTTTATGTGAAGACCTAAGCACGTTTACACTGTTGACAGCGGTACGAAATATGGTGTACATGGACAACAGTGCAAAGAGAAATTATTCGGCCATTTCCATGACAACAATCTGTTTTATATTGCTGTCAGCTATATTTAGGTCAACAACAAAAAAGGAACATTGCTGCGTTCCCACAGAAACAATGGTTATGCGAACGCGCCAAGAATGTTATTTTAGGCGCATATCGCCTTACCTTGAAGTGTTACAGAGCTGTCAGTGTATTACTACTGATGTACTTTGAATTTATTTTAGTGAAGATCAAATTATTTACGTACGGGTTTGGTATACTTACGTCACATTTGCTGCATTTGTCCACACAGATTCGCACCACCACTATATTTGTAACTGTCGATTTGCAAAAGACAATTTATACACAATATGTGATGTCGATTAAGTACCAAATCTACCAATTCACTCCTTACAGTCTCCAGACACAAGTTTGAACAAGATAGGCAATGTACGTATAACGTTAAAGTAGTGGCACTTTCGCGCAATGTTTCTAACCCCTCGGCTATCCTAACAGCCTGACAAGAGTTCCACGGACATCCGTCCAGTGGGAGTCACTCCGACATATGTGGACGGACGGGCAAACCGACGGACAAACATGTTGAAACTAACTGACGGTTTTCGCGACAATGCGAACGCACCTACAAACAGCACGGCAGCCAGTTTATTTTCAGTTTTACAAAAATACTACCTTAAAAATTCTGCATGTTTGTACAGTGTAATTAATGTTGTCATACATAATTTCAAGGCCCTAAATCGAGTATCGCTGATGCCGCGCCTACCTCGTAAGTTCACATGTCTGCCATACTGCTGTTACTGATTGCCGGAAATCAAGAAATGGGAGGTGGGGATGGCCTACAGCGATAAAGATCCATACCAAGTTTTGTCGAAATGGGCGAATAGTTACAATAATTAAACCGGGACATGCATGCATCGCGGTAATTTCATAATCCTGCTCCCTTTAAAGTGGGCTAACAACGAAATGTGAAATGTAATTAAGTCTGGTGTGCAACAGCAATGCACGACAGTTTCAACACGGCATATCGAAGCTTTTACAGGTTGAAACCGAATGTCTCAGACGATATGCAAATAGGTGTTAAAATATCAACTTGATTTGGGGGAGATGTGAAGATGAGGTGACAAAACATTTATTAGACTCATATATTAACGATTTATTAATTACAAAATGAATTTTGTCAGACAATTTTTCAAAACACCTACCCCTATCAATGTTGGATCCTAAATCTAAACGCTGTGTAGTTTCCAAAAATAGAACTGAAACTGCAATCCTTAAAAAAGAATGCGCTAATCCTTACAATTTTGAAACTACAGAGTCTCAGCTACTGATGGTAAAGGTAAAAAAAGCAAAGGTAAAGCATTTTATATTTGTAGTTCCGTGCATCGTAATTCTAGGTTGAAGAAATCCAACGAGATGCAACAATATGCAGATATTTATTTACTGCTAAATTACTCTACAGGTTTCGAGCGTCCATCGCGCCCATCATCAGGAGTACATAAAACTGTAGTTGCAACCTGTGGTACAGATCATATGATAGTATGATCTGTACCAGAGGTTGCAACTACAGTTTTATATACTCCTGATGATGGGCGCGAGGGACGCCAGAAACATGTAGAGTAATTTAGCAGTAAATAAATATCTGCATACTGTTGCATCTCGTTGGATTTCTTCAACCTAAAAGTAAAGCAATCCCACTATAGGCCTGGACAGGCCCTGAGGGTTCCGGGAGGCTGAGGCTCCCTGCTTTCAGGACAACTAGCACATGCAGGTAATAAAGTTGTCAGCCCTACGCACCGGCCGCCTTTATCCCCAGGAAATATTCCTGGTACTCATTTCTGTTAGGGGCTGAGTCAACTCGAGTGTCATCGTGCGATCGGAAGGATTATGCCAATGAAAAATTCCACTGACACAATCGGGAATCGAACTCGCGACCTTCCGGCTTGTAGCGCAGTACCTCGACCAGGGCATGCCCCCATCAGCTACTGACAGCATCGTTTAATAAACTACGTCTAGACATAAACAGTTCAAATGCCACAATTATATTCACTGGTTACCTTGTCAGATTCCATAAGATGTTTTGGTACTACACATCTACAGATGCAACGGTTTTGAATCGAAACACAGGACAGGATATCGCATGGATGACGATCTGAGGTACCTACTTCAAAGCTGACTATCTTGCAGCATATTTATCGTGGTTTTCTCAGTCTGTCAGGCAAATACAGCGATAGTACCGCCTGCTGAGTTTCTTATTTACTCACCACTCACGGCCATTTTCCAATACCAACCGACACCACATAACTTCCAGAGTTGGAATAACGTCGTTAAATAACGTTATAATCAATCAATCGATCGATCGATCAAATGAAATTAGAGGAATATGATTTTCAAAACCTGGAACTGTTCGCTTCAGAAAATTACTCGTAAATATTAAAAACAGTTGACAATAGACAAATGAATCGTGATTTCTTGTATCAGCACTTGCATTTGTCCGGTGTGTTCAAGTAAGTCTGTGCTAAGTAATGTCGCAAACATCTTTGGCTATAGATATATATTACCAATGAAACATACTGGTCACAATATATAACATACCATCATCATTTACGAAACACTTTAAATACAAAAAGCACTTCCATAAACAATTACAAAACCAGGGTTCCTAAATAAAAAATTATTCTAACGCCATAACATTAATAAAAAAATTGTTTACCGTACACAGA
>Ga0131853_10025023_pt1 | contig 10760 bp, 9 predicted proteins | sample TergutLab28metaG_FD_92764 | JGI IMG/M metagenome (GOLD analysis project Ga0131853, IMG submission 92764) | Labiotermes labralis P1 segment gut microbial communities from Petit-Saut dam, French Guiana - Lab288 P1 (version 2) (version 2) | ecosystem: Host-associated > Arthropoda: Insects >... | reverse complement strand
GGGGGGAGGGGTTTTCCCCCCCAAACATAGGGTCTATATGTGTTTGGGCCCCCCCCCCCTCCCCTGTTAAAGGGGTCGCGGCCCCCCCCCCCCCCCCCCCGAGAGGTGTAAAGCAGCGGGTCTCTGAAAATGACTACGTACTACCATCCATTGCCGACTGTTCACGGCGAGGTGCTTAAGCGCAGGGACAACCTACCTTTTCGAGTGGAGATGTGGAGATATTCGGTACCTTACTTGTTTGAGGGAAGAACGTAGACGGAGGATTTTAGGCGTGAGAGGGACGAAGTAACACGGGCTGGGTAAGACTGCAGGGTGGGGAACTTAACGATCTGTACTCCTCGCCAAATGTTACTCGGGTGATCAGATCAGGTACTATGAGATGGGCGGTGCATGTGGTACATATGGGGGAGGGGAGAGGCTCGTATTGTGTTATTGTATTTCGGAGGGGGAGGAACCTGAGGGAATGAGTCCACTTGGTCTGGGCGTAGATGAGGGGATAATATTAAAATGAATCTTTAAAGGAATCGGTTGGGAGGATGTGGATTGGACTGATCTGGCTCAAGATAGGGACACGTGGCGACCTGTTTTGAGCACTAATGAAGCTTCGGGTGATGTAATATGCGGGGAATTTTTTTTTACTGACTGAGGAACTGTTAGCTTCTCAAGGACTCTGCTCAGAGGAGTTAGTCGGAGGGGGGGGGAACAAGTTACCCCACCTTTCAGAGTCTAAAGCCTTGCGCTTATTATAGTTTAACACTAATTTGATAGGTGGGAGTTTGATTCCCGGTATGAACCGTCTAGTATGTCTCATATGCAGTGGGTACCTGGGCCGTATCCCCCGCTGGATAGTGAGACAGATCACTCACCTCCATCCGAATTCTTAGGTTAAGAGTGACTGGAGCTTTACCATCATGGCATGATGTTTAGGCACAAGGGGTTCTTTACAATTTGCATGAAATAATCTGATACTACCCACTTTCAGCTCTTTTGTGGGCATCGATGTAAACACATTTTCCGTCGCCATTCAGAACTGTTTACGTAAAACGTAAATATTGAATTGCACAAAAGCTTGTGTCGCACTTCTTGTTCTATATGTTTTTGAAACTTAATTTCTCACACCAAGGAAACAGTGCAGATTGAGGGTGTTTGAGGACCAAATTTTGAAGAGGGCGTTTAGTTCGAATAGAAGGAACTAGCAGGACGCTGGAGGAAACTGTATAAGAGGAGCTTCATAATTTGTACTCCTCACCACATGTTCGGCATGCAGTAACGCGCGGTAAAGATGATTGGTTTACAGTATACAGAACTGTTGTGGGGAACCTGAAATGTAGAGACCTCTTGTAAAACCCAGTCGCAAATGGGAAAACAATAATAAAATGAAGATAAGAACCAGTGGCTATCTCTTGTCAACACGGTAGTGAACCTACCGGTTCTGTAGAAGGGACTTCTTGACCAGCCAAGCGACTGTCGGGTTCTGAAGGACTTCGCCGTAAATTACTTGGCTACTGTAATATGAAACATGTATTCTTCCGTTCATCATAGAGTCTGACGTCACACGGTAATAAATAGCCGGTATCTGTCTGACAGTTGTGCGCATTTCTTCATACCCTTTATTGTTACTTATTGATGTATTTATATACGTTGTGTTGACGGTACAACAGAACACTTTGAAACTGCATGGTGGTGTATCATACGCTTGTCTGCGAACCCGTCAGTTTGCATCGTGTTGGTGTGGCGACATCGCGACAGTTGGTGGGTGTCTGGACGTTGTCATCAGGCTGGCTGGAGTTGGGTCGTGTGTTGACCCGTTTCGTTATCAGTTACCATTATAGCGTGGTCGAAGTTCGTCGAGTTGGTCTGAACTTCGTTATTCACTCGGGGTCGGTCTGTACATACTGTGAGCATGACATCAGTGTGTTAGGACTGTCATTCGATGCGGAATTCCTTGTTGATAATGGCATTTATATCGATATCAAATTTATTAATCGGTGTAGGGAATTTGAAATTGATCGGGTAACTAAATTGAGTTCTAAACGTTAGTTTGTATTACAGGTTATGGTATTTACGTATATATTACATTAAGTTCTAATTAAGATTTTTAAATTTGTGAAGTAATTGAATTCGGTCCAAGGCATTCTGCTTCACTCTTCCGTCGTTATTTCTACGTTCCTGTCTTCCTAAGCGTCAACTGAAACTTTTCTCCCAAATTTTCTACTGTTCGTGAAATTCTGCTTTTTAGTGTTTCGGAAAAACCTTGAATTATTTTTCTTTGCTGCGAAAATGCTCGGTTTATCGATAAGCTGAATCATCCTGGTGGAATAGTATCCTTATTCTGTATCATCCTATAACCGTACGGGTACCAACTAACATATTTTGCAGCCAGTCTCTCAGATCAATTATTCTGGATTTCATGTTCTTTTTTTTCAGTCCCCTGATAGGGTCACGACCGGGGTTTTCCCAAATCTCTTCCCTTTCATCATTTACCCTGTCGTTAAACACTGTAGAGTCTTTAATACTGACAACGTCGTTAAATAACTCACAAAATGTCTAGTCTGTGCTCTAGCCTTTTTATTCGAAATGGCTTTGTTACATTATTTAAAACCCCGCCCATCTTGTAAAAGACAACTTTATGGGGGGGGGGGATCTTGGGATCTTCCCAGTGAAGAAGGGATAGTTAGCTGCCAAAGAAATTCGTTGCTCTAATGGAATCCGAAGGTGCTGTACGACGTTTACGAAATACTGACATTGGACTATACTGAGCCAGTTGAATCCACTCGAGATATCCAGTGTTAGTTCCGCCTTCCTTTATACACCTGTATTTTCTTGAGGTATTCGAACTAATATTTTATATGCATATCTTGTATTCCACATTCCCCACGAATCTCGTCCATGACCTAAACATTGTAATAATATTACGTTAAGAACAAGAATTGTGAAGCTCCTGATTATGCAATTTATTTATCCTGTTATTTCCTGACTCTCAAACCCTTGGCTATGTGGAAAGTTAAAGTAACAAGAAAAATGGTAGCAGGTTTAACAACAAGATTGTTTATAGTAACTTGGTGTCAGTGTTTAGTGTAAAGGAGAGAAATACCGACTTTTTAATGGGATGCAAGTTCTGTGCACCTAAAAATGTTGGTAGAGTCCGCGGTCATTTTGGACATTCAGCGCGAAGAGTTCGTCTTCCACACAAGCCCACTGTAACAGAGTATGCGTGAAAGTTGTTCATGGACTACTTGACAGCTGACAGAATGCAGAGATAATGCTTCGGTATGCAAATGTTTATTGACGAAATTAACATGAATGGTTTTGTACTCGGAATTGGACAGCGAGTCTCCGCACACGCTAGGTAGGTAGTATTTGCAGGGTGGAGGAATGTTTGCGTCGAGCTAAATTTAGACTTCGCTTAGCGCCGACGTGTTTTTTCAAGTCATAACGAGGCGTCGGGACGCCAGTAGAGATTGTTCTTATTGATAAATCCATCTTCATAAATTGGCGGTAACGTGTTTGCCTACTGTTGCTTATCGGCTTATTTTTTCCTCTGTATTTGCATGGAAGAGTGACGTACCGCAAACACGTGTTTTGTTACATGTGGAATTTCTGTATACTGAGGTCATTATCTTGGATGTGGATTTTTTAAATGGCTCTGCGGCCCAATGTGGGCTATGGCCTCCTTAATTCGTGAGGTTTCTGGATCACACACGACGCACCACAGTCGGTAGGAGTGAGCAGCTCGTCGCAGAGACCTCTGCCTCAACACACAACACCCACAAGAGTCAGACATTCATACCCCCGGCGCGATTCGAACTCACAGTCTGAGAAAGCAAGCGGCCGCAGACCTTCGCCTTAGACCGCGCGACCACGGGGACCGGCGAATAGTAGAGCGTTCTTTAACGGAAATGAACATACTGTACAATTAAGTACATAATTATTTAATAACCGTATTTCCCTCCTCACAAGACGCAGCAAGTAATTACATGCTCCCTTGTGCCTAGTTACTGTGTGTATAAAGATCAACCACCACACCCCCGGTTGTTTCTGCACAGGCGCAGCTGATGGTCAGTAAACAGAAAATGAAGAAGGAATGTTAAGCTATACCGTTTGCACGCCGTGAAGGCATATGAGGGATTGTGGAAGTAACAACTACCTGTTCTTAACCTCGTCACAAGGTGGGGTGAACGGTCATCCTCACGCTCAGCTTCTTTACTCCTGGAGAAAGGAGTGTAGGCCAAGGCACTCATTACACAGGAGGCCGCGTGGGAATCAGAGCCAGCCTGGAAGCTGTGAAGAACAACATCCTGAAAGAAATATACGAGCATTGAATTTGCGTACTCTAATATGATTCGTCTGAGCGAAGAATAATCTAGGTACCTGAATGATAAGTGAGGGAGTCGAGTAAGTCACGTGACGGGACTGCATGGAAAATGTCTACATTGATTAGTGTGAGCATTTCTAAGCAGCTTGGTGATAGTGTTGCAATCTGCAAAGCGATCGGAAAGCTGGAGGCGGTGAACCGAATCCTCATGCCGGAGAACTGCCAGGGTCGAGGTCCATAGCCTTGACTACTATCACATGCTGGCTAGGTGGTGCCAAACTTCAGTAGGCTACTACTTTGTACGTACGTGAAGCGGCGTAGTACCATTGTGCATAGCAGTAGAGACAGAGTGGTTATGCGGAACACTAGGAGGTTACAAGTGTAAGGGGAATATAACATTAAAAGAAATGAAACATATTGAGTTATATCTTCGGTTTTTTTGGAGGGGGGGGGAGGCGCGTAAAACGGCTTTTAGCTTCGTCATGCCGTGTGTCCGCACGGAACAACGCGACTTCCACTGGACGGACTTTCATGTGCGAGTAATTTCATGTTTAGAATTTTCACGAAATTTGTCGGTACGTCCCGATTTTGTCTTAAGTCGGACAACTGTGACGTTTTGCTTGAAGACGAGTGTACATTTTTGTCACGTCGATGGTCTTCCTGAACCATTGTTGTCTGCGAGGTACGAGTTGGGCAGAAGAAACGTCGACCGAAACATAGCAGTCGAGCGTGATCGATATCTCGCCGTTTCCTCCATATCGATTATAATCGACTATATTGTGTTGCTGAGATAAGGAAAGACCTTAGTAGTGTTGTGGAAAACATGGAAGTTAACATTTTAGACACCCCATCGTCAGTTTTTATGTCACCTAACATATACTGACAATAACAGAGCAAACCCACCTAAAACGTTACGCTATGAGGAGATTTCCAAACTTTTTAATGAAAACAGTCTGTTTAGTTCACAAATATTTGGGTGCATATTGGTATTGCTAAGGAAAGGGTAAGGATAATGCGGTTACGCAGTGTCTCCTATCTACCGCCTCCGTTGCTACGCCAGACTTCTCATAGGTCTTGGAGTAGACTTAGTAGGATCATGCGCCAAGAATTTTAGCACTATTTAAGTAAGTAAAATACTACAGCATTCTTTTTTTGAATTGGCTGATATGTAGTGAGTTTACGTAAGCCGTTGGGCAAAGTTCAGTTATTAGTCGGCCTACCGGCCCCCAAGGAACTGGCAAGCCACTACTTTTCCTCATTCTCCTATTTATCTGCCGTTTGGTAAATAAAGAAAGATTTGCAAGTTTTGTTGGCAGTTCGAGCTGAAAAAGTTGTGCCACGCTTATTATTCGGTTTGAAAAGTTGGCGCCGTGTTGCTACGGCAACCCATCGAACATACCTGTGAGGCGTGTGGTCTAAACAGTGCAAGGTAGGCGTACAGTTTGGTAATTCAGCGTTGCTCCTTTTGTCCGACCAGTTGCTTGTTAAAATCGGTAGTCATATCGCAATAAATGCAAAGTTACTCCTTATCCAAGAAATGTGTTTTCACAGTTATATAGGTCTACATGTAACATAGCTGAAGTGTCTGTAGGGGGACAGACCTGCGGCCACTCTGTCGAAGTCCCACCTTGCCGGGGGGGGGATTGACGTAGGGTTTCTAGGCGCGTCCGCAAAATTGCGAAAAGCGACTATTAGCTTCATGTCCGTCCGTCTGTTGGTACGCAATGTACAACTCGGCTCCCACTGGACGGATTTTCATGAAATGTAATATTTGGTGGTTTTTCGAAAATCTGTTGAGAAAATTCGAGTTTCATTAAAATCGGACAAGAATAGCGGATACTTTACATGAAGTCCAATATACATTTTTGATAATATCTCGCTCATTTCTTCTTAGAATGAGAAATGTTTCGGATAGAAACTGTAGAGAAAATCGAAACACACGTTTTGGGTTGAGTACTTTTTTTTTTTCGAAAATCTTGCCGTTTATGAGATAAAGTGGAAGAATATTGTAGATCGGGGCAGGCCACAGATGACAATGTTGCGTATGCGCATTGCATGCTGGATACCTAAGGCTACAAATACACAAACTCAGCAACTGTTTTTCCACTGCAACAGTAGTTGCACGAACGCGCCTCAGTGTGACGTACGTACATTGGCTGTCTGGATGTATATGAAATTTTAAGTCATCACGGCTGTGAGAATTTAATGAGAATTTAATGTGACCTGCAGTGTAAACATGCGGTAAAAGTACAGGTTTATTCGAAATGATTGACGGGGTTTTAACAACTGCCACCTCGTTCTCCATATGCAACCCCATGTCATTTCTTTCTATGGGGTTACGTCAAGGATCAGGTTTATGTTCCTCCTCTTCCCGCATGTATCCCGGAACTGAAGGTACGAATCAGAACCGCCATTGAAACCATCACCGCTGACATGCTACAAACAGTTTGGAACGAACTCGATTATCGTGTTGATGTTTGTAGAGTCACAAAGGGCGCACATATAGAGCACCTGTAAGGTATGTAACAAAAACTTGGAGTGTTGTTCTATTAAATAAAAAAATACATGCCTACTCCTATCTCAAGTGTATTGTGTATGACAAGTTGTTAAAACCCAGACAATCATTTCGAATAACTCTGTTTAGTTTAGCCCATGGTTTATATTTAGGTTTTTATGTGGGAGACGAGAAGACGAAAAGGTCTGAACTTTTGCCGATTTTACTCGTAATTCACGACACTAAACCAAAAAATGATTTTTTCCATAGATATTTATCTTATAATGTCACACAATATTCGTGCATGTTTCGATCCGGAAAGGACCTTTATCAGGGAATCAAACTAAAGCATTGCCGCATAAAACCAAATTAGCCTCTTTTATACACATTTGACATGGTGTAAAAAAGTCAAATAATTAAAATGTAGACATTTCTTTGTGTAATAGCTGTGTAATAATGCTGGATCTTGATATACAGTATCTGGAATGAGCTTACATACTTCACGAAAGTTTGCACAGTACTGTACTAGCCTGTGTGTCTTCATTCTCAGATTCAGGGCGTCAGTTTGGATATTATCCTGAACTAAGTAACCTGCAAACTTTGAAGCAGAGGTGCATAAATTCCAGGCGCCAGGACGCCCGTGCGATTTAATCGTCCACGGTGCCGCTAAATACGTATTTATGGATCATTCGTATGGCACTACCTCTGTGTAATGTAACCCTTCGGCGCCTAGAATTTTCAGGTGATGAGCAGATTTGTGGAATATTTGCGCCCCTCCCTCTCGTGTTGAAAGTTACGTCAGTTGTAGCACGTTTTGGTACACAATCGAACGTTACTGCAACAAATATTTTCGAAATTTCCATGTTTCTTACAGACGAATTCCGACCAGAAATTTCAGCTAGATCACGTTGAATTTCTTTCCCATTGTTTTCTAATCCAGTATGCATTAATTACGCGCACATTTTTCGATAGTACGTAGGCTGATTTCGTGAGCTGTTCCTTCACCACCAAATAATCTAATATGCAATCCGTCCCGGAAACATTATCTACCTACGTACGTGTTAGGTACTGAGCTCTCCTGGATGTTTATTGTTATGGGGTCCGATAATTCATCACCCTGATACAGATACCCACCAGTGAACCCGTCAGCTCTTTTCCGTTTACAACCTCAAAAGCGGCGTTAAAATTATCCTCCTAGCAGGGCATTATCCTGGCGAAGCGACTGAGACATTCCCCCGACTGACGCAGTTTCAGATATACGCAGTTTCAAAAGAAGTGAAAAAAAAATGATGGGAGCGGAGTTTTTCCTTGTGGGAATGAAAAGGTGGCGGAAGAATACTGCTGGGCGATAACACAGGCGACGAGGCGGTAATGCTGAGACCAATCAGGTTCCAGTGTGTTGGTGTTTGTATTTGAGCTGGACTTTCTTCTGCGTCCGTACATATTTGACCATTTCTGTACTCAATACGGACTTCAACCTGAACCTACCGAAACGTAACTGTTGCGTGGGTAGGGGACTGTATGTGTATCACAAGGCTTGCTTTTAAAGTTTTGTGTTTGATTCTGTGCTTTCCCGGTCTGGTATATCTCAACTTCATTTAATAATCTTATCAGTACTGGTGAAGATGTGTTGATTCAGATCGTTCATATCGTTAATTGCCTGAATTTCGATACATTTTACTTCGTTTATGTTGCACAGTGGTTAAGGCGTTGTGCTACAAATCGGAAGGTCGCTGGTTCGATCGCAGCTGGTGTCAGTGGATTTTTCATTGACATAAAATCCTTCCGATTGCACTATGGCCCTGGGGTCGACTCAGCCTCTAACAGAAATGAGTACCAGGAGCATTACCTGGGGGTAAAAGCGGCCGATGCCTAAGGCTGACAGCCTACCACCATCCTGTGCCGTTGTCACGAAATCTGGGAACCTTAACCTCTTGGAACCCTCTGGGCCCCTCCGGGCATGTAACGGGACTGCTTTACCTTTACCTTTTTTATACCAGAAAGTTCTTTTCCCGCGCTTTCCAGTTGTTTTTTTTTTTGTCCCTCAGTGAGAGACGAAGTTCCACAGCACGTGACAGCAGTGGGTCATGTGCCGAACTTGGAGGTTTTAATGAATCTTTGTCTCATAATAACACGTACTAAGATCTGTTACTCGTACATTACCCAGCTTGTAACTGGATGTAAGTTCTTTCCAGCTCTTAATGGAGTGACATAAATCACTCGCCTTATCTCGTATTTGAATATCACGTTTCGCCATAAAAAGAAGATTACTTACTTGTACGCATGCTGATGTTTAAAAATAGTGTGGATCAAATGTTCTTTAAACCTCTTGAGGCACTTCAGTGTGACATTGTTATATAATCTAACGGAGATTGTGTTTATTGTAGTGGGCAATCCCAGCCTTGTCAATCAGGTACTGAAGGTTCCTTACATTACTTTAGTTCTTGTCTTATCATTTCAGATTAAATTTGCACACTTTGCTGTAAGTGTTGTTGAGGCTTGGGATATCCATAATTTTGGAACTTTATATGCATAGCTTAGCGATTTTGGTGGGGGGCAGTGGCGTACCGACGGGGGTTTGGGGGTTCAAACCCCCCCTCCCAGAAATTCCGAAGGCCTTCCAAAATCGTACCAAACTCAACCCGATTGTGAAAACTGTTAAAAATTGCTGAATTTAGGACGTCAACACCCCAAGATGTTTGGGAAAAAGCCAGTAAAATTCTAAAACTACCTAGGTTCGCAATCGTTTTACATTAGCAATGACAAATAAATTGGTTGTCATCATAAATAGTCTTAAATTACCAAAAATTTTACTATATGAAATGAAATTTCTTGTACAAAATTACAGCTGCCTCCAGAACCCCTGACTAAGGGGCTACCGCCCCAGATCCCTGTCCTCTATCCTCAGTTGAATTTGTTGAACCCTCCCCCCCCTTCACCCCGAACAAAATTCCTGAGTACGCCACTGGGGGGGGGGGGGGGAGAAACAGCCTTGACCGTTGCTGTGACTGATAATGTCATGTTCCACTTTTAGACAAAAACACTTTTTTTTTGTACCTTAGACATCCCACTGTGTTATGTTACAAAGTAGCAGTTATTATCAACATAACTATTTATTGACATTTCTATCAGATAAAATTACAGGGCAGCATATTATGCCATTTCATTGCTTAAAAGTTAAATAAAATTCAATATTAATTCATGTGTAGACGGATGAGATCACCGTCGTTTGGTTATTACGTAACACACGATACATGTTGGTCTGCTTGGCTTCGCGGAAATTTCGGTACAGTGTTGAGATAAGGCAACAGTCTACCTCATTTTATTTTCATTTGGTACGGTTTTTTTTGGTCGGATAATGGGTATGGAGTGTGAGAGTCTGTCTTCCGGAAACTAATAAGCATATTTCGATAGATACTCGTATAGCTCAGCACTTCGATTTATAGAGATAATGGAATTTTTTGCTTCATTAGTGCAATACGTCCCTCGTTTTACTTCAGATGTTATCATTTATCAGTAAAGAGGGAATTTTTGTATAAAGCCCAGAGCGGAACGTGTTTTCCTGGGCTTCTTGAAGAGTATTTAATGTCCGTGTTTTAATTAGTTTTGGTAAGAACAGTTCGCTTCCATTGTGGTAACCTTAACATGCGTTTATGCATGATCTACTAAAAGGTGTGGCTATTAATACCTCTTTCTTCAAAATACGAAGTAAGAGCATTGCTTCCTGGATAATAACAGGATAATTAAAATTTACAAATATTTTAATAAATCCAGCTATTTGAACTTGTATTAAATATTTACATTATTATTCTTATTAATATGACTTGTTTTATAATATTTAATCCTTTACGCAAAAAATGGTGTTCCTCGTTCCACACCGTGCGAAGAATCTGCTTAGCTGATGTGTCAAATCCATTAACTTTGTTACTCGAAAATGAGTGACATTTATAG
>Ga0131853_10025020_pt1 | contig 10761 bp, 8 predicted proteins | sample TergutLab28metaG_FD_92764 | JGI IMG/M metagenome (GOLD analysis project Ga0131853, IMG submission 92764) | Labiotermes labralis P1 segment gut microbial communities from Petit-Saut dam, French Guiana - Lab288 P1 (version 2) (version 2) | ecosystem: Host-associated > Arthropoda: Insects >... | reverse complement strand
CTTATACTTGTGATACAACAAAGGGTTGTAGTTTATCAAGGCAATCACAAGGGTTATCATATAACAATAACATAAGTTATTGTGTCCACGATTATATAAAGAGTGATTAACCACAAGGTTCTAAATAAAAGTGTGACAGCGAACGATCATATTATAATATTGTATAGATTGATTCAATATTAAGGAAATTAATACATATAATTGAACTATTTAGTGTCGCGTTAATATATTTATTACTGAACCAGCTTAATATATATTGGAACAGATTGTTCAACCAACTTATGTTCGTACCACATCGACAAACAAATGTAAGTTAACAAACAATAATAAAATCCTAAATTGTTTATATGTTTGTAAGTTGAAAATTGTGTATTAATTTTCCTTATACCTGGGATAGGATCCTTTGAAAAAATTGATAAAACAGCATGATTCGAACATAGTATATTTCTATTATGAGTCCGGAATCTTACAGCTTCATTCAACTATTTTGAGAAACACAAAGTCATATAAAGTTTAATTTATAATTAGCGCGCTGGTCGCCATATTGTAAAATGGTGAACTTTAAAGTTAGTTTTAATTTAAAAGTGGCGCTTATTCAAAATGGCGGAATGCGCCTATTCAAACTTAATATTATGTTAAACAATTTTTAGAAGTACGGCGTTGTTAGCCATATTAAAAAATGGCGGACTTAGTTGAGAACAAATTTCAAAATGGCGCTCATTCAAAATGGTGGACTTTGAATTTAGGTTAGCGCTCATTCAAAATAATAGCTGGCGCCTAACCGTCTGGCATAATTGGGTAAGACGCCATATTTGTTTTCATACTATGTTATTTGGTTATATATTAGAGTTTAACGTTATGTGGGATTGTGGTGTTATCTGTCTGAAGGAATGTTAATGAGTTCAGCCCGTGTCGTAAGAATGACTCAGCACCCTGTGCTAGGAATTTAACTTTGCTGACGACGTTGTGTGCATGTTCAAACTTGCTTACCTCGAGGCAAATACCAACCCTTAAATTAGGTAGTCTTGTCCGTTCTCGCGTTTAAGTTATATTTTATATGTAGCGCTCTATAGCAGCCATATTGTAATATGTTACGTTATAAATTAAAAATACATGCCGTATTGTAAAAAATGATAGTTTATATTGACAAACACCGCTCTGGCTGTCAGAGTAAAAAATGCACGCGTCCGTCTTATTGTAAATAGCGCCCATCCTAATAAACGTCAAACTGTATACCGATCTGAAACTAATGTGAGTGGGACTAAAATAATTTGCATAATAATTCAAATACATAGCAATAACGGCCGTAAAACTATTAATTACGTCATTTGCATATCAAACGATAACCCATGAATATCAATTATATAATTTGCATATCAATTACGCTATTTGCATGTTAAGTAGGGGACCCTATTTCAGGTGTCATAGAGTTAGTCGCGTAAAAATTGGGCGAAGCCTGTCCGTCAACACATAATTTCGGTGATGTGCTTTATTTTGATTCGTCGCTTGGGGGTAGAGCGCTTTACTGTGATTGGTCGCGTGGTGGGTAGTGCTTTACTGTGAGTGGTCGTTTTTTATGAGGTGCTTTGCTGTGACTGGTCGCGTAAAAAAGGTCGGAGCTTGTCCGTGACATCATGGGTTCGGAGTTGGGGTGCTTAGCTCTGATGGTTCGCTCAGAAAAGCGTCCGAGCCTGTCCGTGAAGTCATAGGGTCGGTGTTCGATGTGCTAAATTGGCATACTCTCTACTGATGTCTCGGTGAAATTGGTTGTTTGTGCAGATGAAGTCAAGAACAATTTTGCCTGTATTTAAGCACCGACCCTTCGGTTTGAAGGAGCAATTATACCGCGGCCCCACTCTGCTGACTGTTTGCTCACAGCTGCCTAATAAATACGCCGAGAGTTGGAAAATTGGCTTCTTTTTATTCCCCAGGGATACTACTTTATATAGGCTATGATCCTTTCCCTCCATATCCCTCCATACATTATTCATAATTATCCGACTCCTTCATTCTTATTTACATAATTCAGAGTTATTGCAGCATCGTGAAATAACTCTCCGTTTCCATTCAATTAATCTGGAATACTTCCTTCCAGAATCTATTATCATTTCCCTCCATGTTCCTCCATACTTTCACGATAATTATCCTTCTCTTTCGTTCAAGATTTCATAAACTGAGAATTGGTGCAACATTGTAAAGTAACTTATTCGTCCTATAGTACAGATATATCGTCTGAAAGAGCCCTCTAAACAATGCAAACATAACAAGTAGCACTTCGTGACTTTTCAGCTTTTCACAGTTTTTTTGCTAAACAATAAGTTCTCCTGCGATGTCATGCCGTGTAGACTGGCAAACAGCCACCGGCACTTCTAAGGATCGTATTGGTCTTGTCATCAGCATCCCTGAGTTAAACTGATTGCCTCCGAAAAAGAACGCAGTACGCTGCTTCGAAACATCGGTAACTATATACCAGTGGACACGGCGTAGTATCCCACAAGACCTGAATCTTCAAGCAGCACTTTGGCCTATGTTGTTGTTCACGGAAAGGATCCTAGTAAGCCTGCAAGTAAATTTCTGGTCTCAAGTATAACACGCCCTGTAGGCTGGTGCCTGCTAATTTCAGGTTAATCCATTTCGACTACAAATATATATATGCAAGTCTATGTCTTGCTTTTCTGTCATTAGTCTGTCATTATACAATGTTAATGACTCACAGTTGCAAACATTCTAGAAGATGGAAGCAGACAACCACAGTGATTTGTATCCACGCTTCGTTCGATATTGCAGTGTCCGCTGTTGGATTAGCGTAAATATACAGGGCAACAGTCTTCTCCGAGTGATTATTACCTACGCAACATATACACGTATACTTATCCCGGAAGCCGGGAAACATCAGCGCAAGTCTGAGAACCTCAAATCTTGCAACAGTGTTATTTACCATAAATTCCATTTAAGTAACAATAAGAAATCTGCAGTTCTCTTCTCTAGGTGTAGCAATATTACATCGACAATGCCCCCGTCATTTTGTGTTGTATCTTTCAGTGCAAGTCTCACAAACCTCACGCCCCTCCTACCTCAGTCACATAATTGCAGCTGCTACGTAAGCAGAAGAACACTGGCACGTCCACCGCTCTGACTGCGGCATCACGCTGACCTACACGCACACGAATTCGCGCACTCTCCTGACGTGTGACTTCAGCCTAAGCTCACTGACTTTAGCTGAACCTGAAGCTGGAGACTTTGTGGAATCAATTCTTATATACCGATTCCTGAGACATTTCCACTAATCCGTCGCTGAAACTTTAGAATTCTTCTGGGACACTTGAACTCACGAATACACAAAATATCTAAGCTATGAATAATGCATCATTTGGCCAATGATATGCACTGCAATATCGACCAAACCCGGCCCTCATTGCTGTATATTACTGACAACGGTTGTTATAAATGTAACTACAAAATGCAGTAATTGATAAAAAAAAAACACAGAATGAGTAGAGATGAGAAACTTCAGACTTACGTATAAACTAATACTGGAAACCGTGATTGGCGATTTCGAAGGCTCCTGTACTAATAGGGCATCATAGAATTCTTCTGTATTGTCTTTATAGATCTCCCATCTAATACTTCCAGTACGTGATTTAAAGGTACTGAAGCGCATATGAATGACTGAATTTATCTGCTAGTTTATATTTCCTAATTCTGGACGATGATAAAGAGGAACTCGTAACACAAGTATCTATATGCAGTTTCTTAAGAATTGTGTGCCTGACTTTTTTAATTAGACCGTGGTTTATACGCCTTGTAAATCGCGCTGGCTAAGTGAAACTTCCTACGCGGGGAACACCCGGATTCTAAGAATACCCGTGGTATAAACACCTAGTTGCTCCATTTGCCCTTCTACGAGCAGTCTAAAATTAATAGCCAATAAGCATTCGTTACGAAGAAATTCCTACATCAAAAATTTTGTTGCTATGAAGGCATGCTTTGAGATGTGCCTCATGAGAGTAACTACAAACAGGGTTACAGTGTTGCCACAACGCATTGAGTTGTAGCATAATCACCCGCGAAAATTACGAAGAAATTTATGAAGATTATAGGATTATTACGAATGAGTTTATGAATTTTGTCAGGACATGTACTCTTTTGAATGTTTATCTACAAATCACGTAGTAGGCAGTCCGCAGGTGCGTTGTGAACAACAAAATTAGGCTTCTATACGTACAAAAGTATTAAAACTTGACATAAGAAATTTCAGCCATAAAACAATTTATATTTGTGCATATTCTCAACAGAATACAGTTTTTACCGCTATCGTTTCGGCGCCATGCAGTTACCCTTAGGAATAGTATGGTGCTGAAATATCAAGCGGATATTCGGTATCTGCATTCTGGAATGACTATCTTAATACATAAATAACACTATCAAGTTCCTCAAATACGACGTAGTCCGGCCTCATATCAACAGCTCCTTACCTGAACAACGTCCCGCAAAATTACCCTGCGTGTTTACACTGGGAAGTGTTAGGAATTTTTTCTTGAAAAATACTTTACTAATTGCTGTGCGCGTCTCGTCCCTTGTGACGTCTCATGAGGCGGGAAATATAGTGCTTACAGTGTGATACGAAACTATAGTGGCCGTCCGAATCACCATGACACTAAACTCTCCTAGTGTCTCAGGTGTTGAGCAGAGAATAATGCGTGTCTGCAGTACACAGCACGTTTACAGCACGTAATTTGTGTTGGTTTGCTTCATGAGATTAGGAAAGTTAGGGGCTCTGAAGTATTTTTCTCGAAATAAGGCTCTAGGTTTTTTAAAGTTTATTTATATAACGAATTTCGTTCAGTAAGTAACCTGGACCGACATACATATTTTCCTATTCATATCACATATGTGAGGCATTGTGATATGAATACGGAGCACGGGCAGTTGAAACATTAACACTAGGAGCGTTACTGACGTAGATAAACCGAATTAAAGATGACAATTATTCTGGATTGGACACGGAACAGGCCAGAGGACTAGACTGTAGCGTACAAAACAAATATTTCAAATCTGTCTTAAACGGAATCCGGATTTAACGGGAACCTGTCTTGAGCGGAAAACTTTCACAATCCCGAGGTTCTGCACCCTCGAAAATCCGAATTTCAGGTACCCGTATGAAACGAAACCTGCCTGAAAAGGAAAAATGATGCATCGCACTTACGGTATAGACGGGTTGTATTGCATATGGCTCCGAATGTGGAAATACACGTGATAAAACTGTGCTGTTTCTTAGAAAGTAGGCCTGATACCTGAAAATCTAAATATTAACTCGAATATTATAGGAAAAAAACTAACTGGCAATATTTTGAAAACAAAATCTTACTAAACGTGAAATTTTATTTCATGCTTTCGGTCTTAACATTTCCCTGTGGGGTAAATTTTGTAATCTACAGGGTGAAATCTAAGAATTTGCATCGTGAAAGATTTAATCGTGATCAAAGGATCTTTAGTTGTGAACACGAAGAAAAGTGTGGCAAATCCGCTACTGAAGTGTAAATTAACCAAACCATTATTTGATGCTGTATTTTAACCCATCTCCCATCTCCTGGCATTATTAGGAGCTCACCATATTATCCACTTTAGCGGGGTAAGGGTTAATGTCATTCAAATCTAAGTATACAACATTATACAGAAAAAAACAGGCCTGTAGACCAAATGTCAAATACTCAATCTCTTGGTTATTTTACAAGACTGTGACAACTGATTATGTGATTTGGCTTTGAATGGAATGCGGTGCGATATACACCGCAAAATACCATAAAACCGCGAGAACCTTGATACATCGCCTGCCTTTTTGTCTGGAGAGACCTTATCATCAGCAAAGATAGTCACCGGGAGATATTCGAAATTGGCACGTCTCAAATGACAGTCAAAACCTCTGCCTAATTTCCTGCAACCACCTTTCGCGAGTGAGCGCTCACTCACTGTATGATGCAGTGTAGGGTCAGGTCATAACGCACTAAGCTAGTTCTATCGATGCGCCGCACAGGAAAATAAACTCTTTAAAGGTTTGCAGACACTACTGTGATATTATGTGATCGACTTTTTAAACGGGAAATATTATATTGGACGCATAACAGATAATATTAGCTACTGACTTGCTAAGCGAACTTGCAATTTGTTGTTGCATAATGAACAGCGAAGATGTACTTATGTTTCTTATGGCAATGGTGATGACGATTCGAGATGTGTGAGATGTTTTGCAGTGTACAAATATACATAGTTAGGGGCTTTCTGGATGAGAGTATTACTTCTGAAACGTCGGTAAATATTTTGTTCGGTCAAGACTGCGCAAAATCCAAGAACGCCTTAATCTCGAACACTAAAGTTGTTTTACAGGTAGCAATGAAATTAATGAAAGAGCTGCCCCAGGAACAGGAATCAAAACAAAATGCCCAATTTCGTAGACTGTGTAGACTATTCATCGTGTCGACTATTGATCGTATAGACTATTGATCGCGTGGACCATTGATCGTGTAGACTATTGATCTGTAGACTATTGATCGTGTAGACTATTGATCGTGTAGATTATTGACCTGTGGACTATTCATTTTGTAGATCATTGATCGTGTAGACTATTGACCTGTAGACTATTGATTATATAGACTATTGATCGCGTAGACTATTGATCTGTAGACTATCGATCGTGTAGACTATTGGACGTGTAGACTATGCTAATTGTAACTCGTAACATAACTCGCACATTTCACTTAAGGTAAAAAGATCATATCCGATTACCTTAGAGGATCGCTGTGTAGAGCATGCAGAAGCCTTTGTTTCGTCAAACAAACCAATAACAAAACTATATTAAGGTTGTCCTAAGAGGGGACTATCGAGTTACAAGATAAAGACAACTTACATTGAACAGATTGGCAGAGAATTGAAATCGGCAGCTTCCGAAAATACCAGCACTAACAACTTGCCCAAATTGCTCGATAATGCTTTACGTTATTTCTACAAAATGTACCACGCCCACTTCACCGACAGACATTTCTCCCTGCAATGTACGAAGAAATTCGTTTCTAGGCAGCAGTGTGAAATTAAGTTTCATCTTGCGAAACACTGCCACGAAATATTGCTAGTCTGATCTTCGGTACTCATCAAAAACTTTGCTACTGCAATCTGCTACAGAAACCACTTTATCCTAAAGTTGTCCACACGTTTCAGGCATGTTTAACTGAGTGGTTTTTCCCTTAAAGCCCCGATATCGCTTTTTCAGAGATTCTTTTTGCAGTCATTCGGACAGGAAAAACAAATCTGCTTTTCATGTAACATTAACTACACTTCTGCAACCCCAATCATTTTACGAATTCACACACTTAGGCTACACATTCACGTGTTAGGTTTATCCATCTCAAGCAAACTCTTCAGCGCATGGTGCTGACAGCATGGCAACTTCCAGCGTAACGGTACCAGTCTATTTTTGGTAGAGCTCAGTTGAAACCTGATGGCACAAGGTGACGCACGATAGGGGAAACATGCGAGTGGAGTGGGTAGCCAGTAGTCTTGGACTCTACCTTAGAACATGGTGTAACCAGCATTACTACCATTACTAACGCTGATGCGCACACCTCGGCTGTCAGTAGTTGAATGAACTGACCCCCCCCCCTCCGCCAATTTAAATGGACTCCTCCGTTTCGCTGAAAGACCAAATCTGGTTTCTGCGCGCGTGCCATCACGTTTCAAACGTGCTCTACTTCTCACGCAATGAACGGTACCATCACAACTAGCATCCCTTAAATTATGTGCAGATACCTTCCGCGACAGATTCCTTGGCCCATCTCTCCTATTCTAAGCACAGTATTCAGGAAAGCAAAGTTACGTTTCGCCCTATAAATTGTCACGAAGGCCCTAGGGGAGAGTAGATGTATAGCTCCACTTTTTCTTCAACTTTAGCGCTAGATGGGGGTGGATGGTCACCGCCACCCCCCGGCCGCTTTACTACCGGAAAAGCCCCGATGCTGAAGACGTCACTTAGGGTGGCACTTTTAATGTGTTATCAATGCAGCACACACACTGGTTCAGAGCCTTCTGAATTGTGTCATACACAATCGTCAAGATTAAGTGATTGACTGACTAACTCCATGGACCAGAGTTATTTTTGAGAGGCCAACGGGCCCTCGGCTAGTCGAAAAATTTCCCACATTTAAAGACACCCAGAAGTTCATTACCGCATTAACAAAAGCCGTCACCTGTCCTTATACTGAGCTACATCTATTCAGTCCATGCCCTCTCCTAATTCTTGAAGATCCATTTTAATATTATTCCCTCTTCTGCTTCTAGACAAAAGTAAAGATTAAAACAGAACTCTTATAATTTTGTCTGCTGTTCTGTACGGACGTGAAATTTGGTTTCTTCCACTAAGGGAAAAACTCAGAATTAAGATATTGGAAAACGTGGTCTTGTGTAAAATATGTGTATGTAAGAGGGAGGAAATCAAGAGGAGGCTGGAGAGAAGAGGATCATAAGGATCTCCGCGATTAGCACTATAAACCAAATGAAGGAGAAAGATTGGTGGAACATACAGTACGTATCGGAGTGAACAAAAATACATTACGGGATGTCAGTGCGGTAAAGACACCGTTTGGAGGTCGAGGTTAAAGTTCGGAAAGTAATATTAAACAGGATCTTAAAGAAAGAGGACCCGAGATTGTTTGTTGCTTACGTCTGACTCAGAATACGCAACCTTGAATTCAAGAAAACAAATTTCGCGTTCCATAAAATGCGACACATTTTTCGAAAATCTCCGTAAGTGTCACGAAGGACCCAGGCCAAGGGCTTAGCTAAAGCCTGTCTATCTGTGGCCTCTAATTTGCTTATCATATAAATCCTTCGTTAGATCGAAATATACAAGGACAAGAAGACAAACGAAATAACGAAGCAGAAAATACTCCCGAAGTATACTTTCCGCTCTTCAATATTCTCTGGTTTGGATGCCATTTCTACTACAAGCAAACCGGTAACCTACAATTCCGATTCAAATCCTTCTTCGGGTTTAACAACTTACCCGCACGAAACACCAACCATTTTACAGTACACAAAATTTTGAACAAACACCAGCTGTGTCCCACAAAATTCGAAGTCCACACGTTCTTGATTCCAAGTTTCCGCCACTAAGTCAATGAGCCCTGCGATTTTAGGAATTTTACGCAGTGTAGAATGGTAGTTTCTAACCTTTATTTCGGGAAAATCTATAGGCTCTTCTTCGAAGATCAAGGAGTTCGGAGCATCGGGCATTTAGCTACATAGGCTGATTCCGCCATCAGTACGGTCAGACACATTTTAATTGTGTTTTGCCCCCAGACTTTGATGTCGCACTGAAGGACTGACGTAAAGATGAAGCGATAAACTGTTGGGTAATAGTGTTCACAATGTGTAAACAAAAGATACTGCTCTGACTTAGCTACAAATGATACGGCGATTGTTCGAGTTTGGTGCAGTTAGAATTTATCGCTAAATAATCGTAACTTTACAACAAAGCTGTGAAGTAATGAGCACTGCCTAAAGGAGGCTACAAACAGCAGTTTATCTTTTCGGCCTACCATTTCAAAGTCTATCAGAGGATTAAGTTTGGTCCAAGTTTATGGGTCAGGCGATCCCAGTCCCCTGTCTAATGTAAATTAGAGTATATACTACAAACAAATTCGTTTCTAAATTTTCGAGAAAATATAACTCGTCTTAGATTTTTCAGTTTCGTAACTTAATCCAGAATTTCCTTAGTGTTTTTATATTAGACGCCCAGCGTACTTTTGTCAAATGGTGACAGAAGTTTCCGAATTGCATACAAAATTTTAGGAAAATAATATAGTGCAGAGAATATATTTTTATGAATAAAATTGCTATTTCTAATTTTTAGACTATCGAAAATATCGAACATATGAGTTTGAAAATACAGCTCAGGAGCTTTCTTTACAAATATGTACAACTTTGCGATTTCCTTATCCCTGGTCTGCAAAGTCCTCTGTGTAAACATATAATCATAATATTTACTAACATCATGCCTGGCGTAAAAATAGCTAGATACAATCAATGTTATCACTGTTCACTGAAATTTGTATGTATAATTGGTTCACAATTTTGTCTTATCTTATAAAACTGCATGGCTATCATTATACTGAGACTCACCCACCCACGTATGCACGTCCCAAAACTGTCCGCACGGCTAGCGTGTTTCGGAACATGTAATAACGTAAGATGTGTGGCAGTTCCAAAGTCGCGGGAGTTATTTCTCTATTAATACCAAGTGCGAACCATAAAACCTGGCAATTTCATTGATCAACCTTTCGAAGTCCAGTGGTAACCATCTGTACCACCAGGTTTAACGTTAAAAAAACCACGTTCTGCACACAGAGCGCATTTATGTGTTTTGTGTGGTTCTCAGAACCAAGTATAATTATTTATTTCAATCGCATTCAGAGACTGGTTTATCTAACCGAGAAGCAGCGTGTTTACTGCGCGGTACAACCTGAATTCTTAAATATAACCAAGTAGCATTCTTGTCTTATTATATAACGCTTCTAAATTGTGCACAAACGTCAACTGCTGGTAGATGTAAATCCGAGATTAGTTTCTAGAGCAGTTGTAAAGTTTCTACATTTTACATTCATTGTTCCGTGCATCATTATAATTGTTTCAAAAAATAACCAACACGATGACACTTGTGGACTATCCTTTATTTTCAGGGGTAGTCGTCATTCATTCTCTACATGTTTCGAG
>Ga0131853_10025018_pt1:7500-10762 | contig 10762 bp, 4 predicted proteins | sample TergutLab28metaG_FD_92764 | JGI IMG/M metagenome (GOLD analysis project Ga0131853, IMG submission 92764) | Labiotermes labralis P1 segment gut microbial communities from Petit-Saut dam, French Guiana - Lab288 P1 (version 2) (version 2) | ecosystem: Host-associated > Arthropoda... | reverse complement strand
TGCATTAAGTTGGTCAATTGATAAAAGCATGACATGTTCAGAGACGTTTTGTTTAATGGAAACAGTTTCAGAAGTTTTACATCCACAGTAGCACCAATTTTTTTAATGACCAGTTGTCGAGGCATCTGGTATCATCACACCTATAGGTGGCCGTCCCGTGCACAGGTTGAGAGAGGATGTGCACGAGACGGCCACCTATAGGTGTGATGATACCAGAGACTGTGTAATACAATTTTAACCTCCTGATGATGAGCATATGTGCTCGAAACATGTAGAGACATGAAATAAACTTATTGTAAAACAAAAATTTTGTGCATCATGTTGGTTAATTACTGACATAAATATACTGAGATGCACGGTCAGCAGAACGTCAAGAAAAATTTAAAAGAAACATGTAAAGTAAGTCAATAAAGAGCACAAATAGAAAGATTAATAGAATAACTTATTTGAAGAAGAACTACGAGGTAAAATCTTTGTTCTTTGAAACTAAAATATGAAGACAAAATAGTTAGTAGCTGAACTCCACTTACTCTGATCCTCGATGTAGGTGAATGATTGGCTTTATCTTCCGGTATCCAGTGCATTCGCAGGTGGTGATGCACAGCGCAGGTTTGGACATGCTGACGTAGAGAGAAATCGCTGTACCTCCCGCGGATCGAGACCCGATCCTCCATCCTGTAGCTAGTCGCTTTGCTGAGCCAGCACAATTAATTTAAACAATTAATTTCGCTTATGCGAACGTAATTAATTAAAAAAACGCACAGCTTAAAATAAACTTTTCACTTGTTATCTTTTGAATATTTCTCTTAAATATTCCGGGTGATGGAATACTTTTCGGAATGAAATATTAAATACACACAAAGTCTTTGAATACTTACTTACTTACTCCATGGTGCAGAGTCCTTCTTGAGCAGCTAACTGATTTGCAGCTACTCAAGACATTCCCCGCATTTCACGGAACCCGAAGGTTCATTACCACACTCACAAGCGTCCGCCAACTGTCTCTATCCTGGGCCCGCCCAATCCAGTCCACATACCCACATCCCACCTCCTGGAGATCCATCCTAATATTATCCACCCATCTCCCCCTCCTCACCTATACACGCCACATGCCCAGCCCATCTTATTCTTCTCGATTTTATCACCCGCACAATATTGGGTGAGGAGTAAGTTTTTGAATACAAACAAGTTAAGAATAATAATAATATTAATGTAAGTTAAATTATTAAATGAATTTAAATTATTATTATTATTATTATTAGTAGTAGTAGTAGTAGTATTTACTGAATTTCTCAACTGCGTAAACTTGATATTTCGATCAGAGGCTTTTTTTTAATTCGTTCTCAGAACAATCAACAATAGTTGTTCTGCGCTGCACTTTGTAATGTAGACATTCCTTGTTTCCTGTGACGTACGACCTGAATTTTTGTATGACATTTGAACGTCGTCTTCTCTGCAAGGACAAGCAGTTATTCTTGCATGAGACTCGACTGCTCTCGTGAGATGAGGAAAGACTAGCACCTATCTGTTGCCGGGCTTAGAAGTAGATCCGCAAGGTGACACTGCAGTCGTAAATCTGAACTGCAGATGGGCCTAGTCGTCCAGCAACATTCACTTGATTCCCATCCAACACACCTGTCATCGAGAACATTTCCTTCTCCTCCGGGTCATTCTTTATCACAGATAAAGAAGTAGTTCCATTTGTCGCGTAGGTTAGGTTGTGACGTGTTGACACTAATGTACAGGAAACGAGAACAAAACTTGTTAAGCTGCTTTCTGCTGTCAACAGCTATTGTTTGGCCACCGACGTCGCCAGCATGGTTTGGGTTTCAGGAAACATTATGTAAGACGGCGGAGGTGCTTCTGTTACTGTACTCTGCTGCTCCACACCGCGAAGTGTTGTGTTTAACGATGCTGTTAATCGTTCAACTTTATACAGCGTCAGTTGTTTGTGAGAGAAGTGTGAATAGGGCGCATTGGTGGAACAATACTGACAAGGTAAGGACGAAGTATTTGGAGAAACAAGTCTGTCCGAGTGCCAGTTTGTCCATCATACATTTTTAAATGTAGTGACCTAGGATCGAATCTGGGTCCAGGTTGTGAGAGGCCGGCAGATAGGATCCTGCTCTATAGTAAAGAGTCACAACTGCTGCTCGTTTGAAATAGTACGCGTGAAAATTACAATGACACACTTCCTGTCCGTTATTCTGTCTTGTCGAATTCTTAAATAAAAAATTGGCGTTATTTAATTTAAGGTGTAAAATTTGTTTCAAGAATCGAAGAACATTCATTTCATTCATTCATTCGTCAATTATGTAGTCTCTCTTCCGACAGATCCATTTCCTCTTACAAAGCAAGTTCTCCATTAGTGCGATCTAGTGCTTTCGTTTTCAATTTCCAGTATCCTTAAGGTCATCTAGTAGCTGCCTACCTCTTCCTCTTCGTCTTCCCGTCACTTCTAAACTTTCCGGTATCTTTCCTTCAATAAAGTGTTTTGGAAGGCAATCTTCTTCTGTTCATTTAATGAATAATTCGAGGAACGTATGTCCTTGAATACACGTAACAGACATAGACCGGTGTTTAACAAACTGAAAAACACGCAGCAGAATGGCTAAACCTGTCATAAATCGACATGCTCCAGGAAAGCTCATCTACTGTGTTCGGCTCGCTAAGTCTGTCTGCTTCTTCAGTGAAGGCTTGATGCTTGTGAGATTTAAAGACGGCACTCGGCGTCTGTTGAATGGCTTGATTTTCAGTAAGAACATCCAATAAAAATAAGGCGCTCTTCATAACCTGATTCCTGTTTCTGTGGGAGACTCTTTAATAGAGAATTCAATAAACAGGCTTGCATCGATTGTGGTGCCCCCCACCCCCAGCAGCTTAATACGCTTCGTGTGACCGATCTGTGCAAATTTATAGTTATTGTTAGTTTAACAATATACACTGAAGCATTTTAATGTGAACCGATACGTTAGCCCATCTTCCATTCTTATAATAAAACCAACTAGATGCACTAATTTCTCAAATTTATTTTTGGAATAAAACTCTACATGTTTGGGTCAGTTCCTCTGTATGACATACACCATTGCTGTGTGTACATTGCTAAAACTCCTGATGATGGACAGAGGAACTGACGCAAACATGTAGAGTTTTAATCCAAAAATAAATTTGAGAAATTAGTGCATCTAGTTGGTTTTATTATAAGAATTTATCACGACGTAAGGTCACCTGTACGTCAAATTTGTCGGACATAATTTCAGAA
>Ga0131853_10025018_pt1:0-5000 | contig 10762 bp, 4 predicted proteins | sample TergutLab28metaG_FD_92764 | JGI IMG/M metagenome (GOLD analysis project Ga0131853, IMG submission 92764) | Labiotermes labralis P1 segment gut microbial communities from Petit-Saut dam, French Guiana - Lab288 P1 (version 2) (version 2) | ecosystem: Host-associated > Arthropoda: Insects >... | reverse complement strand
TCGGGATTTGCGAACCTTATCTCCGTTACGTACAACCATGAAAATAAACTTCTGAAATCCCCAAGAACTCGAAGTCTGCCGTGCACAGGAATATCCTTGTAACTAAGGGGTGTCGTTAAACGAAACAAATCTAATTTTATGGAAAATGATGCCCCCACCCCTTGAAAATCTACCAGCATGTAATGTAGTTAATTGTGAATGTAATTCGCGTGGAAACTTCGATACACTTAACGTTCAGCGGTACAGTGACAGAGGTGGGTAACCGCTAGACTCCGCTCTGATGTACGTATAATTCAGAGCCTACGCTTTCTTATCGAATGCACTTCGCGGCAAAACGGATTTTCTTCAAATGGTTGCAATAATGAAAGACGCGAACTTTAAATTAATTATGCCAACTCAACGAAATTAGAAGAAAATAGGCCCGATTATTTTTTTTCTGAAATGTTATCTTTGTAGGAAACGTACGCCGTAAGAAAAACAGGGGTTGAAGTAATGTCTTTTACGGTCACAATATTTAGCGGAAACAAAATTATTGTAGAAGAAAAATCTTATAGTTTTTCTGCCACGACAAAGACTTTGCCATCACGATTTACAGTCCTATTTGTGAAGCTAGTAGTCGTTCAGCTGATCAAAAAATTGCCACTTGTTGGATGCATATGCAAATTTGTAACAATGGACTATTAGCCTTTTAGTTGCTTTTCTGTCCGTCTGTCCGCATGAAAAAACTTGACTCCTGAAGGACGAATATTTGCGTAATTTTATACTGGAGAATTTTACTAAATTAATCAGAATAGTAAATTATTTATGACTTCTCTCAAGGTAAAAATTATAAGTTAAATATATATTGATTAATTTATAATTAAGAAACAAGAACATATATATAAAACTTAATATTCATTGCTTTATACTTGGCTAAATTACATAACAATATGGCTCCACACACCGTAGGTTACAATTTCTTTTGATGTACCTTTGTAATCGTTTAACTTAGCTTCGTGTTGTGAGGGTTAGTTCCTATTGTATCAGATATTTGATATTTATTGTTTATATTAGGATAGCGGGATCTGGCCTGCAGATGGATTATGAATATAACTGTAGATTTGTTACTAAATATTTTTGATAAGCCACACCTTATGAAATATTGCAACGAAACGAAATATTAGGGGATATATGACCGAAAAATTTAACTACAACAAAATCTGCTTAGACATAGAAATAGCATCTCCTCTAATGAAATATAACAACACAGCCGAATAATAGTAGAACATCAGTAATGTAGGTACAGCGAGTTTTTACGACAAGGCAGAATACGACCGAGTGTGTCAATTTGTAAGACTACCTGAGAAGTGTCCAGACGCAAAAATCCGAACGTACCTAAATGTCACGTTATTAGGGTATTACATATGATAATCTGATGTGTGGTTGACCGTGCATCGTAATTCAGTGTGGATAAGAAACCAAATAGATGTCACTTTTGTGTTATCCTTTATTTTCTCCTTTACAAGTTGCTCAATAGTGTCCATTGAGGTGTTCGGAGAACTCCACAATGGACACACTACCTGCTAACCGGTTCTGACAGACTTCCTGCAACCACGGCACAATACCAACACGTGGCGAAACACTACTCAGTCGTCAGCTCCTGAAGATGGGCACATAGTTACCCGAAACATGTTGAGCAACTTGTAAAGGAGAAAATAAAGGATAACACAAACGTGACATCTAGTTAGTTGCTTATCCACACTATTGTATATGTTGTTCGTGGAATGTGAAGAATTCTAAACTGCAGTAATTACTTGTTATCCTGTGAAAGGTTGATGGTTTTCTACAAAAGCATAATCAGCATATTCTAGAATACAATTACAGAACCTTTAAAGACCTAAATTAAATTGATTTGGCAATTAAATATTCAGCTCGTGCCACCCAGTAAACACACTTCGTATCGGTTATAAGAACCAGTCAGTTTTGTACAGGTAAAATTCGCTGATTGTTCTGAGATCCGTGTAATACCCATAAATGCAAACTGTGGACAGAGTGGGGGATTTCTGAATGTCAAAACCGGTGGTACATGAGGAAAACACTGTGTTTTAAACTGTTAATCTTCGTGGTACCACTGTAATAACCTCAAATTTAACATGTAAAGTAGTAGTTTTGTAGACTTTAATATTTACCGATTTTAACTGAAAAACTTGAACACAAAATACTCTGAATTCGGTGGTAGCAGGTGTTCTACAAAATCAATATGCTCTTCATATAGCTGTACGAATTAATTTAATGTTTGTTGTCGTACCCAAAAATTTCAACTTTGCTGTTCTAGTAGTATATTTTGTACCATCAAGATGCAAAGAAATATAATTGTTCGTATTAATGGTACAGGCGGACCTCCGTATCCGCGGTTGGCCGCGGTCCGAAAAGAAAAATGGAAAATTAAAGAAATAAACGGTTCATAAGTTTCAAAACGCGCGCCAAGCCAGAACGGGCCGTAACACGGTGAAATTCCAGCAGCCCAAACGCGCCCATTACGTGACTCATCTTCCTTTGTCCCCGTACACACGCTTTCCCACAAACTTGCCACCATTCTGCTCTTAGCGTTCTCGCTGTTCCAATTAGTTGCCGCGTTATGGCAGTGTTTGTGTTCGGAAAGCCCTTATTTACCGTAATAATGGCCCTCCAAGCGTAATAGTAGTGATGCTGGTAGTGCTTCTAAGCCTAAGAGAAGCCATTAGTGAGAAAGTGAAAATTCTGGATATGATGGAAATAGAAAAAGAAATCGTATGCGGAGTTTGCCAGGTTGTGTGGCAAGAACGAATCTTCCATTCGAGAAGTGATGAAGAACAAAGAAAAAATTCGTGTTAGTTTTTCTGTTGCACCGCAAACCGCAACATTTACTGCTGTAACGCGTGGTGAAGGTTTGATGAAGTAGAACAAGCTTTAAAATTCTGGGTGGAAGATATGACTATAAAGAGGGCACCCGTCTTTATTATTACTTTATTTAATGTTGGTAATGTCTTACTGTGCGTAATTTATTAATTAAACTTTGCAGTATTTATGTATGTTACACAGATATCACGTTATATCACGTTGTACGTAGCGTTCGGTATTATCCGTGGTTTCACGTAACCGCGGTAGGTTTTGGAACGTATTAACCGCCCGTAGTAGTTTAATTGGACGAGTGTAAACAACCGATTTGCTTTTTGTAATTATGGATAATATGTAATATAACTCTTATGTAATAAAATGGCATGGATTTCATTGCAAAAGCAATTAATATATCAGCTATCTGTGTAATTAGATTAACTAAAGTTACTTCCAAAGGAAATTGATCCTCACGCAAAAAATGTTGTACACTCGACAATGACGACATGTCAGTTTTTCAGTACTAACGTATCGAAGAGCAGACGGATGATGATTTTGTAAGCAAAGGTTTTGGTAACGTTACAGAATGAGATCTGATATAACAACAGCGGAACTGTATTGCCGCAAAAAAGGAGTTAGTTTGAGTTTCAAGTACTTTCCAGTAACAAATCCAACATGTCACCCTTAACATTATAGTATGACATTTTGTGAGACGTGATTTGTGGTTATGTCCGTGAATACGTGAGGTCGAAAATATGAATAAATCTAGTTACGTATCCAAAGGGCGTATCATTACAGAAAACAAGGGCAGAGAGGAAAGGCCACGAAAGTATGTTGTGTGAACTAGGGTCATCAGCACGAGACGGATGGTGATACTGTCACAGGGAACGGGGGTGGAAAAGGGGAATAACGTAAATCCACCTTTTTGCTTAAAGAGCAAGAAACTTATAATCTTGTCGGCAGGGTGACTGGGCCGCACGCTAAGCAACGGAGGGCTCATTATACAAGAAACTACAGGGGAAATGATTTTTCTGATCTCCATAGCGTCCAGAGCGGTAATGTGACCTACACTGCCTCGTGTTGAATGGCTACTCTTGGATCTTGCCCCGGAGTTAAAGCGGTCGAGGCGTGAAGCTGACGACTCCCCTCAGTGCTGAAATTAAGAAACACTGGAGCTAAAAACTCCACTCCAACGATGGTCTTCAAGGTGTGAACGGGTACAAATTGATCTTTGTTAGAATTTGCTGTCTTCTTGGATATTACGCCTGGTGGTGTGTCAGAAATTTACCGAGGTTATGCCCTAGTCCCTTGAAGATGGAGGCATTAGATTCGTCTGAAATATTAATAAGAACTTCAATCCTCACATATATTTATTGTGATTAACAATATATCCTAAAATATATTATAAATGGTACGTCTATGTCTGAACTCCCATAGCTATATTGATCTTATTTTGGGTAGCATTTTGATTTTTAACGAAATTCTGAGGGGAAACCCTTAGTCGACAAGAAGAGAGAACAGGTGTGTGAGGTTGTTGAAACGAGTAAAGATTTGAATAACAAGTCAAATCATCAAGCAGACGTTTAAACAAGACAGGAAATATCTATATACAGAATGTATTTTTTTCGGTGCATTCTTTCGATTATGCAGGAAAAACAGTCAAAATTCGAGTGCCTTTTAACTTCCTAAACAAGACACAATCTGTTGCTTGTTTCGTAGCAAAAGATATGCAACCCAGCATATTGGAGTTTAGTGTAGGCACTTAAATATGTGGGAATTCGTTGTAGGCCTTGTGCACTACAGCGAATCTCCACGTGTGTGTTTTAATAACCCACTATATTAAACAAACAAACAAACAAACCACTCTTAAATGCAATCTGTAGCGATAAAAAATATCTCATAATTTTCGGTGCGGGCTAATACCGGATATTATTTTCGTTGTTACACCGTGCATGTTGTTGAGTTACTCAATTATCATACCAACAACTGCACATATATAACATTTATAAAATTTACACATTAAAACATTAAAACGCTCCGACATGTTTCGGTCCTAGGACCATCATCAGGGAGCCATATCGTCCTTACTAAAGTCACACTATAAAAAGTCACATTAATTTCGCTGTACCAGTTGGGTATTGTGGCAG
>Ga0131853_10025016_pt1 | contig 10762 bp, 4 predicted proteins | sample TergutLab28metaG_FD_92764 | JGI IMG/M metagenome (GOLD analysis project Ga0131853, IMG submission 92764) | Labiotermes labralis P1 segment gut microbial communities from Petit-Saut dam, French Guiana - Lab288 P1 (version 2) (version 2) | ecosystem: Host-associated > Arthropoda: Insects >... | reverse complement strand
GAGAACAAAAGATTCCAACAGTGTTACACCATAAGGGTGTGCTTTTTTAGTGTTAAATAGTAGGCGTGTGCGTGTGTATAGTCAAGCCACAAGAGGTGGCATACCAACTACGCAGTCACTAAATGCGTGCATGAACAGTATTATATTAAACAGCACCACAAGGGTGAATTAATGCATTGTTACATGATTGTGGCATTTATAAAACTATAATAATCAAGAAAGCATTGCATTTATTTGTGACGTTGTATAATTATCAATTTATCAAGGCTTCAAGTTACTCATAACTGGCGTGAACTATATGAACCAGTTATAGTTTGTGTTATATTTTCAATTATACCAGAGTAATATAATCAGTTTGTCGCTTTAATAAATTTATTGAACCAGCGTATTTTAGGAACAGATTGTTCACCAGACTTATGTTCGTACCATACGCTACAATACCTTTAGTAACAAAATAAGATGTATACGACTCAACGAACCCCCAACGCTACATTCACTATAAAAACATTCGTAAAATTAGCAACATTTCACAAATTACAAAACCCCACAATAATAACTAAAGATAGCCAATATATGACCCGAAACATGTAGTACGCATTATAAAAGCAAATAAAGGTGGACCGCCGTATCCATGGGTAATACTTTCCAAGGCCTACTGCGGTTACGGAAACCCGCGGGATAATACCGAACGCTATGTCGTATAATGTGATATTTGTGTAACATACACAAATTCGGCAAAGCTTAATTGGTCAATTACGCACTGTAAGACATTATCAACATTAAATAAAGTGTTAATGAAGTGTATTGTACACTACATTGCACATTTAAACTGCTCTCTCTCTCTCGTAGTATGAAGGTAAGGGATTCTGACTTTTTAGCCTAATCCTCAAGAGAAGCTTCAGCAATGAAAGAATAGAGTACAGTATCATGTACAGTGTCAAGGGATGACAGCGCTGCACAAGCAATGAAAAACGTGTCATTGTTAAACATTTTACAACGTGAATCATATGTACCTGCACATAACCTGTAATAAAAAAATTTATATGTTAAGAAATATATTAGTCTATTGTGGGTAATCACCGACTTCTCCATTATTATTGTTGCTGCGATGATCACTGATGATGAACACGACGAAGACGACGGTGATATGACGACAGCACAACGCCTATGATAAGGAGATAAAGTAGGGGGGTGGTGTAGGCATTGTGATGCTGTGCTTGGTTATTGACATTCTGACGAAACGGGAGAACGTCATGAGGATCATCTTCGGAAGGCGGAGAAGGCTAATCATAAGAAAACGATGATTGCAAGATGACGTCATGAGCAGATGATGTTGATGGCTGAGGGTCTTCGACAGTGGACACTATTTTCTCGACTTTGTGGAAGAAAATCGTGAGAGGGAGTTTTGTTTTTGCATATTAATTAATTAAACATTTCCTGGAGCGGTTGCAAGGCTTCCGTTATCATACGTGTAACTCTAATGCTACGTTTCATCATAGGATCACAATCCACTATTATTTCCTTTAAGTCTTGTGCCATCCGAAGCACCTCGCCAAATTTTTTCCAGTGTCCACAATGCACCAGCAATGTTGAATGATTTCCAGCAGTCCATGACTTGAAGGTTAGGGTCGACATCAATGGCTACTCCAATCATCTCGAAGACTTGGCGAGTGTATGAGGCCTTGACACAACTATGATACCTGGGTCGAGTAGCTGAAGTAGTGTGGTCGTGTCTGGTGGCAAAAATACCACCTCAACATTTTCATCCTCGATGCTGATGGACTGTAGAAGGCCAGGCGTACTGTCTATTATCTGTAAAACTTTTAATGGCAAACCTTCCTTCTCCAAACACTCCTTGACTTCGGGGATGAAACACTGGTGGAACCATTCGGTGAAAAACACTGCTGTGACCCATGCCTTGAGGTTATGTTGCCAGAAGACGAGTACAATTATTTTTGTTCTTGAGAGCGCGGGAATTTTTCCGCACGGTTAACAACACCAGGCTTCCTCATATGTCCGACTGCGTTGCCACATAGTACCTGGGCCAGGCTATCCCGCCATGCTTTAAATCATGGAGCATTTTGCACTTCTGTGAATATAGGTCCTGTTGGGCATTTTTTCCAAAACAGGCCTGTTTCGGCACAGCTGAAAACTTGCCTAGGATCGTATTTTCCCTCCTTGATAATTTTTTTAACTCGGCCGGAAACGTGGCACCTGCTTCCCCATCGGCCGATACAGCTTCCCAACGACTTACGTTTTTGAGATTAAACCTATTCTTAAAACTATGCAGCCATCACCTGCTTGCTGTAAAAGGCTTGGTTTCCTCCTCCGTTCCATCTTTCTTTTGAAAGTCCTCGTAGAGGTCTCAGGTTTTTTGCCGTAACACTTTATCGTCAAGGGGTACCCTACTTCTATTCACACCTTCCAACCAGAAATTAAAGGTTTTTTCTATCTTCATTAACACTTTATCAGGCGTTATGCCAGTAACTTTTGCAGTCTGTGATGCAACATAAAAACTAGAGCGATTTTTTTCTTTGGTCTAAAGCACTTCACGAATGGAAGATTCTGTAATGAATGAACAATGAGGACAAAAAATTTGAGATCGAATTTGAAAAGTAGTCGTACACGGATACGACAAGCCTATTCCACGATTAAAAGTAAGCTTATTCATCAGTTCAGTGCAGTGGAAAATACGTACGATTAAGGCATTTGACTTCATTTTACTATAATGTGCCGGAGTCTTTGAACTCCTACTGTATGGAAGCTCAGCTGGCAGTTCACGGTACTGGAAAATATGCAAGTTTCACACGAGTCAGCTGCCTTACTCTATAACACACATTGTAACCAGCCTTTCGACCTCATTCTCGTGATTATTATTTGTCATATTTACGTCTTTGGTCTAGGTACGACATTTTGGAGAAAGTTTTGGCTTTGATACCAAGGAAGAAACTATATTATGTGTACGACACGTATGCTACTTCTGCTAATCCAAGGTAAGCTGTGTTGAACATGCTTAGAAAATCTTTTACGTTAATCTCCACACGAGTTGAGCAATTTTGGCTATTTTCGTTCTACGAAAATTATTATAATTAATTCTAAGTTTGTAGCGTATATTGGGTTTTATAGAGAAAGACGAAAGAATAATATGATTAATTACTAAATTCAAATTTCTTTCACTTATTTACTGTATACGTATAATTAATAGTTGTTTATAAACTTTAGTTTTATCTTTAGGTATTAGATTTTCTTTTGGTTAATTATTACTTTTCACTTATATAATTAAATTACATTTAGCCATCTAGCTGTGATATCCTTGAGTACCAGGCAGTTGACCCGATAATATAATTGAGTATTTATATTTTATTATACGGTACGATATAATAGTTTGTCAGATTCCTACTATCCAAATTTAGTGAGATTCTGTCTGTTGGCAGCTACAGAAATTGGAGACCAAGACGTCGATTTTATTACGCGAAGTCTCTTAATCTACAGTGTCTTTGCGAGCAGGATACAGTGAAGTTGGAGTATCGTCTCGGGGTGCATTAAAATTCGTTCTTGCCATACAACCTGGCAATCTCCACATAGATTTTTTCTGTTTCAATCATATCCAAACTTTTCACTTTCTCAGTAGTGGAAAGGACATCACGGCTTCTCCTAGGCTTAGAAGCACTACGAGCATCATTCCTCTTACGCTTTGGGGCGAAAATTAGGGTAAATAAAGTTGTGGTGGTATAGGTATGAAATACCATACACACAATACACACGCACAATTACATGTGCACGTAAAACTATTTCTCCGCGTGCGTATAATCTCTGAAGCAGGCCGTCTGCTTGCTGCTAGAGCGTATTGCGTCACACTGACACCACTTTTTAGTTCCCAGTTTCACTCGCAACAGCTGTCTCAGTGTCTATAAGTTGCGATATATTGATAAAATATCCTGGTTAAGTAGGTGGGCTAGTAAATGGCGTCCACCAAAGGGTTTTCTGAACAAAAACACTGCGGTAACGCGGCAACTGATTCGAACAGCGAAAACGCTATAAGCAAAATGGTGGCAAGTTTGCGGGGAAGCGAGGGTACGGGGAAGAAAAAGATGATTCAAGTACTGGGAGCGTTTGGGTTCCGGGATTTCACCATGTTACAGCCCGTTCTCGCTTGGTGCGCATTTTGAAGCTTATGAACTGTTTCTTTAATTTTCCAACTTTTTCGGGCCGCGGCCAACCGCAGATAACTGAAACCGTGGATGTTGAACCCACGGATACGGCGGTCTACCTGTGTAACGAAACAGTAGTGTCTATAATTTCCTGTCATATCAAGTTCATCATAATCTGCTTCCTAACTTGGGCACCCTTGACTGCGAACAGAAGGAGCGGGCAAGTAGACGCAAGACGATCAAAGTACAGATCATTCGGTCCATAATTTAATACTCAAGCAACACACAAATACCGAATATACTACCATCACAATGTCGGTATTGAGCGGACTGGTGTAGTTGCGACAGAGAAGCAAGGAACAACTGACTATCCACTCCAATGATGCAAGATGAATGAACCCGAAATAACCAATTACGCCCATACAGCAAACTTGACAGCCTGCCTGCTTCCTTCACCACCTGCTGCCGCACCTGTTTACATTTCGGGTCAATTACGTTAAAAATATCCGCATTATCGCCATGTTAAATTGACACCCTTCTCTCCATATTACTGCCACGCTAATTGGCCAGTCTCTACTTCGATATTTGCATTCCTAATTAGTTGCATACTACATGGATAACCTACTCTCCGTATTATCACCAAGCTACACGAACATTCTATCCCCCGCATTAACTCCTTCCTACGTGGCTAGTTTATACTACAATATTAACACAATAAGTGTCATGCTACATGGTTTACCTACTCTGCCTATTATTATCAAGCTACACTAACATCTCACCCTCCGCATTAAATACATACTACATTGGTTAGTCTATACTTCAATATTTCAACTCCTAATAAGTGTCGTGCTACATGGACAACCTAATCTCCGTATTACCGAAATGCTAAATGGACATCCAACTCTCCAATTTACTGCTATGTTACACTGTCAGTCTATGCTTGGATATTAATATCCAATAAGTGTCATACTGCATGGAAAACGTTCTCTCCGAATTATCGCCAAGCTAGATAGACATCCTACCCTCCATATTAACCTCCATGCTACAGAGTCAGTCTATACTTCGATTCCTAATTAGTGTCATGCTACATGGATAATCTACTCTCCGTATTACCACCACGCTACATGAATATCCTAACCTTCCGCATTAACTCCATGCTACATGACTAGTCTATACTTCGATATTTACAATCCTAATTAGTGTCTGGCTACATAGTTAACCTACTCTCCGCATTATCATTAATCTACATTACATTTATCCCATATTAACTCAATGCTACATGACAACCCTGATAGCTACAGTATCAAAACGCACTTAAAATAAAACGTAGTGGCGCCGCTGGGTAACACCGGTAGTCCTGAATTCAATTCCCGATGTTTTAATTGGAATTTTTCATTTGTATAAAATCCTTCTGATCACGGTATGGTCCCTATGTTCGGTCAGAAATAAGTACCAGAAATATTTCCTATGAGGTAAAGGCGACCGGTTCACAGGTTTAACAACCTTACCGCCATCCTGTGCTACTGTCTTGAAATCTAAGAGCCCTGGTATTTGATGTGTTTGCGATTTTATCAAACGGATGGAATTCTAATTGATTTCGCCTCGGGTGTAGACACAATTCCAAACGCTAATGGATTTGGCCTGGGGTAAACAGACCGAATCAGCAAATTTCAAAGTGTAACACATCTACGGAAAGAAATTCTCTCAGTTGCTAAGCTCCTGTCGAACCACGTGTGTAGAATTTAACTCCCTTGTGTCGTTCTTATTTGTCAGTGTGCATGTTCTTACCGGCTTTCCCTGAGGTTTAAAGTTCTGTGTGGTTAATTTAGTTTGTAGCTGAAATCTTAAATTCAGTAAAGAAGATTCATTTCTATGTGTGGTGTAGTGAAAAATGTATTGCCAGAAGAGTGTACTTCTAAGTTGCTTACAAAACACTATTTTAAGTTAACGCTTGGCAGTGAAAGTTAAAATATAGTTTAATAATACTATTTTGAAAACTACCATCCGAACTAATATTTGAAGGAAGAACGGTTATTCTCTCTAGTCCGCAATATTGTGTGTATCGAAAAAAATGTGTGACAAAGTACTAACGTCTAAGCATAAATGTGTGTTTTCCTTGGATTTAGATAGGCCTATGCGCTTAGCTAACTGCAAATTGCACACCAGGTTCTGTTTCCTACATCCTCCAAAAGACCTATTTGGAACCAAAACACTACTCTGCAGTAAACGTTCTAGGAACAAGTATACCGACTCACAGTGGTGTTGTAAATTGTGTGAAAAATCACCATGTGTTAATAAGTTACAAAGTTTAGTTACTACCCGAGACTCTAAGAAAAAGAATTTCTTGCGAGTATAAAAGCAAAACTTATTTCAAAATTTACGCTTTTTTAAACACACGAGAAGCAACCTTCTGTAGGACACCAAACCATACTCTGCTGATTAATTAAGGTAAGTGTAAACACAAAAATAAAAAGGGATACCTTGCATTGCGTATATGTTTGTAAATAGTAAATAGACTTTTATTTCTCTTTTCCACATTAGAATATACCTGGCCTAGGATCCTTTAAAAATTAGACGGTTAAAGCAGCAGGAATCGAAACTACTATCTTTCAATTATGAGTCCGGAATCTTACCGCTACAGCCGCATCCTTTCAAATACATTAAGTCATATAGAGTTTAAGATAGGTTTCAAAATGGCGGAATTCCAAATAATATTTAAAACTAGCGCGCTGGTAACCATAATAAAAAACGGCGGATTTTAAAGTTAAGTTACCACAAATTTAAATAGCACGCTAGTAGCCATACTGTAAAATGACGGCAAACGCAAATTCAAATTAGATTAGCATAAATTTAAAACTAGCGCGCCGGTAGCCATATAGTAAACTGGCAGTAAGCACGAATTCAAAAATAATAAAAATTCAAAATGGCGTCAGGTGGTAATTAAAAAACGATAAAATTTAAAAATGGTGCTCATTCACAATGGCGTCGAGACCAAAGGTTAAATTTAGGTTACCACAAATTTAAAAAATCCCGCGTTAGTAGCCATGACCAAAATGGCGAAATTCAAAATAAAGAAATTTAAAAATGGCGCTCATTGAAAATGGCGGGAGGCGCCAAAATGTCTAGTCTACACTGCGCCACACTGCCATAATTAGGTTATGCGCCATATTCGTTTACATAGTGCGTCATTTGTTTACATCACGTGACCACTGCCATACTTTTTATATGTTAAGTAGATCATCCGCCACATTTATTTAAATAAAGTGACCGCCGGAAGCAAGGTCACTCGCCATATTCGTTTACATGTACGGTCACTTCTGGTCCAGAATTCATTGACCCACCGCCATGTTTATTTACATCACGTGACCGTGACGTCACTTCCGCGTCACTAACTGGAAGGCTTACTACGTTGGAAAAACCTTTACCTTTGAGTGTATTTACAGTATTCCGATGATACACAAAAACCTGCAGGCTGCTCCAGTGACTATTCAAACCCAAAGCAGCTCCATTTAATACACCCAACCTACAGGCTGCTCGTATGAATACACTGAGAACTGCATGCTCCTCCAATTACTGCGCACATATCCATCTCTATATTTACACACTGTTGATCTACCGAATGTTCAACAAGGGGTTGAGAGAGAGGCTCTTTTTTTTATGTATTTGTTCACTATTTGATGATGGACCAGTAAGAGCCAAAACATGTAGGAGTTTGCGTATTAAAACATGGTGCTTTTAAGGAAGTGTGCTAATTTGTTGGTCGCATTACAACAATCGCACTACATTCTCCCCTGCCACAAATCACTGATCATCTTTGATGATCGAAATTGTACGAGGGGCTATAGAAAGTTCCCGAAATTTGACTGCTGCGCGAAAACAGTTTCTTGTACAGATTGTGCCGTTGCGTATCGCTAGCTGTAGCCTTTATATACCATTCTTCCAAGCGGTTTTCTTCTGTGAGGAATTTTTTTGTGTATTTTGGTGAAGTGTTAGTGTTATTTTTCGAACGTACTGAACTGCTAAAATGACTGATGTGAAGGATCAACGGAGTTGATTGAAATTCTGCTTCAAACTCGGAAAGACCGCTTCGGAAAAAACACAGAATGCTGAAAGAAGCACTTGGCGATAATGCCATGGGTCAAACGCAAATCTACGAAAGGTATTCATAAGGTTCGGCATCCCCGTTGTATTTGTAAGTAAATTAGATTGAAGTGTAGGTTAGACAAGTGCATACAATCCAATCTAGTCTAGGAATGTTTTGCCTAAGCGTTTCAAGAAACGACGGATGTAAGTTGATAGTGCACGTCCTTCTGGACGACCTTCGACCGCAACCACGACGTAAAAGTGGCAACAGTTGGAGAGGTTTCACTGAAAGCCCGACGACGAACGATTTACGATGTTTGCAAATTTGTCGGATTGTCGTACGGAACGTGCCAGCGAATTTTGTCGGATGAGATCAACATTCGACGCACTGCAGCAAAATTTGTTACAAGGCTGAGAAATCTTTGGCCCACGCGTCGCTCGTTGTGTAGCAGTTTTTAGGTTCTACGAATACGAGTCAACCACACCTCCCTATTCACCGGATCCCGGCCCCTGTGATGTTCTTCTCTTCCCAAAGATGAAATTGAAGCTCAAGGGTGACGTTTCGACAGCATGAAAGAGATCCCGACCTTATCGCAGAGCGTGATAAAGACGCTGAAGCAAAATTACTTCCAGAAGTGCTTCCCATAATGGAAATCCAACCTAAATCTCTGTATTAACACGAAAGGGGACTACTTCGAAGGGGAATTGGGAGGATAGAAATTTCAATAAGTGGTAAAACTACGGCAGAGGAATTTAGGAAACACTTCGGTAACATCTCGTAAATGCAAAATAAAACGTAAATAAATACAAACGTATTAAACCTACGGGTACTATGATGGTATAAACCTCCTTTCACATGGAGGCATAATAATAGGAAGGGGAAACATTAAACATAACAACAATGTGTGCGACGGCAGCGTACAGTAAGAATGGTAACGCAGTCATCCCTGGTTTTGCTACGGCATGTTAGGAAGTAGACAGCGTGCGGAATATTCGGAATTTAGAATATATTCCCTATCTCACCCCACAGTCTGGCGGAGTATTGTGGGCCATGATTGTGGGAAGTAGTCAGTTTCAAGCTCGACACTTTCACTCCTGTTAAAGAGCCCCTGGTTACCTAATGGAAGCTCGGTTGGGAAAAGAAATGGACTCTACACTTGGGAGACGAGAAATATTTTGGCCCAACCGGGAATCGCACTACGATTTTTACTCCTCCAGCCTGTAACACTACCTGTGTAGCGACCGAAAATCGGCCCGAATACTGCAAATGTAGCATCAAATTGGTTACCAGACATCATATGCTGGTTTTGAACAATCCTTTGATTCGTAGGAATCGTGTCGTTTTCCTTGCCCCTCCCACAATTTCAATATCGGATAGAAGTGCAGGTGAATGTTAGTTAACGATGTCATAAAACTGTTAATGTAACCTACGTGGTCAGCAGTCACAACTGTGACAGTGCAGTCTTCACTCAGCCCATTACACGAACGTAGCGATATGTAAGGGGCAGCCTTTCTCAATTTCCCAACATGTAAACGGGACTCAACAACTGCAGGTGTTTTTTTAAATACTTCGCTGTGTATATAACGCAGCTGCCAGCTGTACCTACAGTGACACTGCTTGTAGAGGATATATAGAGAATGCATTATCACTAGCATATTCTACACAAGAATATATTTGTACTGCCTAAAACCAACGAATCCACGTGCTGGTACACACCGTGCAGCAAGTCCTTGTGAGGTAAGACTCTCACGAAATAATCAATATCCCAACCCCCCCCCCGCAATTCATGCTATCCGGCGGTTCAGTAACTTGAACACAAGAGCCCGAAATGCATCCTGCTCTGAGTCAGATTAGTCCCGTCCACACTTTAACACCACATCAACATCCATAACGTTATTCACCCATCTACTAAGGTTAGACTTTCCGGCGTATCCCTTCGGACACTTCGGCGAAATTTAGTACACATTTCTTGCATCCGCCATTTTTGTATAACGGCTTACAAACAGGACTTTGACAACATAAGAATTAAACGCAAAGCCTCTGGACGCCTTCGGTGAAACTTCAAGAATGATGTTACGTAGTACGAGAATGTTGTTGTAAACAAATGTTATTTATTTGGAAAAATATTTTTTCATTAATCCTAGCGTTTCAGTTATTAGAAAACCCATTCGGGAACTTTATTGCTTCACGTTGTATGTACATCTTTCATACTGCTGGTGTCACTCATAAACACCTAGCTAATAATATAGAAGAAGACGTGACGCTCACAACAACTAATATCATTCATACATATACAGGGTGTTTCACGACTTTAGGGCATAAATGCAGGTGATTTCCTAGGTCTTTGTGATCAAAAAAGTTCCTATAAACATGTGTCAGATTTTGGACGGTTACGGAGTTATGGCCGTTTTTTAATTCCCGTACACGCCCTCGTGTGAACCGCGTCTGTCAGCTGGCGGGTCGCTATTTTTAGCCAGCTACAGACAAGGGAGTTCCCCTTATCTCGATACTTGGGTGGTACCTAAGG